>Ga0265297_10001589_pt1 | contig 52113 bp, 43 predicted proteins | sample Munlanlwell13791_FD_192502 | JGI IMG/M metagenome (GOLD analysis project Ga0265297, IMG submission 192502) | Leachate microbial communities from a municipal landfill in Southern Ontario, Canada - Leachate well 137-91 | ecosystem: Engineered > Solid waste > Landfill > Unclassified | place...
TAAATTATATTTATTATTTTTACTTAAGTTTTCTTCTTTTTTAAGCCATTGATGGTTTTCAGGAGAAAAAGCTATAATAATTTGAGTTTTATTATCAAAATTAAAAGCACTTATAGGAAATATATGGTCTATATGATAGTCTTTTCTGTCGCCGGGACAAGGGCCCAGATATTTTAAAATTTCTTCATAATTTATTCCATATTCTTTTGAACTTTTAATTTTACCAGTTGTAGAATAATTTATAAAAGCTTTTCTAATTCGTTCTCTTAATAAACAAGCTAAGCGCAAATTTTCGTTATTTTCTTTACGGATCTGACCATAACAACTCTTACAGAAATTTTTATTATCACTAATTTTATGAACGGGCTTTATTTTATGACACCTAAAACATTCTTGTTTTGGTCTATAATTTTTATCATAACATTTTAAACATATTGGATTATAGTTAATATATTTATGAATTGGCTCTATTTTACCACAGCAAAAACATTCTACCTTTTTAGCAAAATTTTTATCATAACATTTATTACAAAAAGATTTTTCATCGACATTTATACTAATTCTTTTAGTTTTGCCACATCCATCACATTTTCTTTTTGGCTGTGCTGTTTTTTGATAACAACTTCTACAAATACAAAATTTATCACTAGTTTTACTAATTGGCCCAATATTTCCACAAATTCCACACCTTTTTTGAATTCGATAATTTTTATAATATTTATGGCATATGGGCTCATTGTTAATATTTTTAGCAATAGCTCTTATTTCTCCACAATCACGACATTTTCTTTTTGGTTTATTTTCATTATAGCAAGAGTTACAAATTGGCCTATTCTTTTTTAAACCAACTTTTATTTTTTTGTTTTTGTCACAAATACTACAAACAGCTTCTGCCATAATTTTCTCCTTACTTACATTATTCTTCCATCCCTAACAATAAATTTTGGATTATCAATATAATTTTGAACAACTGGTGCATCAAACAAAATTCTGCTTTCACTTTTTAGAGTCATATCAAGCTTACTTATTAAGTTTAATCTTCCAGCAGTTACTAGCGTTACACCAGTATCATCTAAGATTAAAAAACTATCATCTTCATCTGGACCAGTTCCTGAGGGATTTGCTCTCATTAGCTTAATTACCATCTTGCCACTTTTATAACGTTTTGGATCGCCCGGCAAAGATGTTGTTCGTGAATCGCCCCTACCAACAAATCTAGTGTCAACTGTATCATTTGCGCCTTCTCCGACAAAATCAAATCCACCGATTTCTATAGCTACAGTTCCGTCCGCTTGAATAACTGCGCTTCTACCCTTCCTATCGCGCCCCAAACGTGTTATAATGGCTCCTGCTGTGTCTAGGACCCATGAAACCCTATCGATAGTATTTGCTCCAATAGACATCTCCAAACTTCCATCAAGGTTTATTTGAGCGCTGCGGCCTCCCGCATTTGGTTGTCCTTCAACCAAGCCCGTTTTTGGGTTTCTCTGAGCATTTGATGATTCAGCTTTCGGAACACTTGCATCTACCTCATTTGTTATCGCGGGTGGGTCAGCTTCTATTGTAGAACTTTCATCGAATATATCTGATGCAGTAATATTGATAGTGTTTTTAAGAAGAGACATGGCAGTTTGTGTAATATCATGAAAAGCTGTGCCAGCTTCTATATATTTTGGTAAAGAATATTGAGAATCAGTTTTATCTTTCCAGCTTGTTTTATTTCCTTGTAACCTGTTTTCTATTTTATTAACCGATGAATCTGAAAGTTTGATTCCACCTGGTCCAAACTGATCATGAAAAATATCTTGATTTTTTGAATTTCTATATAAACCATCTGGATCAGAGCGTTGTCCTTTATGAACCGCCCCTTTATCATCTACGCTTAGTGTGCTTGAGGTTTCTTGTCTAGTTAATAAAGGGATATTACCTGTTTCAGATGTAGCAGGAATATTTACAGTAGTAAGACCTTCTTTATCAACCCTTAATGCCCAACGACTACGATCTCTAGCATTATTTGCTGAAATCATAGGATTTGGAAACCCCTCAAGAAAAATGGGTTTCTTTGTTGTTGCTTTTCCTTCGCGATATCCGTAGCCTTTTTTGGTATTTATTTCCATATGAAAAGCAACCGTATGTCGATTTATTTCAAAAATTTCTTTAAGCAAATCATTTGCCTTTGTGCCTTGCGGCGTAGGCAACATTATTTTATTTATTGTTAGAAGATTTCCAAAAATATCAACTAACGTGCCGCTTACTTTTTCAATAAGTTCGTTCGGATTTGTTTGAGATAAACTAAGAACATTACTTCGTCTTGCACCCCTATCTGTTGGATTATTTAAAGAAACTTCAGCATCTTCAAGTCTTTTTAATTCTGTTAAAAAATCTTTAACATACCAGTCTTTTCCAAATTCATACAAGAGTTGTCTATCTTCAACAAATGCTGGATTTTTAAAGTGTTTGTCGTTAGTGGCGGCATTTCCTTTTGTGGTTGGTGTTCTTGAAACATAAGCAACTCTTTTAGTTACGTCCCATCCTACCTCTTCAAGTGTTTTTTCGGCATCTAGACTAATAAGATAATCTGCGTAATCACTTTCGCCCTCTTCTACACGCATATCTCTACGAACTAAACCAGTTGCCTTAACACCTGCATGCGAAACGGAATAAGCTAGTGGAGATGGAGTTTCAATAGAACATCTTACCGATTCATCGGTGTCACCACCATAAATGATACCTTCACCAAAAGCTGTGCTAATTAGTATATCTCCATCGCAATTATAACGAAGTTGCCCACCAGTAGCCCCCTGAATAACTACATCACCTGCATTTAGATATGGAAACCCAATATCATCGAAACTTGCTTCTGAAACAGATAAAAGGTCATCATAAGCACCAGGAATAGCAACAAGAGATACTGGTATATATCTTTCGTTTGAAAGCATAGCTAGAGCAATTATGTTTCCCTTTCTTATACCTGAATATATACCCTCTCCTTTTTGACCCGGAAATGGGTGGGGAATAGCTACTATTGGGCCATCTTCTCCAGCTTGGTCCATCCATTTTGTATATACAACACCACTACTATAATCAACTTTATCAACTGTTGCTAGTCGTAGTACGTTGGAAACCAATCTACTCATTTGTCCATCCTCCAATAGGTGGTTGTCTTAATCTTATTTCCACTACTCCAAAAAATGGCGGGTCTAGTACAAAAGTTTCTTGAGAAGCTATTATTCCTTGAGATAACAATATCTTATCATCATCAGTTGGATAATCTTGGCTCACTGTCTGAATTTTTATCAAACCTGGATCTATTCTATACTTACCAACATCTGTACTGCCACCAAATTTAGAAACAGTATTAGATAGCCCACCACCAACCCCATTAACTCCTTGGCCACCCATTGCAGCGCCGGGCTTTACAGGGTTACTTAACCATTTTTGTACAGATTTACACCTTGATTGTTGTACTGAACTCTCTCCAAAAAATGTCATACAATATAATCTTGGGCTAGTTAAAGGTTTTGTTTTATCAATCTCAGTTTGTGCAATAGTTAAAGCATTAACTAATTGCTCATAATTTCTTTTAGAATGTTTTCCTACAAATATATCATTACTATCTGGAGGACTAAAAACCACTGTTCCAATAAGAGCATCAAGTTGTGGAGTTTCTCTTCTAATTCTATATGAGCCTTGTGAATTTCCTTTTGTAACCTGCATTTTACCAATAAGATCTAATGGTGTAGGTATATATTGTCCAGGAGGATGTCCATATTTAAGCTCAAGAGTTGTTTTAAAATCGCCATTATATCCAAAAGTGTGTGATATTTTTGTAACATAATATAACATTTGTCTGTGAGCAACATAAACAACGTCACCAAGTTGATAAAACTCATTTCCTACAACTGTAGCTGTTCCAGTTACAATATTTTTACGTTGTCTTGATAACAGCATTACAGCATATGGAGCACATTGATAATCAGCACTCGAAAAAAAGGGCTTATCAATGGTTTTATCAGATCTAAATCCATATTGTCTCCACAAATCAAAATCAACCCCAAATGCCGTAAATACTGGCATTCCTGCCATACCACCAGATTCACCAACTATAGCTTGGCTGCCCTGAATAGTACAAATTGTCATTTCTGGAGGAGCCTCAGTAAAGGAGCACTCATAAATACTTTCATCTTTTATTATAAATCTATCTCCCGACATGTGTCCTAAATAATCTTTTCTATCATCTTCAATAAGTTTTTCAGATATTCCAGATGGAAGTTCATCCACATTTGTGGTTGTTTTACTTACAGAAGATTCTCCACCCTCACTTAATGTTGTAATTTCTATACTTTGTTCTAGCATTTTTCCTAGAGATCGAATTAATTTTGATCTTTGGCTTATAAGTGATTCAATATTAGAAACAATTCTAGCAACATCACTTGCCGGAGTTGATATTCCATTTTTAGTAGCACCAACTTTTGCTTTATCATACTCTAAATAAGTCCTTAATGGATTTCCAGTTAATGTAGAAAGGTTTTTAATAGCATTATCATATGCACTTTTATTTCCAATATTCTCAGTGTTCGTGGTACGATTTATAATTTCATTTTGTAAATTTATTTGAGAAATTGCATCGAATAGACCGCTCCCGGAAACCATCAATTGCGTTGATGAATTTAATGTTTTTATTAAATCCCCTAATTGTTTTTTTTCCTGTGGATTTAATGGTAAATTGGCGTCTATTATTGCTGCTAAAGAACTACCATTATTAGTTAGAAATTCAAAATAAGCCCCAGTTTTACCAATTATAGTTGATGAAATATCTTGTGTTGAATTTTTACCTAACAAGGCAAAATTCATTCTTATTTCCCACTCAATCATTTCTATTTGTGAAAATAAAGCCTGTTCTCTAGTTTGAAATAAACTTGTTAAAAAGTCTGGGAAAAGTTTAATTCCACCTGTGCGATTAAGTAACAACATTTGTTCTAACAGTGTGCGAGGTGTTCTGTTGTACTGTGGTGGTCTAAAAACTATATGGCCCTGAGATGAACAAAAAAATTCGAAATCCAAAGTTTCTGCAACTTGTTTACAAAGTTGACGTACTGGTTGCCAAGAACTTTTCCACATATCTGGCGCACGCTCCCGTAATTTCAAGACAAAAGCCTGAATATCATAATCTTTATCATATTCATCAGAAACAATAAAATAATTCTTATCCTTATTTCGTATTACATCTTCTCTGCGGCGTAGGACAGCAAAAGCCAACTTATCTCCAAACAACTTATATTCTTCATTGTTTGTAATACTTTCTAAATCAAATGATATATCATTTCCGGCAACCACAATTAAATTTTTGCCAAGTTCCTGTTGACCTTTTGACAATTCTGATAAATCAGTTGCCATGTTGTTTATCTTTTCAGTTAAACTGTTTAATTTTACACCTAAACCGTCTTTAAGAGAGGGGTCGTTTAAATTTTTTGAAATATTTAATATTTGATCTTTAAGTTTTGCCTCTTGATTCCTTAACTGAGAAAGCTCATAAGATTTATCAAAAATTTTGCGCTGATAATAAATGGAGCGAGCTAAATCTAACGGATCTATAGTTATAGACTTAAAAGGTACAAAACCACCATTTGCTTTAGTGTTAGATTTCTGCATGCTCAATATACTATGAAAATAATCTTTACCACTATTTAAAGTTGTATCTGGATTATATGCTCCAGTATTTAATGCGCTTTGAATAAATGTTGCAGCATTATATGGCATACCTGTTATTAATGTGCTTAGCACATTAGCCGCATCCATATTATCAAAGGGAGTATTTGATGCAAAGAATCCGACATCACGTCGTAACTGACTCAAAGTTGATAAACTTCCATCAAGTGGATTTGTTGTTGAAGAATTATATGTAGCTGTCATTATGCCCTCTTTCCACTTATATACTAAACCAGGAGCGTGTTGATATAAATTGATAATATTATTACCAATAACCAAAACATCTTGTTTCATGTCTTTAGTGTCTTCAAGTTTTTTCCCGATATTTGGCCCGGTATTAAAATAATAGCATCCTTGTTTTAACATTTGTTGGTTTGCAGCACTTAATTTAACATTTCCTATTGGCAAACCAGTAGCTTTATCAGTCTTAATATCAAAAGGAGTCATTGGATCATACATAACCCCTTGGGTCTGATCCAAAGAAGGTTGGGCATTATATCTAGATATATCAAGCCATCCCATGTTTGATGTACCAGAAACAGATATATTATAACTTCCACTATCAGCATTAAATTGATCTACCACTTGATTTACAAAACCGCCAAAAACATGAACGCCGCTTTCTGTAGATAAACTCAAAGTCCTTAATTTTTTAAATGTTTCGAAATCTGGAAACTCTCCAGCACGACGCCACTCATTTAGAAGCAAGTCATCATCTATAGCTGTAGTTCTTAAACCAAGTGCGTTTGCTGCAAAATTTACTGCTCCCTTAAAAGAAAGTATATCTGTATTTTCTATGTCCTCACATTCTCCACCACGTCTAGTTCCCCCATCAATGAAAATATTTATAGTATCCATTGGCTGAATTAAAGACTTTCCTAAATAAAAAAGGCGCAGTTTGTTTCTCGCATATGTCATTTGGGCACGAATTTCTTCAATCTGTTTGTCCAAATCTATTCCCATTAGAAGTCGTTTGCTTATTGATTCTTGATAGATTTTAAGATTAGATATGGTTGAAAGAAATAATCTTTGTTCAGTACTATCAAGCGCCTGCTCTTCGGGAATATCATCTAAATTATTTGAGTTTATTTGTAAACCTATTACATCAATAATAGCATTTACACCAGAACCAAAATTTAATCCAACATTTATGGTTATTTCGCTTTTGCCGCGTTCCCTTCGATGTTTTGCTAGCATTGAATCCATAGATTGGGCAGTATTTAAAGCCTGGCCAGCAATTGTATCTAACTGGTTACTTATTCCGGAAAGAGCTGTTTCACGAATAGCTGTTTCAATATCTTCTTCTGTAATAAAAAGTATTCTATATGGATCTTCAATATTCATACTAAAACTTCCATCTCCTTCTAGACCAAGACTGGTATTAAGAGTAGCAACTGCAGTTAATTCAAAAACTCCACTACCAGTTCCTAATTCTTCGAGAAAAGGCATATCCGAATCAACAAAATATGTTGTAGTTTTTACTGGTTGTCTATCAAAAACAACATTCTGAAATTCTATCATTGAGCTAAAAGTAGTATCATCACCAGATTCTTCTTGGCCAGAAGATATCAAAGAGGTTAAAATCACGCTCGTTGCTGCTCCAGCATCAACCAACTTTTCAATTTTAGTAAGACGTTCATAGTCGGACATTATTTTACATTTTCTAGCAACTAATCTTTTTGTTGCTCGAATTAGCCACTTTTCTGCTGGGTCCATATATGCGGGATTGTATAAATCTTGTAAAGAAGAAAAGGCTCTTTTCTTTATTAAAATACTTGCTTGTGGCGTTTGAGTATATACTTTTCTAGTATTTGCGGTTTCAATATTTGGTCCTTTGCCGCCTTCTATACCACTACCAATAGCAACCTGACGCCCACTTTCTACAAAATTGGGATCAAAAACTTCCGAAGAGCGACCTAGTAGTTTATTAAAAACGCTATTCATTTTATCTTGAACAGCCAATATATCTGAAGTTGCCTTACCAGTTCCTCCCGAATTTGGAAAACCAGGTATACCTAGTGTTTCTCCAAAACTACCTAAAGCGTTGCCGACAACATTTTCGGAATATACGTTTGTTTGGGAAGAAAGAATTATTGCCATTATTTTTCCCCTCTGTATGAAAGCGGAACAGAAGATGAATCTGCTCGATTATAACCTATCGGTCTTCCAGTTGTAGGATCTAAAGTTGCTGGACTTCTTGAATACGAAGTAATATTGCTACGAACACCACGACGATCCACAACGGTAAATTCTAATTGATAATCAAAAATGCCTGGTCCAAGAGAAGTTGATTCATTTATAATAAAACTCGTAAAAAATCCCTTAAAAACCCAGCCCTGATAATACATTTCAACCGCAACAGCCAATGAACCTAAAGTTGGCAAAAGAGGCGGATTGGCAGCGCCGCCTACCAAAGTGTTTACTAAGTTTCCAGCAACAGTTCCTATACCACCCTTTGCGGCTTGATTTACTATGCCGGATAAAGAAGCTCCAGAGGTATATTCTTGAAGTCTATCAGCGAGTGTTGCAGCTACTTGCTGAAAAGCATCTTGTTCAGCACGATAGACCTGTCTAAGTATATTTATTCCTTCAATACTAGAAGCTCCAGTTGTTCCACTTAAACTCACAGTGGGCAACTCTTCGCCCCAATACTGTATAATATATCCACCTTTAGTTCTTTGTGTTTTAATTACTTTCTTCTCTGTAATTCTTAATGATTGAGGATTGATATACATATCAACCTTACCTAATCCAGGAACTCGCCACATTATTGTTTGCCTATTTCGCTTAGCAATTGGCATTTCCGGGTTTTGTTGTATAATATCAGGTAATATAATATTTGCTTCTCGTGAAGTCGCCGGAACCAAATTTGGATTGTTTGAAACTGAAATTGAATTTGGATTTGTTTGTACGCCTTTATCAAAAGCCATCGGGACCTCCGTTAATCACCATATATCCCAAGAGTATTTTTATTAAATTCTTCTTTTATTGCCTTTTTTATTTTATTAATTGCATTTTCATCGCCGCCTTCAAATTTAATAAATAAAGTTGAAGTCGAGCCACTACTGGCAGCAGTCGGGTCTGTTGCTACTTTATTTGTTGGAGTTGTCGGTGGTTTTATTTCTCTTAACGGAGCAAGACCAGAACGTGTAGCTTCAAGTAATTGTTGTAAATCACGATGTGTTTGAGCATCTCCACGGCTTACCGTTCCGGAAAGATTTGCTATTGCTGGAATTGCTGCTTCAGGGCTTCTAGACCTTAAAATTGGCCTACTCGGAATAGCTGTAGCCGCTGGAGCCGAAGCTTTTAGAAGAGAGCTTTCTGGAAGTTCAACAGCTTTGCTCGCTTCTGGCATGGTTGGTCGGCCACCTCGCGTTGTATAACGAAAAATTTGTGCTCCTAAATCCTCTAAAGCACCTGTGGCAAGTGGTTCAACCCCAACCGGACCTCTTCTAACTCCTTGCCGACCTGTTCTAATACGCACAGCTCTTTGTGTAGTATTTATAACATCACCTGCTGTTCTGCCCATAGCAGATCTTATTCCTCGCTGATTTATAGCTCTGGTGTCAGGAGAAGTCATCTGAATTGCTGCTGTTTGCCACGCCTCTAAGTTACTTTTCCCACCCGGTCCGCTTCCTTTTAGACCCTGATTCATATCATCAAGTTTGGTATCAATTCCTCCACCAAATGTTGCCTGTAATGTTCGGTCAATACTTTCTAAAGCTGTTAAAGAAGCCTGTTGTAAATCTTTACCTTTATCGAATATTTCTTTTGTAGCCTTATCAGCATCTATAGCAGACATTCCACCAGATTGAACTTTTTGTAATACTTCTAACATTCTGTTTTGTTGTTCAGCTGTACCCTGCATTCCCAATTTCCCCAACATTTGTCTTTGTAGAACAAATTGTTGTTCTAATTGAGGATTATTTTCTGCCTGCTCTAATGTTATTATTTTTCCGCCGCCAAATTTGGCTAGAGTACCACTCAAAGCTTCTAAGTTCTTTTGCATTCCGCCTTCTTGACGCATAGCAAGTTCTAACTTTAGTGCTCCACCAAGAGCAGAAGCTCCCTTTGTTAAACCGCTCATCATACCTATGAATGCACGATTTTCCATGGACATACCAGCAATACTTTTGGTTACACTTTCAACAATATTGCCCACTTCAGCAATTGGAACCCCACCAGCTCTTAATGTTTCTGCAAATGTACGCCAAACTGCAGCGCTTTCTCCCGTTTGACGACCAAAAATAGCTAAAGAACTACTTGATTTAGAAATTTGTTCTTGTGCTGTTTGTAAATCAATCCCAGTTCCTTTGGCTGCGGCTGCCATAACTCCAAGATTTCTAGCAGTATCTATCGGAGATTGACTAAAACTTAAAAATGCTTCAAGAGTTTTGTTAGCAGCGGCTGCTCCTTCTATTCCAAATGCCTTAAAAGCAGTCATAGCAACAACTGTCGGTTGAACCATTCCACCCACATTGTCTTTAAGACCCACCGACTCTTTGCTTGCCATGCGCAAAGATTCAGGCATCATTCGCCCAACAGTTTGGTTAAACTTATCAATTTCGCCCTTTGTAAAACCCGTATAGGCAGACATTTCACGCAAAGCCTGCGGATAATTCTTAATAGCTTCTGCAGATTCTTTTATAGATTGCCCACTTACAGCAATAGCGCTGCGCATTGTCATCTGCGCAGTTACTAGATTTTTGATTGCTTCATCAAAACCACGAATAGCTTTTCCACCAACATCGCCAAAAAGATTTGCTATTGTTGTTGATTCTTTAAGTGGATCATACAAACCTCTCGCAGATTTTGAGACCGATGCAAAAGCCACCTCACCTACTTCTTTTATAGCATTTAGTGAGGTTTTAAGACCCCCACCAATAGTAAGCGCCAAAGCCTTAGCGCCTTCACCAGCAGCGCCTAATGCATTTCCTAAAGACTTTGAATCCTCGGATGATTCAATAGCTTTTCTATTGAAAGCATCTAGGGCTTCTTCTAGTGAGCTAACCTTTTTTGTTGCCTCATCAGCATCAGCTGCAAGTTTTGTGGGATCAAGCGGATCAGCCATTTATTAATTACCTCTAATAGGTGTGAAATTAATTTCATCTAAATCCATATTTAAATACGGATTTGCTTTATCTTGTTTTAAATCTTGACGCAAAGCTTGTTCTAAATCCATTACAGCTGGCGCCTCGGGTGTCATTTCTCTACCAAACAAACTCTTAACAGATTCTTCAAAATCCTCTGTATTTGTTGTAAAAGTATTTTTCCTTGATTCTCTTATTTGGTCAACACCTTCAGGATTCCAGAACATAGCGTTGTGCTCCGCAACATCTCTTAACAACTCATATTGTTCATTTTCATCTAAACCTATTTGTGTTTGGTACCAAATAAGCTGAGCATTGTTTATATCTCTAAAAAACTTATCATCTACTGGAACTTTTAATTCTTTACAAAGTCGCCATCGCAGCCTATGTAATGGCGACTGAGCTAGTTTTTTATTTGTTCCGATCCAAATTGAGCATCGCTACGCTCAGCAATAGAATTATAAAACTCAAGCAACTTAGTAATTACCGGAGCCTGCATAGAAGATATGATTTCTTCGCGCAATTGAATTACATCTACATTAGTTTTATAAGACGGATGGAAAGATTCTAAAGGTTTTCCATTTACCGACTCAATACTCAAAGCTAATAGTTTAATATTAAACTGAAATAACATATCGCCTGTTGGGTTGTCACCTAGAAACTTTCCAAGCTCAAGTCGCTCAGTTGCGTTCAAACTTCGAAGTTGAAAATTAAGTGTTCCAAGTTGAACTTTATCTTTGACACAACCAAGTTCAATTAATGATTGCAAATCATCAACTACTGGAGTTTGTTCTTTTTGTTCTGATTGTTGGGGCGTGCTTACGGCACCAAAAGACTTATGGCGCAATTCCATTGTTCACCTCTTAATTTGATTTGAAAATAAAAAACTAACAAAAATAAATGGTAGGTATTCCATCTTTCACTCGGGGAAGGAAAAGTTGGGGGCGGTTCAACCGCCCCCAACGAAGATTAACTTTCAAATTCTTCTTCCCAAATACAAACTAAATTGTATCCAGCAAGTTTTAATTCAGCTTCTCTTTTTATAGTATTATTATATAATTGTCCAAAAGTTTTTTTGTTTGCAAGGTTGATTTCATCTGCTTTAAACATATTAGGATTACCATGCCAAAAATCACCATAAAATTCATAAATTGTATTTGTTGTAAAATCAACTCCATCTACTATATATTTTTTATTATTAACATAAATAAACTTTTCTCTAACTATATTTGGATTATTAAACCAATCTAACCAAATCTGAGATTTTTTGGATACTATGTGACAACACTTTGGACATCCATTTCCTCTTAAATGTGAATCTGGCGTTTGATAAAAATCTCCGTGTATTTGACAAATAATACAAACTTTAATTCTGGCATTTACATAAGAAACTTTATTATAATCATAATTTTTATTATGAGCGAGATTTGCTTTTTCTATAAATTCCAATTCAGATGAAGTTCTACTTTGAATAGCTTTATCTCGTCCACATTTTGGACAACCCTGTCCTTTGAAATGATAGGCAGGAATCTGTTCGAATTCTCCATGCTCTTGACATAAAATAATTCCTTTTGTATTGTTATTTATATAAATAAATTTTGAGTAATTATATTTATTATTATGTATTTTATTAGATTTTTCTATAAATTGTTTTATTGTAAATCCGCGCAACTCTCTTAATTTGTCACCTTTACATCTTTGACAGCCAAATCCACATAAGTGATTAGAGGGATTTTGTAAAAATTCTCCGTGTTTTGGACAAATAATTATACCCTTCATTTTATAATCAATGTAGATATATTTAGAATAGTCATATTTATTATTATGAACTTTATTTGCCTCATTTATAAATTCTTCAATCGTTTTCTTTCTTCTCATTATTTTTTTTAACTCTCGAATACCTGATTTATAAGAGACGAAACATCCAATGTGCCTCTAAATCCACCACCGCCACCAGCTCCACCGGAACCACGGTCAGTAGCTCGCTCGCGCTCATTAACCTCAAAATTAACACCACGAGAGCCGCCCTGAGCCGCATTAGCGCTCGAATTACCCAGAGTTGTATAAATATCCTCAAAAACTATTGATGCGCCTTCAGAAAGGATAAAATTATCAGCCCTATAAGAAGGATTATATCTATTAAACCAGCAATTCTTAAGAGTGTGTACAACAGCACCATCTCCACTTCCATTTGTTTGATCGATAATTAAAATATCAAACGGAATTAATTGAGATTTAATATTAATAAAACCTCTCATAAAAGCTTCCGGCAGCCTTAAGCGATCAAAAACGATACGCTCTAGTGTAGCTTCATAAGTTGTAGCTTGGTTTGGGACCGCCTCTAAAATACCATCCAAACCCACCTCTTTAACCCTTTCAATATTTCTTGTTTGAGTAATACTAAGGTTTTGAATAGCACCAACAGTATCAGTACCAACTTTTACAATAATTTGAGTGCTTAGCCCAGTAGAAATTCTTGATGTAAGTGTCGAACCACTTGATGGATAGGTGGCCATATGTTAATCCTCCAAAAGACTTATAAATTTTGTTCTTTTTCTTTCTAAATAATTCACATCACAATCTTTATACAACCAATTTAAAATACCAATAACTTGTTTTCCGTGATATGATAAGTAACACGTATTAGTGTTTTTCTTTATGTGTATGCTGGGGTTACCCACCTCAACACTTTTTTTCAATATTTTTCTTAATCCATTCTAATGTTTTAATAGAGCCGCCCACAAAAGTTAATTTAAAATACATATCGAACCCAACACAACCATCCCCATCAAAATACCCGCGTATGTAGTGTCTAGCAAAATCATCAAAAATTTCTGGCGGCTCTAAAGTCAAAGATTTTCTTGGCAAAAGATTAAAATTTATTTCTAAATCATTTACTATTCTTTTTGAACTAATTTTTAAACAATTGTACTCTAAAAATCCAAATTTTTTTCCTCTTTCTACTATATATTTTTATATTAGTATTTTAAAAAGTTCTAAATTTTTGTAAATGTTTTTCATCAATGTTGTTTAGCTCTATACTTAAATATTTATTATAAATATTTCCGTCTGCTGCTATAAATCCTGCCCAATAACAACTTTCTAACGTTATTTTTGAAAAAGAATTTTCATTTAATCCGTATTTTCTACTAGCGGCTTTAGGTCTCATCTCTACATTATTTATATGTAATGTTTCCAATATCTTTGCTTTACTAATTCTAAGCAGTTTTGCTATTTCAGTAGAACTAACTCCACTTTTATACATTTCTATAATTTTATCTATCATAAATTCTCTATTTTGAAATTCCAGTAGAACTAAATCTACCACGTCTTCCTGTAAGATCCGTATTTCTTTCTATTGTATCATATTCGTATGATATTCCTTTCAAACCACCATACGAAGCATTTTGTGCATTTCTCATTGAAGTTATATATTCACAAACCAAATTTGCACTTTCTGTTATTAAGAAATTATTTGCATTATATGGTGTACTATACTGTTTAAACCAACAATTATGACATATGTGGCTTAAAGCATTACTTACATCATTGGCTGTACTCATATCTATTATATGAATATCAAAAGGAACTCTTTGAGCTTGTAAATTAATAAAACCTCTTGCAAATGATTCTAGAACTCTAAGCTCATCAAAAACTATTCTTTGAATAGAAATCTCTATTTTTGTTGCGTTTTTCGGATGTATTTCTATAATTCCTTCGGTGCCAATCTCTTCCCATACACAAAGCTCTCTGTTTTGGTTTATAGTTAAAGCTTGTATTGCTCCGACAGTAGTACTGCCAACTTTTATAACTATTTGAGTTGAAAGCCCCGAATTTATGTTTGAACCGAGAGCACTGCCGGAATTAGGATATATCATTTAACACCTTGTTCAAAATATATTTTTCCTTATATTTTAAAAAATTATAATATTTTCTATCTAAATATAAATTAGTGCCTTTATATATCCATTCTAAAATATTAATAGCATCTTGGCCACTATATACTAAATTATAAACTCCCTTATACAAATTTAATTTTCTACTATTTAAATTAAATTTATTACTAAATATTGAGTTAAACCATTCTAAAATTTCTAATAATGAAGATGTTATTTTCAATCTTAATGTACCAAACCAAAATATACTTCCATCTCCATCTATATATCCACGAATAAAATGCCTAATTTCGTTATTTGGTATTTTATCGGGAGGCTTTACACCATAAAAAGTTTTATTTGGAATAATATTAAAATTTTCTTTTAGATTTAGCCCCACTTCAGACGAACGAAATCTAAATAAACAGCTATTTTTCTTTATAGTTATTTTATTATGTCCACCAACAAAAGAAGAATATTTGTTTAAATGGTTAAGGTCTTTAATTTGAAGTTCCAAAATAATTCTATTTTCATAAACACAGCCGTCGGCAGCCAAAAAACCAGCCCAATAGCATTCCGTTGAGTTAAATGTAGAAAATATTCCATAACTTCTCTGATATTTTTTAATATTAAGTTTTTCAAAATTGCTTCTTAAAGTTCTTTCTTTTATTTTATATTTTAGAAAAAGATGTTTGACAGAGAAACCATTTAAATATTCTTGGCTTATTTCAACATAATTTGGTTTCTCTGTCTTAGGCATTTATTACTCCATTATTAGAATAATCCAACACTTATGTCTATGAAAATCCAGTTTACTGGGTAGTTTGGCTGTACTTCAACAACAACATTCCACTGTCTCGGTTCTACTGTATCTCTCTTTATAGAAAGATTTCTGTAGGCTGTAATTAAGTTTTGAGAAACAAACTGATTAAGCACACTGAGCGCTTTAGCTGTTAAACTTGGGAGCAATGTTGAATCTTCTGGCTGTCCAATAAAAATTTGGAATATCTGGCGCATAGTACGTGCCAACTGATCTCTAATAAAAACGATTGATACTTCTTCTTCTTCTGGATATCCACTTTGGGTTGTAGTTTTCCCATGTAATACACGAACTGCACCAGAAATAGGCTGACAAACTGTAATACCAGCAGCACCAAGTTGATTTAGAACATCCTGTTTAAATACTTTATTGTTAGCAATAGTAAAACTAACTAAAGTTTTCATAGTTATTGGCATAGCAATATTTGCTTCGCCAGCAAACCAGCCACCACCTGCAGCTCCCATATAAAATCCCGGCAAAGTTGTTCTTTCACTACCGACTACGGCAATAATTTCATCTGGATAGAAATAAACAACTCTAAAACTTCCACCAAAATTATCTGCTACTCCATAATCAGCAAGATCTTCAATGTTTCCTTCTAGAATATCTTCTGTACTCTCGCCCTGAATTCCTTCTAGCAACCCAATATCTTCAACCGCAGCTAAAGAAGTTCCAAGAACATTAGCAACTGTCAAACCTTGCAATGCGCCTGTAAAAAGTAATCTTTCGCGCTTATAATAAGTTGTAGACATTTTCTCAACATGAACTTTAAAAGCCTGTTGAATAGCCGAAATTGTTTGTGCCGGAAGTGGAACAACAATCTGTACGTCTTGTGTTTCAAGAACATCAAGCACATCAGACCAATTTGGGTCAAAGAAGTCTGCATCTTTTTGATCAATATAAGTAACTCTTAGTCCCTTATATCTAGCTAAAGCTAAATCTTTAGTAAAAAGAATTCTCTGAGAAGTTTCGGAAGCAACAGTATCTGCTGGTAGCAACTGCCATCTAATATCTGTTTCAGTTACGAAAGAACCACTAGTTCTTATAATTGTACAACTATGTTGACTTGCAACAGCAGTTATTTCAAATCTACCAAGGTTTGCTGTAACTGTATTATGTACATCAATAAGCTTACCAACAAAAGAACTACTCAAAACGATGTTTGAACTAGTAAAAGTAGCTGTTGATCCCATACCAATTGGAGCTATTATGCCATCATCAGATGATTGTTCCACTTTAAGATCGCTTACAACGGTATAACTATATTCATATCCACTAGTACCTGGATTCATAAAATTATCCCAAAGAAGAGTATTTGAAGGATCTCGCTCATAAGCAGCAAAATAGTCTGTTAAATCTGGATCATAAAAATTCACTTTATTTGGGAAAATCTGTTGTTCTGTTCCATCAGTATTGAGTACAAAGAAATGTACTTCTGTATCAATATCTGGTTTTCCAGGAGCTGTAATAGAGAAGATTAAATCTTCTTCATCAGAATTTCCAGAAGCACCTGACTCACCACTAATAGTATCTCTTACAGGAAGAACTATATCAGATGTTCTTCTTGGAAGAGGTGGCTTCGCTTGTATTGCTAGTACACTTGTAGCACCATTGTAAAATGCTAATTGAGCACCAAGAGATAATGTATTACTAACACTTGGATAGCCGTGCTTAACAAAAAGAGTATTTGGGTCAACAAATGTTTCTGGATCATTAAGATCAGCAACAGCAATATATTTAGCAGAAAGTTGATCTTGCTTTTGAAGAACACGACTTTGTACTTGTATACTAAATCTATCGCCCTTTTCAAAAATTGTATATGGAGAGGGGTTACAAATAGCAAAAGAAATTATTCCATTGCTTATTGCGTGACAATCGCTTTTCCATAGATATGGCTGGCCATAAGCATCCTTAAGTTGACCACTTAAAGATCCACTAGCAATAAATGTTGCTTGATATCTAATAGCAGCGCCATAACTATCAAGCAATGCGCTTACACAACGAATAGTCCAAACTTCCTCAGGAGCATTTTCATCAGCTAGAGTTAATCCGCTAAAATACCCATCGCCAGAGTTTGATGTAGAGGCTTCATAATATTTACCACCACCAAAATCAACAAGAGATGATCTTTGTAATTCTATTTCACCCGTATCTGGATCTATTTTAGCATCATATTCATAAGAAAAAGTAGAACTATCTATAACATCCTCAACAATTCTAAGTTGAGAACCATTTAGATACAAATCTGTTCTGTTTTCTACTATCGGATAATGAGATAGTCTAAAATATCTTCCGTATCCATCCGATTGTGTTACAAAATCTGGATTGAAACCATCAGTTCCATCACCAACAGCAGAATCTACAATAATTTCTTCGCGACGGCCTTCACCCTGAATACTAATAATTCTTAAACCACCAGGAACAGAAACTGCTTTGGTAAGAGTTCGAACCCTTGAAATTGTTTGCGGTTGTATATATCCAACTATGCCAGGAACATTTGCCATTTAAACTAATCCTCCAAGAAATATTTTTAAATTTCTTGCTTTACTGTCGAATGCATAGCCGACAGCTTCACGAATATGTCTTTTTATTGATAGATTTAATTATTTTATATTTTAGATAAATATTTGTATTAAAAGAATAATTTTAAACTATCAATAAATTTACATTTAGATAGTAATATGAGGTAATTATAAATGCCAAAGTGTAAAAACTGTGGAAATGAGTTTCCCAATAAAATTAAGGTAGATGGAAAAAATTATAGCCTAACTAGCAGAAAATTTTGTCCTGATTGCTCTCCGCTAGGCTCAAGAAACACTCGAAGTTATATTGTGGAATTACAAAAAGACGAGGCTTTTTGTGCTCGTTGTCTTAAAATAAAAAATAAAAAAGAATTCTATGCTAGAAAAGAAAGTGGCCGCCCATTTAGCTATTGTATAGAATGCCAAAAAGTTATTAAAAATCTAAAATTACAAGAAAAATTAGAACGAATTATTGAAGAACGAGGCGGCTGCTGCGCTGACTGCGAAGGGTTTTTCCCAATGCCAGTATACGAGTTCTATAAAGAAGGGCACACTTATCAACTAAGTAAGACCAAAAATATGTCTTTGAATAAATTAAAAATCGAACTTCAAGATTATATTATGATTTGTCTTAATTGCTGTGCTATTAGAAAATGGGCCAATAATTAAGGCACATTAATTCTAATACTATCCTCAAAAGTAATTGTAGTTTTGTCTGTTGTGAATCTATCTTGAGTAAATAGACCATAATTAAAACAAAAGTTTATAGCATCGATTAAAGAATTCGCATCTATTGGAATTTCTCTGCGCCATTCAGAATATGTATCTATAGTAATACTTTGCATATATATTTTATCGTTTGCGAAATCTTCTTCTTTTTCTCCACCCAAATTTACAGATTTAATGAAAAGACCAGCCTCATAAAGCTCCTGTCTAATAGCTCCAATTAAAAATCCAGATACTATATCTGTAAGTTCCTCTCTATCAGGAATTGATTCAGCAGCAATTAAAATATCAAAACTTTGATCCCAAGCACCACAAACTAAATAGTGCGTTGGAGTTCTTATATAAGAATTTTCTCCATATCCGTCAATGACTAAATCTAATCTGTATTGTTTACTAGTTACATCTTGATTAAAACTTACTGGATGATATCTACCAGAAGAATATCTAATAGTTATAGATGGAAAAAATCTTTTGTCTGCCCTATATATATCTCCTATATAAATCCTAGATGTTCTTTTTTCCTGTATATCAGGCGGTACATCTGTAAGATTTGGTGTTAATGGAAATCCCCAACCATCTGTTTCAAAACGATATATGGTATCATTTCTAAAATAGTCTCGTAATACATCTATTAGCAAATTTTTACTTTGTGCTACAGCAACTTGACGAGTAAAATCTGTATAATTAAAAAGATCTGAATAAACTCTATGACTTGTTGCCATTTGCCACCTCAAATAAAGAAATATAATTTTGAAACTTTCTTGATCATATTTCTTATTTTTTTTCAAATTCTATTATTTTAAACCATTAATAAACCACTTTATATAATCGATACTATTTAAATTAAAAGCAATTAACGGAAAAAGTGATTAATGTAACATTCTATTCTATTATCAGGGTATTGACCTAAAAATTTTAATATTGCTTAAATATTAATTATATATTTTTTATAAATTTTACCCAAATTTTAAATAAGATTTTAAAGAATTTTTTTGTCCTATATCTAATTAAATATCTAATATAAAAATTGAATCTATTTTGAGCCATATTTAGTATAACAAACTGTACACAAATTGCCTTCAGGTTTTCTACAATGAATTGGTTTTATTTTATTACATAAAAAAAACAAAGTTTGTTTGGTGTCACATAATATTCCGTATATATTTTATTTATTATTTTGCCACCTTACATAATTTTCCACATAACGAATAAATTTTATTTTGGCTCGTATAGTATTTTTATAAATTTGCTTATCCCGTCAATTTTTTACTATAATTAAAATTTATTACAAAGTGAACATAATTATTCCGTTTTATTATATATATTTGTAATAATACGCTTTACAACTTTCTGACCATTATCCAGATTTAAATGAATTTATTTTTTCTCTTTTACAAAAACTACAAAAATATTTTGGTACAGAATAATAAGAACAACAAAAAATATCATTATTTAACTATTTTTACTTTCTCCACATCTGCTATAAACCTCTTTCATATTATCCCTCTCTATTTATAGGCTGTGCTACTCGCACTAAAGTTTGTCCCGGCAAAGCATTAAAATTAACATTGTCATTCACCATATTTTCTAGGAAATATTCAGCTTTATATTTTCCACTTGGTAATAAACACATCCATTCGCCAGCTCGATTTGTTTTTGTTTCTTTTATCATTTTATTATTATTATTAAAAACTTTCACATTTACTCCACTTACAAGTCGCCCATCCTTGTTTTTTATTTGACCAAGAATTTTTATTTTACCATCAGAGTTTACAGCTGGTAAATTAACTGGCGAATCACCAATTTTTACTTCTTGTTTTGTTTGACCAATAGTTGTTTTAACTGGAGCAAGACACGTACAACTTTGTGGAACAACCATGGTTTTTGTTAATTCTGCTGTTGCTAAAATCATTGGTTTAGAAGTTTCTAAGTGTTCATTTTTATTTGTACGATTTAATAATTCCTTTATCATTAATTCCATGTTTGCAAATCGTCGCTCAATTAGTTCTAACCGAGTCTTTATATTTTCTATCATTTCTAACCCTGACTTTTCTGTCATCTTAACTCCTTATAAAATATATGTTACTAATGCCCCATATATAATAAATATACCACTTATTGAACTGGATTTTGTATTAAACATTACTGAATGTATTTCATTATTATTTATGTTAGTTGTTATAGTTGGGTATAATGTAACCGTAAGATAACCAGAGCTACCACTAATAATTGGAGTTACAGTGTTACTAACATTAATTCCAGATGATGGACTATTCCAATATGTTTTTCTTAATATAAAAGAAACATCACCTGTAACAATACCATTAAAAAATATATAAACTTGGACATTCTCTATTATCGAACCAATAGGAACATCTCTTTGTGTATATTCAATTCCACCAAATTCATAAAAATCTGCTACATAAATTCCACTCATATAACTAGGAAGCAAACCTGCAAACCAATATGAACCGCTATGTGTTGCTGTATACGATATATTTGCATTTGTCATAGGTATAACTGCTGTATATGTTCCACCTTTATTCATATAATCAACACTATTAGTTCCAGTAATATTATTTCTAAATACAGATGAGCTAGTATCAATTAAATTATTATTTGTTACTAAACAATTATCTCCAGTAGAATTAATAATTGAAGTTATGTAAGAAATGCCAGAAGTAAGAGTTGATGAAGCGGAAAATATATTATTAGAAATTGTACAAGAATATGCTGCATTACTTAACATAGGATATGATCCAATATTATTTAAATTAGTCGTTCTAACAATAAAAAAATTATCATTAATGAAATTTTGTCCATAACCTCCACTTGAAGTTATTTCAACTAACGAATTTGGAGTTGGCAATCCAGCATTTTGAACTAACCAGTGTAAAAAAACATTTTTTGAAATTATTATATTTCCATCAAAAGGAGATGTTCCATCAATTTTTAGTACAGGAGCCTCTGCTGAAATTAAATCTAAAAGCCATCCACTAGTTAAAAAATTATTTGTTATAATTAGTTCAAAACTGGTATCTATATTAACAGATGTTCTACAACAAACTATTTCATTAGTACTTATTATACTACATGATACTTTAGTTAATGAAACACCAATACTTGACCCACCAAAAAAGTAATAAATTTTATTATTTAAAATTGTACTTAAACTTATACTATTATATAGCAAATCAGTTCCATTTAATAAAATACCATATTTTAAACCTTCATTAGAAGCAGGAGTATTAATAATAACATTATCCAAAATATTAATATTTCTTGAAACTCCAGTAATATTTATCGCAGCGCCAGAAGCGACAGTTGTTGCCGTACAATTAAAAATATTTCCAGATATATATAATCCATTAACTTGTCCAATATTTATTAAATTTGCTGAATCAAGACATGTGTTATTTATAATATTATTAGAAAAATATATATTTTTCGTATTTGTTATTATACCACTTAAATATAAAATATTTTGTCTTATATCATTAAATAAATTATTTGAAATATAATAATTTTCATTATTTGTAGTAGTTACACTAATATCACCAAAAATAGCAATAGACATATTATAAAAAAAACAATTTTTTATATTTACATCTGAAACGCTCATAAACTTGATACCGATACTATTTGAATTATAAGTATCAGCACTAAAAGTACAATTTTCTATTAAAATGTTAGATCCAATTGATGAAGAAATAAAGCCATTTAATGGAAAAAGAGCAGTATAGAAATTTATATCACGAATTGTACAACCAGATGTACAAGATATATATGCTGAACTAGATGTTAAAACAATTTTTGCATTTCCAAATCGGCCATCTCCTACTAAAAGAGTTCCAAAAGGCAAAAATACAGCGGAATCTAAATAAACATTTCCACGTATTTTTATTATTTGCGGAACTGAAGAAGAAGTTGTTTGTAATATATTTATATAATTTACAGCAGATTGTAAATCATGAAATGTTCCATATAATAATGTTTTACCTTCAACATATTCTTGATCTTCAATAATTAATTCTATTTTGTTATCTAAATTATTTATAAATTTTCTAACATCAAAAACATTAGATATTTGGCTATTTGAATTTACTGAAATTACATATAACAAAGTTTTATCTTGACTTTTTAATATTTCAGTTGAAGAAAATGTTGAAATTTTTCCAGTAACATATTGATTATCTTTTAATAACTTAATAAGTCCATTACTTTCGGCATATAAATTATAAGTAGCTAAGCCATCGTTAGGTATCAAAAATGAAATTTTAGAAGTATCAATAATCATGCCATTAACTAAAAGTTGCCCACCATTATATAAACAATTTGTGGCACCAATTGTATAAGTTAATGAACAGTCTCTAATTACACCACCACTACGAACTAAAGATCTTGGATACGTAATATAATCTCTTGTATAATCAGTTCGTACATCATATCTTCCAACGTTTCCAAATAATCTTCTATCTTCTAGATATTTAAAATATTGTTTATTATGTAAAACCTTTCCGATATGTAAATATCTTTCTTCACTTTGTCTTGCATAAACATCTATATCTATAGCATTATCACTAGATAATGTTATATAATTCTGAATCACTTCAAATTCTATATAATCTGTACCATTTATAGTATAAACTTTAAAGCGATGTCCTGGTATAGATGGTATTGGAAGTATTACTATTTCTCCACCGTTTATTACTGTTGATCCAGATCCTCTATATCCAAGTTGTACTATATAAGTTCCACTTACAATAGTGTATGCTAATCTAACAGAACTTGCTGGAAAATTTCTAGATATATCAACAACATTAAAAAATTGTGAAGCATCCTGAGAAGATATTACTGGCTCTTTATAATATTCTAATCTTGAAGAACCAAAAAATCGCGCATCAGATAAGTCACTTCCTTCAACAAATAATTCAAATAAAGTTTGATTAGATATTGACTTAACTCCAAAAGTATCGGCATAACCAACAATATTTAATGAAGTTATTGGAGTTAAGTTAGACTCAATATTAAGAGACGTGCTATTATTTATCTGATCACAAACATAAGTTCCATCTTCAGTAACAGTGTTTTTTATTCTTAATAGTTCAGGAACTTGTATACCATTTGCTAATATGTTTTGGCTAATAGACTCTATGGTTTTAGTGCCGCCACCGGCTACAGTCCCAGTCGCATCAACTAATTTTTTTAATCCTGTAAACTCATAACCGTCAATATAGAATCTGCGATTTAATGCGTATCCAACATCGCCAGTTGAAAATCCTAAAACAGTCCAAGCGGAGTCACTTGCTGGCGAATTAATAATCATATAACCATCAGGTTCGTCAAAAGCTATACCAAGCTCTCCATTATAAACAAAGGAAATGAACGGATAATGATCGTTAGCAAATTGTTCATTTAAAACTAAAGATAGATTTTCAACTGTCCAAGTACTACTTAATGAACTAAAAGTATTCAACAGTGTATATACATCGATATCAGAAGTATATCCATTTGCCCAAGTTAACTTTATATTCTTATTAGATGTTGATAAGTTTCTCGGCATGATATTACTACTTAGTACATAAGGAGAACCCGGATGAATTACCTGAATAATTGAACCACCAATTGAACTTATATTTGTTTTTCTAATTGCAAAATTTAAAGAAGATGGAGCAGAAAATTCGTCCGGCTTTTTATAAACAATTGCGCTAGCAGTTCCACCAACTTGTAATGGAACTAGAAATCTAATTACTGCTGAACTTGGATCAGTACTATCAACGTACCTAGTACATGTTGTAGTCCCACCTACCAAAATATCAACTCGGTCACCACGAGTTATCAAACCAAAATTTGTTGGTAATGTTATATATCTTATAAATGTTGATCCAGCACTTACTCCATATAGGGCAGAAGATGGAACAATTGTATATGAATGACTTGTTTCGTTATATATTACATCTTGTTCTTGTAATATTCCATTACTGTGCTGTCTATCTTGATGTAATATTGTTGCGCCCTCTATATATCTAGCAGTTTCTTCAATAGCATCTTGAACATTATTAGCAAATATTGGTAATCCTGTATCATCAAAAGATATTGCAGAGGCAACATGTGCAGCAACCGGATCAGCTAGGTGATTTATAATCCTAGTATTTAGATCATTTACTATTCCTTGAAGATTATATCCATCATACGAGGTACCAGAATAACCATCAATATCGCTCGTGCGATGTCTACCATAAGTTGATGAATGAGAAGTATGTGCTGTCAAATGTCCTATATCAATAGCAAGAGCGTCCATTGTGCTTATAATTAAAGCATAGTTGCTATCATGTTGCGCTTTAAGCCAAGCTGTTCCGTAATCCAAGTCTAATTTAGATTCTTCAATACCAGCATTGGAAGCAATCATACTATTCACAATTGGCAGAGTCACAAGGGCGATAGCTGCTAACGCTGAAGCTTTTATTGATCCATCAGGATTTAACACCCTATTAAGCCGCGTAGTAACATCTGAAGCAATTCCTTGTGGATTGATACCTAATGTTTCTTCAATATTAAAAATAGCACTTCTAAGAGAATTTATTGCTGAACCACCAATTTCAGTAATATTATCATCAACTTTTTCAAGTTCAACATCTGTATCTAATTGTATCGGATATTTGCTATCAACCATTTATTTACCTATCTCCAATTTATTATTTTTAAATTATTCTATTCAATGTATATATTTTTTTATTTATTAAGCTTCTTTATTATCATCATTTTCTTCTTCTTCTTCTTCTTCTTCTTCTTCTTCTGATTTTATTTCTATTTTTTCTTTATTAAAACATCTATTATTTGGTATATTTTTAAGCTCTATATGATGTTGTGTAACATTAGCTCCAAAATATGCTGATACCACTAAAGTATTTAAAGAAATAAACTCAATTCCACTAAGAATAACTAATGGGATTTCAGCTTTAAAAATAAAAATACTTAATAATGGCGGTATTAAAAAAGCTAAAGAAGAAACCCAAAATACTAATAAGACCAAATTCCATTTTCTTGATTTTGTTTTATCATAGCTTTTATATTTATTTTTTTTCATTTTTACTTTTTAAATTCTCTGTCATTTTTATAAATTCATTTTTAGATGGCATATTTATAGTATTTTGTAAATTTCCAGTTCCATACATTCCTGGTACATTTGCTATAGAAGATATTCCAGATTGTGCTACTGACATAGCCTGTTGTGTTTGAGCAAGAGCTTCTTTCCTTATTTTATCTATTTTGTCAATCAATTCTTTTCTTTTTGCTTCCATTTCTAATTTAACTGAAGTCTGTGGTGAATCAAATATAACTTTTTCAACATTAATATTCAGTTCTGTAGCAAGAGTATATAATTTTTTAAGCTGTTCTTTTGCTTTTTGAACAGTTTGTTCCTGTTCTTTTATCATCTCTAAAAGTGTTTCCTTATCTAACATTATTTTCTCCCTGTAAATTCTAATTTGTCATCATTTATAGTAATAATCTTTTTTTTTGATTCAGAATAGTATTCATCAAATTGTTCTTCTGGGGATATTGCTTTATTAAGATTATGTACAATTTCTTTTTTTATATATAAGTTTTTTAAACGCTCAATAATTTTAGGCTGCACTAAATTTTCAAATCTAGCCGCCAGTTCCAATGTTTTTATTGCTGTATTTATTTTTTTTTCAGTATCTTTTAGTTGTGCAACTTGCGTAGTATTCATAAAAAATATTTCAACTAAATCATTATCTTTATAAAAATGAATTTCATATCCATTACGATGATTTTCACATTCATCAAAAAAACAATATCCGTCCTTATCTTTTCCATTTTTATATATATTTTTAACTATATACATTTTTACTCCTTAGGCAACATATCTACAATCAGCAGTATCAATGGCATTTCCACTTCCAAAACTAGTCGGCATAGTATTTCCTCTAGAAAGATTTCCTGTTGCAGTAATATTTGGAGTTGGATTATCAATTACAAATCCAGTACTACCAGTACCACTGCCGCCATAACAATAATTTCCAACTACCAGTGTATTATCACAATTTTGTAAACCCATACCATTTGAGCCACTTGATGGGTTAACACACATATTCCCATTAAAAGATGATGAATCAACTGCACGGAAATCAAAAGCATATACTCCAGAAAATGTTGTTACAAAATTATTATTCGCTATCATTTTAGTACAAGAACTAGAAATATATATACCAGCAAAATCATAACTAACATTTTTTATATAATTACCAATTATTGCATTATATAACAAACCTGATATTTTTATTCCATGACAGGCTATTGGGCTAAAAATATAATTATTTGATACAAGAATATTATTAGTATTAGTATCTGTAAAAATTCCTGCAGTACCAGTATCAGGATAATATATATAATTTCCACTTATTTTGCTATAATTTGAATAATCTAATTTAATTCCATTTCCATCAACAAAAAATATCCAATTATTATCTATTACAGATCCATCAGAATATTCTACAAAAATTCCTCCCAAACCGTAAGCTCCAATATGATTATTTAAAAGGTAATTTCCAAAAATTATAGTATTATCGTTCGTACCATATGTTCCTCCTTGAACTAGTATTGAATATGTATTTGAACTAGCAACATTATTATATAAATAATTTCCAAATATTAAATTACCCCAAGAATATCCTAATGGATTACAATATATTGAAATTGATTCTTGATTAATATCTTTAATATAATTACCAAAAATATTACAAAAATTACAATCTCCAACTAAAGAAATACCTTGTTTAACAATAGTATCTAAATAATTATTACAAATAATTACATTGTCAGAACCTCCTAATGAATTTGTAAATAATTTTATACCATTTGCTCCTAAATTTCGTAATTTATTATTTGATATAACAGTATTATGGCACCCACCATTAATAATAATTGCTGTCCAAGCAGAGGTATTCTCTATATAATTTCCAGAAATTAAACAATCTGGTGAATCATTACTTAATTGAATTCCTGGACCGCCTCCAGAATATATAAAATTGTTACAAACAGATGTTCTGCCTCCATAAATAGTAATACCTGATGAATCAGGTGTATTAAATATTAAATAATTATTTGTTATTAAACTATTTGTAGGAGCATTAAAACCACAATTTATACCATAATTATCATATAAAGAATAATTATTTGCTATTAGAACGTTATATGCATCTATTGTTGCCGATATACATTCATACGTTCCTGTTGTATAATTTGAAATAATACTAGGTCCTTGAGCTTGATTAACAGAAATTGCTATTTTCCCAGTTGCTAAATTGCTTATAAAATTTCCCTCTATCATGGCATAATTTGAATAATATGTAGAAACAATCCCGCCACCATAACAATCAAAAATTGAATTACTTTGAATTATTGGATATTGAGTATTAAATACATATATTGCATCATTTCCTGAGCCATTTATAATATTATTATAAATAAAAGGCTCATTTGCATCATAACAATATATAGAATAGTCATGTGCTGAAATTATTCTATTATTACAACATACAACATCTGATCCGATTATATCAATTGCATTATTGTTAGAATCTTTAATATAATTAGAATTTATAACACATCTGTCACCAATTTCTGAAATCATATAATAAAATGCTGTTCCAGATGCTTCTCCAAAAAATATATTACCATTTATTATACAATCAGTTTTATTATTTATTTTAATACCTAATTGTGGCATTCCAATAGCAGAATCACCAAAAATATTATTTATAATAAATACCCTATTATCATATAAATAAATACCAGCTAACATGTTAGCAGTTGGATAAATTATTTGATTCCCTGTAATTAAAATATTTGTACCACCGATAGAAGTAGTAATAGCAGAAGAAGTCATAGATTGGCAGTATGAATTTATTATATTATTAGAAATTATTGAATCTTTGCCAACAAAAATAATACCATTATCTGAATTTATATTACCTAATAAAAAATTATTACTAATGATTAAATTACTACAATTATTACCATTAATTCCTATACCAGAAACATTTTCAATTATATTTCCACTAATTGTCCCATTTGGAGTATTAATAAAAGAACAAATCGCTGCATTTGTTGCAGTTATACTAGAAGAACCATATATGTAATTATTAATTACATATTTTGCATCTTTAATTCCATAACTTCCTGGAACAAATATTCTATTTCCTATAACCCAATCATCAACTCCTCGTCCAATAATACCAACCATCGAAGTGGCTAGAGTTGTTAGATCGCTATTATCAATAATATTGTTTGATATAATTACACCAAGCATGTTGTTTACTGAAGATATTCCATATAAAGCCACATTAGTGATCATATTACCAGAAACAATAGAATCTGAAAATACTGCATAACTGTTTGCAAGTCGTATTCCATAATTCATAAGAGCGGTAGTGGTGCCACCAACTATAATATTATTACACACAATGCAACTTATGCCATTATCAATTGACATACCAATAGCAAATCCGCCCTGAATTGTGTTATTAGTTATAATACAAGAGCTACTTGCGCGTAAACATGGTTCTGTAGAAACCGCAAAAGAATCCTGATAGAATTTATTACCACTTATAATAGAGCTTGTAAGAACATACGCGGAAATCGTAGTTGTATTAGAAAAACCTATACCAGCTTTTTCAACATTTGCTATATTATTAATAAATATGCTATCTCTTATTAAATTGTCATCAGTTATAGCTGCACGGCCACATTTAACAAAATAGGCTGCCCCATAACTACCAGTTTTTGTTATTGTACAATCTTGGATTTGTATTCCATATAAAGTAACAGCTGGTGGCCATATAGTAGCAATATTTGCGAGACAAGCGACTGAAGCAGCTGAAACTAAATTAAAATTGACACCCAAATCATGAATATGTATGTAATCGGCCATTATAACAAACACTGGAGCATCCACTGTCATGTTTATTTTTCTGCCAGCCCCATCAATTTCAATATCAGCAACATCTAGTAAAATACTAGCTTCACTGATAGACGAAATAGTTATGTCACTCACTAGAATTATTTTTTTGGGAGCAATAACCTGAGTTGCATATGTACTTAGTGTTTTAACATATTCGATAGCAGATTTTAAAGATTCAAAATCACATCCATATCCATCACTACCAGCTACCGGTGTATTCCCAACAGTAAGATAATTTTTGTCATTTATAAGAGAACCAAATCGTCTTAAATCTGTGTTTGTAGACCATGCGCCTCCAGCAGTTGTAAATTTATTTAAAATCACAACTGGCAAAACTGGATTTAATATGGAACTAAGTGTTGTTGTGGCAGAAACTACGACCACACCATTCACAATGTTGGCATACATATAATAATCTCCAGGAGATGATATCACAACAACACCACCATTATATCTTAGAAGTCTACCGTTGCTTGCGATATATCCAGCAGCTACAGAAGCGCTTGGTCCACCGCCATATTGTAATACAGCCATACCTTCAACTACAAAACTGTCAAAAGCACGTTCTAAAAAGGTTGCATTTTCGTTTAAATAATTCTCAGCACTTCTTAGTTGAGAATGAACATTATTAGATGTAAAAGAATATTTACTAGTTGTATAAGGAGTTTCTCCAACTTTGGTAGAACCGGTAATACGACCTATTTGCCCAACAATCTCACTTACAGCATTTCTTAAAGTTGAGATTGGTAGTACATATCCATCTGCAAAAGTTCGTGAGCCACTGCCCGTATAATTTAAAGTATTTACTGCATCTAATAGCCCCTGTAATTGCGAACCGACAGAACCAATTGGCAAACTATGATAAGTTCCGGTTTTTGCTGGGCTCTCAATTACTGTATCAGGGTGTCTTGGTGGAAAACCACGAACGTGGTCTTCAATATTAGAATAAGCATCATTAAGTCTGGCAACAACTGTTCCAAAAGGTCCCTGTGGATTAATTCCAAGAGTTTGTTCAATAGAGATTACTGCGCTGCGCAAATCATTGTGATCTGCCGCAACGATCTCGTCTATGCGATCACGAGCAACTCTTATCTGGGCGTAGCCATCAATTGTTGCAGGATATAGTGTGGTCATTTATAAAATACCTCAAAATTATTTTCTCTTCTCTTTATACAATAATATGCGTATGATTTAGGACAGATTGTACAACCCCATTATAAATAATATGATTATGTCCTTGAGATTCCAAAGTAGCAACCTTTAGTGTAAGTAAAGATGCTCCTTGTGGAACTATAATTCCATGTGAATGTGCCACAATCCCAGGAGTTGAATTTATTGAAGTTTGCATTGTAACTGGAATAGGTGCCGTATTTCTTATAATCGGAAATTGATAAATTTCGTCATCTTTTGGCATCCTTTTAAGTTTAAATTTTTGAGCACCTGTTTGTGTAAAAAGCACTTTATTTCGTGTAACATTGAGTACTTCATAGCGCCACTCTTCCAATGTATCTTCAATAAATCGTACAACAACATCTCTATCTTTAATTTGTGGAAAAGGTAGGGTCCAAGCATCTGGTTCATATACAGGCTCAAAACCACCACGATCTATAATACTCAAATCGTCCGTTGCTGGATCAACTCTTACTAAAATTCTGCGATCAGAGCGCCTTGGATTAAAAAATTGCACATATCCTTGAACAAAACCAGTACCAAAGCAATTATGTACCACAATATTTTCTACCACATATGTGTGTTTATTCTCAACTTCTAAATTATAAACTTTTCCAGAATAAAACTCTTTTGATGTTTTTTTAATTTTTGTTAGCAATTCAGTTTTAAAATTCCATTTATTTTTTCTATTTTGATGAATCAATGTTTCTTCTTCCCAACTAACAATATAACATAATTTCCTTTTATTACCACATTGTGTTAAAAAGCTTGATTGCTGAAATCTTAAAAGTGGCTGTTTTCCTAGTCTATGTAATAATTCTATTATTTGTAATGCCAATATTTTTGATGATTGCCCGATTTCGTTTACTTTTTTATTACCATCGCCATCATAAATCCCTTGAATAAGCGCTTCTATTTTCTTATCAGGTAAATTTATAAGAATGTATGGGATTTGTTTTTCGTAGCAATGTTCTCCAAATAAATCAGGAAACCATTCAGATAATGTTGTACTATGAACTTCAATATTAACACCATTTTCAGAACAACTTCTAACAGTCGAATTAAAGCCCCTTTTTTTAAAAAAGTTTATTATTTTTTTCTGAAATTTGGTTTCATTTTTATGTAATGAAAAACAAATATGTCTTGTCCCAGAAGAACCCTCGGCCAAATACATTCCACAAATCCATAAAAATTCATCGTCTATTTTAAATTTTTCTATTCCATTCCGTTTAGAACCCAAAACAGTTTGTTTTGTATATTTTTCTGGTATTTGTAACTCATCAATGTCACAGACACTATTAGACCATTTATTTTCTAACCAATTTTCTTCTGTTAGTTGTCCAGCATTTCTCCAATCCATACGATGTTTTGGTGGGACGTTTATTTTATAAAAGGCGTCTATTGTAATTATGGCATCTTGTTTTTCTTTGAAAGTTCCCAAACTTATTCTATTACCATAATCATCTGTAACACGAACTAACCAATTGCCGCTGGGTAATAGCTTAGGATCAACATGTCGGCTCGCCCCATCTCCGTTTTTAATAAAACAATCACATTTCGGTCCGCAAGGTCTTAAAATGTGATGATTATCACACATAGTTAAAAATGGGTGTTCCGGAGTTACTAATATTGGAGTCGAAGTGTGTGTTTCAATTTTAATAATATCTCCAACAAAATCTCTTTCCATAACATTATAAACTTTTTGATATGAGCCATCATCTGTTAGAACAAGGTCACCATTTTTAATATCTTTTATTTTAATAAAACCATTTTTTGTATTTATTAATGTATCAGGATGAAAACAAGTTGGGCACCTAGAATCAGGATGTTCTCTTCTAAGCATAAAACAATGACATCTCATACCTGTCCACATTCTTCTAATTAAAACAAATGGTTCGCCACTACTTTCAAGAAGCATCTCTTCTCTTTGTAGCACGTGTGTTTGAACATTAGATGCTTTTACTAAATGCCTATTTCCATAGCCGTCTGTTCTAACTTGTACGCCCCCAAAATAACTTGGTCTACACTGCCCTTGCATAAAACTTTGTGGCGACATTGTTCGCCAAGTTCCACAATAATCAAATCGCGGAAAAGCACCAGAAGCGTTGTTTTGATTACCAGGAGATGTAATTGAATCTATCGGTTCTTGCTTATATCTTAAATATCCATCATGATATGCATAGCCATCATATCCATCCCTATATCCATCCGGTCCATATCCATCTCCAAGTACATTTGTTAGCGCATAATTTGGTTTTTGAAATGTAGGATTTGATTGGGCTATTATAGTATTTGAATCTTCTTGCCCAAAATATAACATTACTTTAGAATTAATAACATGGGCCATTGGCGTAGTATCAAAATATCCGCGCTCACTAACTATAAAAGCTGGTGGAAAAACTTGAATTGAGTTATATTTAATTAATTCAGCATCAATTTGAATAATTCCATAATTTGGGAATCCACTAGTTGAGGTAACACTAATTATATTTGTATTATCATATACATATCCAGCAGTACGTACTATTTCTGGATAAAAGAACATATCTGGGCCAGCTTGTTGCATACCAGAATATGTAAAAGTATTAGGCTGAAATTCTGCAACTCTGACGCCAAAATAACGAGCTTCTCCAGGGCTTAGACCCCAAATCGTCGCTTTAGTGTCTGTTACTAAAAAGTCTGGATATCCATCAAAAACTGCATCTTTAGTTGTGGCATAATAAACATTATAGAAAATTATATCCCTATCAACAAATGGATAAGCTGTATTCCAAGTTAAATTTATTTCTGTACCAATTCCAGCATCTACAGCTAATATTAAGCCTAAATTCGTTGGAGGAAAGAAAGGCATTGTTCTATTACATGCCCTATTAGAAACTTGATCTATAAGTGGCAGTATAGGAGAAACCGGATGATAACCAGAAGTATAGAAACTATAATTATAAGCATCTAACTCTGAACCATCCATTATTTGTATATGAATTGTAATTTCTGAAGCTATATTTAAAAATGGTTTTTTTGGATATATTCCAATTAAATAGCCATCAGAAGATTCAAAAATACCTCCAGAATAGCCATTTATAAATGACCCTTCATAAATAGCATATATGTTGTCAATAGAAACCCCTAAAGAATCAAGTTGTGTCGTACCATATTCATCTTCTATAGCAAATTTGACAATTGTAGTTCTAGCGACATCAGTTTGTCCAGGTTCAGGAATGAAATTTTTAAAAATAGCCATTTAAAGATTTCCTCTATTATAAATCTTCAACTAATATCTTCGCCTTTTCTTCTCTTTCTTTTCCACGAATATCATGATGATCTAAAAGATTTTCTATATAATCTTGTATTTCTTCTGCACTTTCATGTTCGCATTGAAATTTAAGCTGAGTTTTAAAAGCCTCTTGTTCATTTGGATCATCTAAATAATCTTCTTTATCCACCTTGCCATTTACTTTACCAGCCTCTTGTTGCATAACATGGATAATTTCATGACCGCCCAAATAACGAAGTTGTTTTTCAATTGGCTCATTAAATAGATTTTCATTTAAAAAGATTTCACCATTAACAGTTTTTGCTGAAACATCTATAGGAGAAAAATAAACATTTACATCATCTATGAAGGATGGTTCTCTATCATATTCTTTACACTTATCCAAATAAACTTTATCTTTTTTAATAATACTTTTAAGAAATTTAATCCTATCGCTATATTTTTCTTCTAATCTTTTTATTCTATTAAAATGAGCCTTCTTAATCCTATTTTGGGAAAGCTGTTTATAATTCATTTATAACATCACCTCGTCCCATAGATTTTATTAAATTTAAAATATTTTGTTTTTGATTAAAAATAAAATCATTATTAATGTGAGAATCCAGATCTTTTATGTTTATAATTTTCCAACCAATTAATGCCAAATATCTTCTTTTTTTCTCATCTCGATAATATACAATATTAAAAATATTTTCTCCAAATATTGGTTTAAAATGTCCGATTCCATCCCAACAGATAGTAATTTTTAATTCTGGAAATATCTATTTCAAATGGAGGAAAAATATCCAAATCATGATGTTTTATAAAAGTATTTAAACTACTTTTTAAAGCGTTATAAAATTCTCTCTCCGGTTTTGAGCCATCTTTGCCGCTTTTTTCAAGAGAAGCACAAAGTTTTTTGATCTTTATTGGTTTTAGTCTCGCGACCCTTTCTTTATATTTTTCTATTCCAAAAATTTCTTTAAGAATGTTTCTAATTGAATTCGCAGATAGCCCAACCTTTTTACAAATTTCTTCTGGAAATAAATTTGTATCAAAAATTCAGAAACTATTTCTTTTTGTTCGGTAGTTAGTTTATCTTTTTTACGCAATTTCGTTAAAAATTCTTTGTTTTTTCTTTTATTATTTTCTTTTATTTTTTTTCAATCAACTCTTTGTTTTTATTATAATATTTAGTAACAGTATTTATTTATATATTAAGTTTTCCTAAATTTCTTAATTGCGTAACCCTAATAAAACAAACTCTTTAATTTTTAATATAATATCTTTTGATAATTTTTGGTATCATTTGAAGAAATTTTTCTCTTAGATGTTCCAAATTTTCTACGCCAGATAAATAGTATTTTACGTTGATCTATATTGAATTGTTTTTCTAAAATCGTTATTGGAATATCTGAATAAAACAATTGTTCAATTTCTTCTATATTCATTTATCCTCTATTTGTGTTATTACTCTCACGCCTTTTTATCCTTATTTGAGCTATCTGTTTGTGTTACATTTGTTAAGCCCTCTTGCGTTAATTCCATTATAGCAAAAACTTGTTCATATCTACTTATAATTTCTTCCGCTATCTTTATGACATTACGAAGTCCAAGAATTTCAACCTTAAGCTCTGCAACTGTCTCTGGTTTTTCTATTCCGGCATAAGTAACGCACTTCTTAATTATCATATAATCACCTTACTTTAAAAATCTTTATTAATTAAATCAACTATCTCTTTAGCCTTTTGTTCTACAAATCGAGGGTTAAAAGCTCCATTATCAATTACCGAAATATGCTTACAGCCTTTATTCAAGAACTTTATTACGAGTAATATCATTCTTACAAATTTTTTCAAATTCTTTATTTCCGAAAACTGGTTTTTCTATGGCCTATGCCATTCCAACAAATTGCTATATTTTTATTTGGAAGACTTATATCTATTTCAAGTTTTGGAACAATAGAATAATCATGATGCTTAACTTCAAAAGGATACAAATTATTTAGCAGTTCATAACAATAAATTTCATTTTTAGAGCCAAGGAATTTTCTTTTTTAATAGATTTCGCCGCATGCTCCTTTTGTAACTCAAACATTTTTGCAACACGCTTTTCAAATTCCGCTCGCCAAAAATTTTCTATCCAAATCTTTTTAATTGTTCCTGTTCCAGTTTTTAATTCTTTGGAAATTGTACTTAACCCTTTGTCTGAGGCAAACTCCTTTATAATTAAATTATATTTTTCTGAATCTTTGATTTTTAAACTGTTTGATTCTCCATCTTTTTCCCAAGAAATATAGTGTATTCTATTTATTCGTTCTTTATATTTTTCTTTTCCAAACTCACGAATAAAAGTTGGTTTTATTGTTTTTGGATCACATTTACATTGGGCAACAATTTCTCTAAAAGATAAATTCGTATCAAAAAATAAAATTATTTTATCATAAGTTTCATAGGATATGGTGTCATTACGATACAATTTATATTTTGTATTTCTTTTTGTAAAATTTGGATTTATTTTTCTGTCGCCACATTGATATTGCTTCTTCATTGAATTATAATTCATTTTACTTTTTCTTTCTTTATATTCTGGGATTTGTCTCCATATTTCACAAATAAAAGTCGAACTTGCCCAAAAATTTTCTTGTGTAGATAGTTATTTACAAGTAATGTCTTTGTAAAAAGCATTAATTGCTATTTGTTTTTGCTCTTCAACAAAAATAAAATGTTTTTCATCCTTTGTTTTAAACAAATGACTACTTACACCAACTTTCTCATTACACTTTTTATTACAAACAGGGAGCTTCATCTTACACATACCTATATTATCCTCCTTTCACGTAGGTGTCGGAGCCTCATCCATGAAGGATTGCTCGCAAGCACTCGAAAACTTCCAAAACCAACCGGGCTTGGTTTAATACAACCCTTAATAAACTTTAGATTTTCTCTATGAGCATTTAGGAATTGACTCATTTCATTGTTTAATGTAGTTGATAAAGGTGGAGGATTCATTGTAATACCATTATCAGTAATAGTAAATTCACGACCTGCCTCTATAAGCATCTGAGCTGCCCAAGCAAGAATACAGGCTCCCTCAACAATTACATGGCAATATCTATTATATATTACTTCATTAGAAAAATGAAAATCAGTAAAATGAGGTGTCTGATTAAATTCTTGTAAACTACAATTTAAAAACCAAACTAACTCATCATTTGTAAAAACATTACAATCTACATATTCTATATTTCCATAAGCATCAATAGTTTCTACTTGTAAATTATTTTTAAGTCTTGCCTTTAATATGGCTAAAAGCATATTAATTCCAATTATTTCATCTTCAGAATAGCTAACATTTGGATTATCTCCAATTTGAGCCCCAGCATAACTAATTGCTGCTGTATGGTCTAATACATTAAATGATAAATCTACATTAGTTGTTTCACCACTTACTACTACTTGCCACCTATCAATCCAAATTCCAAGAGAAGCTAATGGTGATGTTGTATAATTGAATCTATATTTACCAATAGATAATTTTGATACATTTATAGGAGAAAGTGGTCTTATTACAGAATTATGAGAATCAATAATAGATACATTTGGTATGGCATCAGGATCTATATCATTTCCCATTACATCTCTAATTTCTATTTCTAAAGCAATTGTTTGCCCAGCAATTACTTCCCTTGTAATAGCCATAATCCTCCCTACATATTTAAAAACATAATATTTTTTAATTAACTATATATATAGTTATTAATAGTTTTTGGCATGAATTTCTTTTCAAAAATTTACTAAATATTTAAGTAATTATACCAATATGTTTATATTGAAATGTTATGGCACTTAGTGATAGGTTATTTTGAAATGATATTTTTTAATATAGAAATATAACAATATTATCAAATATAATAACTAGTTACAATATTGAGTTAATAAAATATTTAATATTTTGTCAAATTACCAATTTTAATTTCTTTCCTCTGGTAGATCATCTAATTCACCTTTAATAGTAATTACTAAAGGATTATTTTTAATTTGCCAAAATTCTTTTTCTAAAGGTGCTGGCTCATTTTTATAAAACCACATTAATTTTGTACCATCAGTAGTTTGATAAACGCCAATTATAATTATTTCTCCACTATGAATTAAAGAATGATGATTAGGGCATACTATAGCAATATTAATATTGCTATTTGTACATCTTTTATCTTTCTTAGGTATTATGTGATGATAATGTAATATATTTTTTTGCTTTATACCACAAATTTCACAACAAACTTTAGATCTTATTTGATTCAATATTCTTGGCATCTATTTTTTAGAAAATATTTAATTTCCTTTATTAGAAACAACAATCGGTGTAACATCTTCTTCATAAGATTGTTCTAATTGTTTTAAAATTTCATCTTCTTCATTAAGTACTTCTTGTTGTACTTCATTTGATAATTCACTTACACCAATTATAATAGAAGATTTTGTTCTTTGAGGAAAATATACAATAGATGGATCTGCTATTGTTTTTTTTGGTAAATTATTTGTAATCAAAACGTCAACCTCTATTAAACTTTTACCTAATCTTTTATAAATGGACCCGCTTTCTCTAGATTTCATAATTGTATTATAATTAAGATGAGCAGTTTTACTTAATAAATCTCTAGACTTATTAGCTGGAATAGTGTATCTTAAATCTCCAATATTTATATCACGACCCGTAATATTTTTTAATATATATTTAATAGGTTTTCCATTTTCTGAAAGAGGTTGCTTTTTATCCATTATTCTCCAAATTTTGGCTCAGAAATTACTATTACCTTTTCCGCTTGAGGTCCATTTTTATTTGTTCCAACAATAAATGATACTTTTTGACCAGCAATTAATGTCTTAAAAACGCCAGATTCTTCTACAATGTTAGTATAATGAACAAAAAAATCTTTATTACCATCATCAGGTTTAATAAATCCAATACCACGTTTATTATTAAACCATACTACTGTTCCATACTTAATTTCTGTCATTTATCCTTCTCCTTTATATAGATACATTTGTTGTATTTTCTCTATAATTATTATATTATAATATATATTTGATGTATAGCTCCTCATATTTTTTTAAATTAACAATCCATTTTAGTTTATTTAAATATTTGTTGGGCTATCAAACATTATTTATTTTAGCAGGAACTATAACTTCACCATTTATTGTTAATCCTTCATTTTCTTCAGCATGAATATCAAGAAGATCCTGTACTTCAAGGATCGCCATTTTGACCATCTCGAATTTTTCACTAAGAGGTGATAAAGCAATTAATTTATCCCATTTATCAAATAAATGTCGTAAATCTGCTTCTGCTCCAATACGACGAGCAAATCTTAATAATTTTTGTCTTGTTTCTAATTCTGTCAATAGCTTACTCATTCTTTCTCCTTACTCGTTTGATCTTCTAAAACAACCTTCTTTTTTAAAACCTATTGTAAGATTCTGGCACAGTTCTCTTTTGTAGATACCCCATAATTTAAACAAAGATTCATTTTTACCTTGATCAAAATAATTATAATTTCCAATAATATTATCACCTAATGTCAAAGCAGATTCTATAACTTTAATTTCCCAAGCAATATCCTCTTCATAAGAATCTTGGTTAAAGTAATTATTATCTGAATCATAATTACATCTAATAGAAGATAAAGGCCCTCTAGAAATGTTGTATTTCTTACTATAAACAACAGGGTTATTTGACATATAAAATTCCCTCATTAACCACAAATTACTAAGATTCTCAATGAATATATAAATATTAATAGATTATATTCTTTAATTTATAAATAAAAGGCCGCGAATAGCGGCCTTTTTAAAATTTAATCTAACTTATATTTATTCAACAAAGTAATTAATAACAACTCTTTCAACAACTTCAGTCGCACCAACTAAAGAAGGTGGGGTAGTAACTAAAAACGGACTAGTTTCAAACTCTATGAAACGAGCTACAGTTACATTAACAGCGCCAACACCATTAGTAAGAGTAAGAACTCCAGTTGGGAGTGGCTTAATTATGGCACCTGGAATAGCATTAATATTACTCATTACCAAACCTGTAGAAGCAGTAGTATCAACTGCATCAGCAGAAATTGCATAGATACCTGGCATATGCCAGCAAGTTACTTTGCCACTACCTGCGGTAGTATGTGGCCCAAGAGTACTTGAACAAGAAGAAGCAGAGCCTTTTCCAGTACAAAGACCAACTGGAGTACCAATTATCGAACCAAAAAGAGTACCATAGCCTTTAATACCTTCATCAAGTAACCAAAGTGGACGAACAGAAGAACTATTTACACGAGGAGCTACTGCAGCACGTAAAAGAGTATAATCATAACCATCCTTAACATCATAAGCGGACTTCTCAGAAACGGTGTTAGTGCGAGCGGCTTCAAAAAGAGTACCAACTTCACCGCCCTTAATTAAGGATGCATAAGCATCAAGAACATCAAATTGCCCAGCCGGTAGCTGTGCTTGTAATGGATATAAAGCCATTTTTATCCTCCAAAAAGTTCAATAACTTTGATCTGAACTTTAATTTAATATTATAAAAAAATATTAATAGATTTATTATTTTTATAATATTAATACCAAGCCTCTACTCTACAAATTCCATAACCATCTACAGCTTTTAAAAATATTTTAGATTCACATCGTCCATCAAAAACTAAACCTTTAGACGCATCTTCTGAATTCAAATCACCATGAATTGTATGTCCATCAAAAGAATATTGAATCACAAAAAAACCCCGATTTAGTAATGAAAAAGCCTGTGAATTAAAACCAAACGAAACTTGTGGAGAAGTTGGGAAAGAATATCCATCTACATTTATATTTGCAAAATAATTATATTGACTCATAAAAATCTCCATTATTATTAAATTTATATATTTCCTAGTAACCAATTATTTTTATAATATATTTAAATTAAACATGAAAATCCTCCACCTTTATTATAAAATGAAGATTGAAATGTTGAATAATGTTTACCTGCTAATAATATAATAGGTCCTATTTGATTTATACCTGATTGATCTACTCCAATATCACAACGATCAAGATTAGTAGGTATATCAACCAAAGTATCAGGTATACCCCATATCCCATCTACACAAACATTCATTTCATTTTTACGCCAAGTTAATAGAATTTCATGAATCTTACCATCACATACATCTAAAGGAACATTCCCAGAACCAGAATTACCTGCCACTTTTGTACTAACAAATTTTACATATTTATCAATATCAATATATAATAAAATACGATTATTTACATTTCCACCAGAAGATAAAACTTCAATTGTTTTTTGCATTGTAGGAATATAATTAGTAGAGCATATCCACCAACGAATACCTCCTTCTCCATCAAAAATATTAAATTGTCCAGATAATCTATATAAATCAGGAGATCTAACTGACGCCAATGTAGTAGTGGGGATATAACTACTTGGATATGTAGCCTCATTTTTTGTTAATTGAAAGCCCCACTCAGTAACACCCAATGGAAATGTTAAAGGATCTCCTTGCCAATTATTATTAGAAAATACAAAAGTTGGTAATATATACATTATTGCATAGGCTTGTACAATATTTAATAAAAACTTACCACATATAAATAATCTATACCAACCATTTCCTTTTTGTTCAATTCCAGAATTAATAATAGATATATTAGTACCAATTATCCCAGTACTAGTTAAACCTGTATTAAAATCTAAAACAATTCCTACTGCATGAACGGCACCAACTTCATGATAAATCGCTAATGCTACATATTGCCTATCTCCTTTTTTTAAAAATACAGAATATGTAAAATAATCATTAGAAACAATTGCACTACCCAAACTTTGATAATATATATGTCTACTTAAACTGTTATCTTCAACTAATCTATCAGCTGTTAATTCTCCATTTGGTGCTACCACAGCATTCATTATGGGAGGAGATATTCCTATTCTTGACCTATCTGATAATTCAGAACCAAGCCACAAATTAGTTCCAATATTTTCTGTTAATAATCCTTTAACAATATTGTTGTTATTATCAATTTTTGATAATGAACGAAGCCAATTATTACCAACATAATATAATTTTGTTGATCCATCATTTTCTAATTTTTCTACATATGATGGACTATTACGAGTATATAAATTAGGTATAAATTCTCCATTAGCTTTATTAAGATATATATTTGTCAATTTAGAAAATCGAATATTAGCAATTGAGGACCATTCTGAAGGTCCTGCTATTCCCGCTTTAAACCAATTATTTTTATACCAACCGGCAATATATAATATTTTCCCCAATGTAGACAAAGAACCTTCAGCAGAACCTAATGAAAAATAACTATTATTTGTAACAGAAGAAGCATAATTAGATATATTAACTCCACTCCCAATTAATGTGCCATTAATAATCCATTCAGCTCCATTTGTACTATTTTCATCTCTATTAGCAAAAAACATAGCATGATTATAAGTACCTAAAGTAAATCCAGCACTAGTTATAGTAATATTACTTGAACCATCATTTTTAGCTAAACGTAATATTAAATTTCTTGCATTACTATCCCACAAAAACCAGCCCCCAGAGGTTTGAGAAAGCATTTTGTCAGCCATTACCTCTGTAGAAGTACTATAATTTTGAAAAATAATTTCTATAATAAAATCTTCTGTTGCTAAGTCAGCAAAAGAAGTGTTCGATGCTTTATAATATCCTCCAGCATTAAATTTAACACTACAATCTAATTGTCCTAATAAAGGCGAGCCATTACAAAAAGTTGGAGCCGTACCAGGTTGAAGTATTAAAGTTTGTCCATATCCCCAAGATGGCCAATCAATAGAATTAGCATCTTTTCCATTATATCTAAAAGTGGGGAAAACTTTTATACCATTACATATTATATCAGCTGGAAGATTTTCAATTGAAGCATAATTAAATTTATGTGCCAAACAATCTTTATTTGGAACCTGTTTGTATAATATTTTATTCATTAATTATTCCATATATTTTAAATTATGTAACTGGTATGATATTTAATTTCCCAGTAGCTCCACCAGTAATTGCAGCAATTTTTGAATTAATAGAAGTTATTTTAATAGGAAATATAAAACCAGCTGGTAAACATTTCCCATTTGCTTGCCAAATTGCTATTGGAGAAGAACCAGGATTAAACCATATATCTGTTGTTGATATAAGTAAATAATTACCAGCAGGCAATGAATCACTAATTGTAATTACTGATGATACAGAAAGAATAGTTGCATAACCATCAAGTATAGGAAAAGAATAGCTCCCTGATTAACAATTGGTAAAGGTTGTATTGTATATCCATCTAATGTGACTGATAGAGGGCCATTATGAATAATTGGTAAAGGTTGTATTGTATATCCATCTAATATAGTTAAAACTTGTCCAGTAATACTAGCAGTACCATTAAACCCTTTAGTTAAAGATGATGACATTTAAGTTTCTCCAAATAAAAATATTATTATAATAATTATAATAAATTAGTAGTTATTTTACACAAACTAAGTTCATTAGAATCTATTACCCTTTTAACATTGTTTATATTATTCCATGTACTTGCTTCTGTAATACCATCAAAACTTAAATCTCCAATATTTCCAGTTATTGTTGGAATATATCCTTCTTTTAATTCAATTGTACTATTATTATTAGCATAAATACCTGCCCCAATATTTTCATCCCCAGTTATTATTCCATTTAATATTAATCTACTATCTTCAACTCTTATAGCATGAGAACTACAATTACTAACATCAACCCCTGATCCAATTTGAAGTGTAGATCTATTACTTAAATTAATTCCATATGTTCCACCACCTATACTAGTAGTAGCATAACCTTCTGTATTTTGTATAGCATTTTCATATCCAGACCCAACTCCATTTGCATTATTTAAATAAAGTTGTTTAATACGTGTACCTTGAGCTATATTATTAAGAGTTAATGACCCATTATTATATTTCATGCTTTTAACATAACATCCAAAAGCAAATACTGCTCTAGGCCAATAAAAACTAAGTTGTCCATTTAATTTTGATACCCCACAAAATCCATCAGTAATGTCTGATTTTTGTACAAAAGTATTAGGGTCAGTTAATCCACCATATAATAAAGACATACCAAATACAGTATCACTCATTGTTGTATCTGTAGTTATAATATGTGATACATAACTATTTGCCGTTCCAGTATTTAATCTATCTATACTCCAATTAGAATTGTTACCAGAAAAACATAAACGTTGAAGACAAAATGTTCCTTGTCCAGTTAAACTAAATAAAAGTTTAGAATATCCTGAATTAGCATGAAGTGTTGTTTTAGGTTTTACAATATTAAATGCTACTGGACCTGGATCAGAATCATAATGTCTTACTGGGGTTATAACATTTATATTATTTTTTTGAATAGTTCTAAGAGGTTTATCAAAAACAGATACCCAATATCCAGCATATTGATCTAAATCCAATTCCATAGTAGTTAAACCAATTGAAGAAATACTATGGATATCTGATATAAAAGGACCAGCAATTGTCGTTATTTCTGATCCCCCATCAATAATAAATTTACATCCTGCTTTTATATTTTTTTCTATTTGTAAAATTCCATAATCTTCAAAAGTATTACTAAGATGTAAACAAACATTATGTTGTATATAATATGGAATTAAATTTAAAGCAGATAAAATAGTTTTTTTTGGAAATCCAAATATCCCAGAATTTTTATCTAATCCTGTTAAGCCATCAGCATATATATGCATTATACTAGTAGTTTTATCTATAAAATCAGAAGAACATATCATTATGTAACCTCCTTACACATACTAAGTTCTGTTGCTGAAACTGCTGAAGTGCCTCCATCAATAATTCCCCATGTACTAGCTTGTGAAGAACCATCAAAACTTAAATCACATCCACCATCAAGTGCTCCAGTTAAAGTAGGTGGTTCTCCATTCTTTATATATATAGTACTACCACTATGTGCATAAACTCCAGCTCCAGTATTCCCAGTACCTTCTACAGCTCCATCTAATCTTATAAAACTTCTAATAGACTCTATGCCATGTGTACTATTTTTAAATATTACCCCAGGGCCTATTGAAAGTTCGCTATTATATGCTAAAAGTGCAGGACCTGCAGCATTTTCAAAAATGGTATCAGCATATCCTGTTCCACCAGATATGGCAAATTTATAAAATGGATTTACATCATTTCCAGAACCCCTCATATTTCGAAGCGTTGTTTGCCCATTAATACGTGTACCATAAGATACTCTACTAATATATTCATTACTATTAAGTAAATTTAATTTTCGTAAATAGCTATCATATACTGCTATTGTATTATTTCCATACGCAAAAAGTCCACCATCAGTTTGTAAAAACCCTGCCCCACATTTAAATTGTGTTGGAATTAAACTAGCACCCCCCAATGTCCGAAAAATAACATTAGAAGTATCATAAACAAAAATACTTCCATATCCTGTAAAATAAGTATTAAATATACAACCACAAATATTATAAATATTATTTCCATAAAGATTTAATGGCATATTACCATCAAAATAAAGTCGTTGTAAATTTACTCCACTTACAATCTTATTTCCAATTGATGATATTTGAATATATTGATAACCAGAATTAGGAACTATTGTTGTTTCTGGCCTTACAATAGAAAAAGAAGGTGTTCCTGGAGAAGCACTTAATGCTCTAGAAAATGAAATAGTATCAATAGTACTTGATACTATCATACGATAGTTATTTATAGCAGCACCATCATTTATTTTAACAAAATACCCTGAATACATATCAGGTGCCCAAATTTCCCCTAATACACTAAGATTTAATGTATCTCCACTAGAAGCAACAAATGGACCAGCTATAGTAACAAAATTTGATCCACCATCTAAAGTTATTGACCCTTTTGACCCATCATAAATAATATTTTTAGAAGCAAGTGTTGTTCCTGTAGAAATAATAAATGTTCCTGATAAGTTTACAATAACTTGATGTTTTACATAATCTGGTATTAAATTCCAAACACCCGGTAATGTTTTTTTTGGAGTTAAAATAGTTAAACCATCATTTGTGTCATTTCCAGTAGTTCCATTAGCATATAAATTAAGTGTATTTGTAGTACTTGTAGCCCTATCACTTAAAGAATTTAAATATCCCATTATAATATCTCCTTAACAAGAGTCATTTCATTACTTATACTTAATGGGATGCCATTATCTACTTCAACCCATGTTCCTTCTGCTATTACTGGATTACTAATAGAAATATCACCTATAATTCCAGTAAGTGTAGGAGGATTACCATTTTTTATATTTATTATGCTTCCATTATATGCATAAACGCCAGCTCCAGTATTATTATTACCTACAACTACTCCATTAAGATGTAAAAAACTATGATTACATTCAATACCATGAGAACTACAATCACTTATATCTACCCCCTCTCCTATTCTTAAAATACTATTATATAATAGTATTCCTATTGTAGATCCTCCAAATTTAGTAGTAGCATATCCAATTGTATTGGAAATAGAATTTGAAGAAGAGTCAATATAATTTATACCATATGCTACTAATGTTTTTATACTTGAACCTTGCTGAATTACAAAATATTGTGGAAAATTTCTAAATTCTAATTTATTTATGAAGCTTGATCGTATACTTATATTACTTCCAAGTTGGCAAATCATTGCAGAATTATTATTTATTACAGAAACACCAGCATTACTAAATGTATTAGCAGATTCATTTACCCAAGTAATACTATTATATTTATTTCCTTGAATACTAAGACCTGATTCTGAATTAGAAGATATAGCTGATAAAGAATTAACATTTGAAATTATATGTGTTAATATATGAAAAGAATTTAATTTACTCCCATATAAAAAAAGATTAGTAAATCCACTTAAATATAAATTTTGTAATGTAAAATGATATATGCCACTAAGAGAAGTAAATGATATATATGTTAGTGAACTTGAATCTATAGTTGTTCTTGGTCTAACAATTCGAAATTGAGCCAATCCTGGATCAGAAGACCAATTTCGTACTGGAGTTATTGTAGTTGAGGTATGGCTATGTATTAATCTAGTTTCCCCAGTACAAGGACCAGTTAATATTTCTATCCAATATCCTCTATATATGTTGTTAATCCAACCTAATGTGCTTAATCCTAAACTAGTAGAACTATGGATATCAGCTATATAAGGACTACCACTATTATCTGCAACAATGTCATAATTAATCCCACCATCAATATAAATATTAGCATTAAGATGTTTATACACAGATAAAGTATTATTTAGAAAAATACCTGATAAAATAACATAACAACTATGATTAATAAAAAGAGGCAATAAATTAAATGCAGCCTGTAATGTTTTTTTTGGAGTTAAAATAGTTAAGCCATCATTATTATCATCTCCAATACTTCCATCAGCATATATATACATAGAAGCAGTTGTTTGTGTAATTATTGCAGCAACAGGTGACCCATTAATTATAGACACTATAGGATTAGGATAGTTACCAGATAAGTCGCCGCCAGCTGGTCCTCCAGGGGTTGTTTGATCAGAAAATAAAGTTAAAAATCCACTCATTTTTTTCTCCTATTAATAATAGCCTATTATTAATAGTTTCAATTATTATGTTATTTTGAAATATTTTATTAAGTATTTTTTTTGTTAAAAATTAAGCACATTTCTGAATTGGGCGTGGGGTTTAGGTGGGTACGTTGGTTTTCTATATTTAAAATCTCGCTTAAAACAAAACCGTTTTGTTCTGCTAATAAAATGCACTCTTTCCCAAATTTTTGATCAAAAACTATAACAAAATGCCCATTATTTGGCAGCGCTAAATATGATTTTTTCAATAAAGACAATAAAAAACCTTCAATCCAATCTTTTTCTGTTTTATATAATATATCAGATTGATTCGCTTCGTCGCAATAATGTTCTTTAAACCCATATGGAGGACAAGTAAATACCATATCAACATTTTGAACTTCGGCTTTTTCAATGGGGTCAGAAAATAAACAAACTCTCTCTTTAACATCCATCTTGTCTATTAAGCTTAATAATTCCGAATAAGTTTGTGAATTTGGCTCATTTCCAATATAAATTCCATTTTCAAAAATGCTCAAAAATCCCAAAAGTCTCCCACCAAAACCAGCACAAGGATCCCATACTTTCATGCCGTCAAAACCATATTTATTGTAAATATGTTTAGCAACTAGTGGTTTAAATAAACTAACAACGTAACGATTCACCTCAAGAGATTTTCTAATTTGTTTAAAAGAAATATCAAATAATTCATTAAATTGAACAGTTTTATCTCCAAATTTATAATCATACTGTTTACCATTGCCTAACCCAAATCTATATTTTAATAATGGATAAAATTTGTCTCTGTTTTGTATAAACAATATTGGATTATCTTGTTTTTCTGTTGAAGCTAACCAAAAACTTTTAAAATGCGCTTTAATAAAAGAGCCAGCAACTCTATCAGAAGAATTTAAAACGCCATTCTTTTGTTTTAGTTCTACTAACGTTTCTTTATAATTTTTTGGTTGCTCAGGAAAAATCCAACCATTAAGCTCCACATAACTTAATATAAATTTATAAAAAGGCTCAATTATATCTATAATTAGTTTATCTTGCCCATTTTCTGTAATATAATTATATATTTCTTCTTTTGTAAAAAAGACAAAATCATCATCTATTTTAGTTTTTAAATTAAAAGTTTTATCACCAATTTTAAAGTCGCTCGGCTCAAATAAAACACTTAAATTTTTAATAATATCGCGATTGTTGTATGAAAATATTTTATAATTAAAATTATTATTCTTATAAAATTCTATTTTTTCATTATGTCTTTTATATGGATCTTTTCTATTATTTCTCATGCCATCTAACTCAATCCATATTTTACCATCATTAGTTGTAACAACAAAATCACACGTCCAAAGCCTTTCTTTACAAACTCGCACTTCATACTCATAATTTATAATTATGTTTTTATTTTTTGCCTCAAATAAATAATTAGCAACTTCTAATTCTAATAATGAAAGATATTTAGCTTGGTCGTTACCAATGTAATGTTTTTTTTCAATAAAATGATCTGTTGTTTCATACAAATAATCTATTTGCCTCATTATATCTTGCCAAGACATATTAGAAAAATGTTTGTGTATAGTTGAACAAGAAAATGGAAAATCCCCTCTAGCCTTAGCCTTTCTTAAAGACCAATATGATAGGCAGTTAACGTTACAATTATTTTTTGCGTACCATTTTTTTAATTCATCTAATACAAACTGCCCATCAACCTTATTTGCTTTAACTACAGGGATTCCCGCAGCAATTAAAGCTTTTGTCCAAGAACCAAAATGATTATAAATTGTAACCCAAGAAACAGTCGAACTGTGTTGTGAAAATTCTTCAATTGATGGAGTATATCCAAGCAAATTATAAACTTTTTTTAAATCATTTATAAAATCTTCAGACTTTAAACCCCGTTGTTGATTTGGTTTGAAACCCGCTGCTATTAAGGCGTTGGCGATATTTCCAAATGCCCTATTATAAGAGCTAGACCCATATTTTGAATTGTTGCTAACAATTAAATCTGACTTTTGTGGCACTCGCCCCAATAAAACAAACAATCCTTGTAAATTTTTTATTAAATCTTCATTACTTGTCTTTTTACTCATAATTACCCATCCTTATTTTATTTTAAACTGCCCGCTATAATAAAGCCTGGATGGGTGAATGAAGTCGACAAAAAAAGAGCCCGACATTGCGGGCTCTTTGATTTAGTAAACTAAATACTTGTTATGCTACGCTTTTTCGTCCAACAGCGCAACCCCGTGGGTTAACAATTCCGATACCAATAATCTCAGAAACCACCCAACCTAGTTTAAGTTGTTTCGGTTCGTCGGCTGGAAGTACTTCAATATCTTGACGAATTGGCATTACACCTACGAACTCTGGATCTGCAGTGCCAAAAACGGTGCCAACTTGAACGATCTTGGAAACGATGATATCAGCACCCCAAATGTGTGCATAAAGACCGGTCTGAAGAACTTCACGCATAGTTACTGGGTCTACTTCACCACCACCAGTACCTTGACCACCACCAGAACCCCAAGAAAGAATATCAGTAAATTCATTAATATTCATAAGGAACTTAGTTGTTACAAGGTCCCACCGATCAATCTGTTTCTTGATCTGAAGAAGATCGCGCTTAAGAAGACCAGCATCAGCTACGTCCTGAGCGGTATTCTCGCCACCAAGAGTGGCATCAGAGGCGAAATCTAGGGCTGCAAAAATGTTTGCATCTTCTTGAGCCTGAATTTCTTGTCTAGCCTTTTGCTGAGCACGATCAATGACGTTAAAACGACGCCTACGAACTTCAGCGATACGAACAGTAGGATTAGAAACTATTTCAAACTCTGGAACAACCACTCTGTCACCGAATACACGGCTCTCAGGAGCGGAACCATTGGAAGAAATAACTGCTGCAGCTACGTCAATATCACGGTCATAAAGCGGAAGTGCTCCTTGTGGAAGCGGATCAATTACTAGAATTCTACGACCAATTCCCTGATAATCCAAGTTTCTACGAATTGGGTTTGCCATTGCCTGACCAAGAGCTACTTTGCCTTCTTGAGTCATTAGAGCACGCTTAATAAGCTCGTCACGTTGCTCATCTGTAAAAGATGTCTGTTGAGCAAGACCTGTATTAGAGGGTTGAAGCTCCTCTAGGATGCTAGCATATTTAACTATATTGGAAAGAGCGTCTTTAACCGAGCTAGCATTGATTTGCCCTTGTTTTCCGTATGTGCTGAAAAGAGACATTTGTCCTTTATCCTCCTATTGTAAAAGAATTGTTGCCTTATGGCAACTTGTCAAATCAATACATAAATATTGATAGAATTTACTTAAAATATTAACCACTTATTAAAGTTATTTTAACATACACCATAACATACTACAATTATTATACTTATTTAGCAAGTTCTTTTTTAGTAAGTGTAATAATTTCCCGTAGTTTCTCGGGATCCATTACTAACTTTCCATCCGCCACTATCTTATTAGTAAATGATTTTTTAATTCCTAGCGTTGCAAGACGATTATTTAACCACTCTTCAAGATTTTTAACAGCTACAGTTGTATCTTGACTCATTTTTCCGTCAGCTTTATCTGATTCTAATAATCCATTTTCAACTAAAATTGATTGAAGACTAGAAATTCCACTAGGAAGCATCTTACCACTTTGTTGTACTTTTTGACCAATTTCAGAAATATTATTCAAACGAGAAGATATAAATTCAAAATCTTTAACCACATCTTCATACTTAGCGCGTATCCTTGAGGGCTTATCGAGACCAAATTCATACCATCTGCTTTCTCCAAGTTCTAACTCAACTTTATTAACCAACTCACCTATTTGTTCTAATATTGGCTTAAACTGTGCTGACATTTCTGCAAAATTAGCTATATCTTTATTATCTTTAAAACTTATTCCTTGAAACTTTGAAACAAAAGGTTCTATTAATTGTGCGGCTTTTGTCGCAGAAGGCGAAGAAGAAGCTTTTTTTAATACTTCATATAAATCTTTCATATCTGTTGATAAATCTTCTCTTTTGCTTGAAAAAAATCCAAGATTGGCTGCTGTCCCGGCACCACCAATTAAACCCAAAATTAAAGCAGGCCAAAGTGCCTCTTTTGTAATGGCCTGCCTATTGACGAAAGGGAGTGCTAGTTTTTCAATAACTACATCAATCTTAATTGCTTCTTTATATTTTCCTTGTTTCTCAAGAGAATTAGCAATTTTTACTAATGATTGAATTAAAGCAGCATGAGTTTGAATATATGCGCCAT
>Ga0265297_10001590_pt1 | contig 52073 bp, 43 predicted proteins | sample Munlanlwell13791_FD_192502 | JGI IMG/M metagenome (GOLD analysis project Ga0265297, IMG submission 192502) | Leachate microbial communities from a municipal landfill in Southern Ontario, Canada - Leachate well 137-91 | ecosystem: Engineered > Solid waste > Landfill > Unclassified | place...
TTTGTCTTACGTTTAAACGAGTTCACTGCGCCGGCTAAGACTTTGCCCGGATACCTGCCAACGTCAAACGTCAAACGTCAAACGTCAAACGTAGATAAAGCAAAGGTGCAGAAGGCGATAGAGGTTATGCCGTACTTTTCTCCGGAGGCTATCGAAATCGTCGAATCGGCTTATCGTTTGGCTAAAGAGCTCCAGGTGGTGGAGATTACGCCCGAAATTCTGTTTGCCGCGGTTCTAACCGGCCGCTACGGTGGAATCTTTATGGCGCGTCTTGGCATGAATTTCGATTTGGTCAAAGAGCCGCTGGTTCGCTTGATCATGACGGGAACTGCCGGTAAACCGCCGATTCGCTTTTCTCGCGAGGCAAAACGTACTCTTGCGGCCGCTTATGATTTTGCCAATCGTACCAATCGTAAATATGTAACCGCCATGGAGATTTTTTTGCAGTCGTTCTTGGAGAGCGAAAAGTTGCAAGATTTAATCGACCGCGCCGGCTATCCCAAGTCGGATATTGTTCATGTGGCGGAGTGGGTTTTGTTGCAAGATCGCATGCGCGAGGATCAGCACCGTTTTGCCGAATTGGCGCGCCTCAAGCCAAAATCCGCGATGAACCGCGCCATGACGGCTATTCAAACATCGCTCTTGGATCACTTTAGTGAAGATCTGACCATCCTCGCGCGCCAAGGTTATCTCCCGCCCATGGTAGGCAATGAAAAAGTCATGGAAGCATTGTTGCGCGGTATCGAAAGCGGCCAGGGCTCGGTTGTTTTGGTGGGCGATCAAGGTGTTGGCAAAGCGGCGATTGTGGAGCAACTTGCCAGGCTGATGGTGGAGGAGCGTGTTCCCGAAGTGCTTTTTGATAAACGAATAGTTTCCGTCAATTTAGCTCAAGTAGTCGCCGCCGGTGATTCCGGTCTTGCCGCAGAACGCTTAATATCCATGCTCCAAGAAGTTGCCATTTCCGGTAACATCGTGCTTGCCCTCTACGGCATCGAGGCATTGGTTGGCGGTGCGGCCGGGCCCATGGATTTGGCCGAAACTTTTGCCAGTGAAATCGAGAAAGCCCGTTTCCCCGTTATCGCCACAACATCTCCCGAGGCTTGGACGCAATATCTCGAGCGCCGCCGTCTGGGAAAAATCATGGTTAAAGTTGATGTTCCCCATCCGGACGCCGAGCAAACCATCCGTGTGCTCATGGCCAAATCCGGCAGTATTGAATATAAGAATCGAGTTTTTATCTCTTACGGCGCATTGGATAAAGCTACAACTCTCTCCATCCGCTATTTGCATGATGTCGCTCCGCCCCAAAACGCTCTGAACGTACTCCGCGAAGCGTCGGTCCTCGCCCGAAAAACTCGCGAAGAGCGCACAATTGTTACCGCGGACGATGTGGCAAAAGTCGTTCACGATAAAACCAGTATTCCCGTGGAGATGGTAACCAAGGAAGAATCCGGCAAGCTCATGAATTTGGAAAGTCACATGCACGGCCGCATAGTTGGCCAAGACGAAGCCGTAGTCGCAGTCGCTCGAGCAATCAGGCGCGCAAGAGCCGAGCTCCGCGAGGGCAAACGCCCCATCGCCAACTTTTTATTTCTCGGTCCCACCGGCGTCGGCAAAACCGAAACCGCAAAAACTTTGGCATCCGAGTATTTCGGCGACGAAAATGCCATGGTTCGCCTCGACATGAGCGAGTATCAAGATCAATCATCAATCGGCCGCATGATCGGCATCCCGGGCGACGAGCGCGGAGGGTTGCTTACGGAAGCCGTGCGCAAGCGCCCGTTCACAATCGTGCTTTTGGATGAAATCGAAAAAGCCAATCCCGATATTCTCACCCTTTTCCTCCAAGTCATGGATGATGGCCGCCTTACGGATAGCGTCGGCAGAACCATCGATTTTACCAACACCATAGTCATCATGACTTCCAATGCCGGCACCTCTTACATCCAAAGCGCGGTTTCAGAGGGGGAGAGCATGGATAAAATTAAAACCAACCTGTTGGAGCGCGAATTAAAATCCTATTTCCGACCTGAGTTCTTAAACCGCTTCGACGGCATAATCGTCTACAAACCTCTAACTCGCGACGAAGTGGTTCAAATAGCATGGCTGATGCTGGGGAGTATTTCCAAATCATTAGAAGCAAAAGGCATGAATTTTCGCGCAGAGGATGTTGCTGTCGAAAATCTCGCCGATGCGGGCTTTGACCCGGCTTTTGGAGCCCGCCCCATGCGCCGTGTAATTCAAGACCGTGTCGAAACTCCACTGGCCGACGTCCTCTTAAAAGGCGAAGTTGCCAGGCACGATACCATAGTGTTGAATGATAATGGAGAACTTACCGTAGAGAAAGCGGAGAATCCTTACTAAATAGCTTCTAGCCTCTAGCCTCTTGCTTCTAGCCGCTAGTAGCTAGAGGCTAGAAGCTAGAAGCTTACAATGTTATGTCTTGGCAAGAACTTGCGCTGTATGCGTTTGCAGTCTTCGTCGGAACCGGCGCGGTTTCTTTTTTATTTGGCAAACTGTCTCTAAAATTGGCTGTTAGATTTCAGATTCTTGATGTTCCCAAAAGCCCCCGCAAAATCCAAACTCGCCCCGTGCCCTTATTGGGAGGCCTTGGAATTGGAGTTGTTCTATTGATCTCGCTAGCCGGTTTCGTCCTGTTTTCCAATCTTTGGATCGGCAAAATCGCTCTGCTCCAAATCATCGGTTTCGCACTGGGCATTGCCATTTTAATCATAGGCGGCGTTATTGACGACAAACACGATCTGCAGGCGTGGAAAAGTTTTTTCTTTCCATTGATAGCGGCAGTCATTGTGGTTGCAACCGGCACCAGTATCGTGCATGTTACCGATCCCACAAATTCCGCTCCGCTTTTTCTGGATTGGTGGCACTTATCAATCGGCTCGTGGGATTTATCCCTGCCAAACGATTTGCTAACGGTTTGTTGGCTCATAGTCGCCATCTACGCCACAAAAATCACCGATGGCTTGGATGGGTTAGTTTCCGGCATAGCAATCATCGGTGCCACCATGGTGGGTTTGCTTTCCGCGATGCCGACTTTTTATCAGCCATCCACCACAATCTTATCGGCCATGGTTGCCGGCTCTTTTGCCGGGTTCCTTCCCAATAATCGCCATCCTGCCAAGCAATACTTGGGAGAAGCGGGGAGTACTTTGGCGGGTTTTTGTTTGGGTTTTTTAGCCATCGTCTCCAGCGCCAAATTAGCCATAGCTTTTGCGGTACTTGCCATCCCCATCGCGGACATTGGTTTCGTTGTTTTGCGCCGTATACTTAATCATAAACCCTGGTTTAAGGGCGATAGCTCGCATTTGCATTTTCGTTTGCTTGCGGCCGGTTTACCTCATCGCCGAACGGTTTGGCTGTTCTGGCTGGTATCAGCCTCTGCCGGTTTTGCCGCGCTTTTTTTGCAAACCCGCGGCAAACTTTTTTTGGTTTTTGTATTAGCCATCTTCACTCTTCTGGTTTCATGGATGGCTGATCGCGCGATTCAACGCCGTTTACCCAAACCCAAAAATGAAACAGATTGATCTAAAAACCAAATGCTTCACATGTAACAAACGTTACATGATTTTGCTTGCGGTTTTAACCGCTCTCATCATCACTTTCATTTTAATTTTGCCCGCAGTAACCGTCTCTTTTCAAAAAAATAATCAAATGTGGTCAGATTCTTTCCTCTACCCAAACAAGCAAATCACCGTAGCCGGCACTTCTCTTAAAGTCTTCGTCGCCGAGTCATCAAGCGAGGTCGCTCAAGGATTATCGGGGCGTCATGGGCTTCGTGACGGCGAAGGCATGTTGTTTATCTTTGACCATCCATCGATTCAAACATTCTGGATGCAAGACATGCTTTTTGATATCGACATGATTTTTATCCGCGATAACATCATCGTCGACATCGCCAAAAATATGCCCAAGCCAAAACCCTACGAATGGCCGGCAACCTACTCGTCAAAAAACTCCGCAGACATGGTCCTCGAGGTCAACGCGGGATTGTCAGATCGTAATGGCTGGGAAGTGGGGGATTCAATAAACTAGCAGAACTAATCAAAAGTTTATAAAGTTTGCAAAGGGGGGTCGGTTTGGCTTGATAGACTTTTGGCTTGATAGACTTGATGGACTCTTTTGCAGTAATTTAAGCCAAAATACTCCCTTTTAACGTTCGACATTCGACGTTAGACATTTGACGATTGACCGATTTGACATTTCGCTTAACTTCGTCTAATATAGGCGCATTATGTTTGCAGTAATAGCTACAGGCGGTAAACAATATATCGCCAAAGAAGGGGAAACTCTTAAGATCGAAAAGCTTCCCGGTGAAAAGGGAGATGCTGTCAATTTTGATAAAGTACTTCTGATTGCCGAGGACGATGGCTCGAATGTCGAAGTTGGCACACCGCATTTGTCCAAAAAAGTAACAGCGGAAATTGTCGAGAGCGGGCAAGGCAAAAAAGTCACAACCGTTAAATATAAAAACAAGACCGGCTACAAAAAACGCATCGGCCACCGTCAAGAATACACCAAAGTCAAAATCACAAAAATTGGAGCTTAAGCTCCAATTTTTAAATAACAAATTACAAATAACAAATAATAAAGAAAATCCGATCAGCTTGCTTTATTATTTATTATTTGTAATATGTTAATTAGTAGTACCGCTCGCTTTATTATTTATTATTTCTTATTTGTTAATTATATCGTCAGTTTTTCCTCCGATTCAAGTACGCATCACTAATCGTGGCTTCATCCGCATACTCAATCTGCGCACCGGTTGGGATACCTCGCGCCAATCGTGAGACGGGTACGTTTAGCGCGCTCAACTGCCTTGATAAATATAAAGCCGTAGTATCGCCCAAAACGTCCGGATCGAGTGCCAAAACAACCTCTTTGATCGGGGGTTCGCTATCTTTGATTCTATTCACCAAGCGGGTGATACTAAGATGTTCCGCGGTCTTGCCTTCGATCGGATCAATGAGGCCTCCCAATACATGATATTTCCCTCGGTAAACCGAGGCATCTTCGATAACCCTGATATCTTGGCTGTGTGCCACCACACACAATAAACTTTTGTCGCGAGACGGGTCCGCGCAAACCGAACAAGGTGATTCATCGGTCCACATCCCACAAACTGAACATGTCATAATCTGCTCCGCTAAGCGAGTCGCGACATCCGCAAACTGATTAATGAGCGGCTTCGGTTGCCCTGCCAGCCAATACGCATACCTCAAAGCCGCCCTGGGCCCAACCCCGGGCAACCGGTCAAACATCTTCGCAAGCTCATCAATACTGCGGGGGACTAACATAAATACGTCTAACGTCTAACGTCAAACGTCTAACGTCAAACGAGCTAAGGACATTAGACGTTCGACATTTGACATTTGACGCTATTGCCCCATCATCCCCTGAATATCTTGCGCCAGGTCGAGCCCGCCCAGATCTTTCATTTTGGTGACCATTTCTTTTTGCAGTTTTTCCATTGCATCGTTTACCGCGTCTTTCGCGAAACCTTCGAGCTTGGATTTATCGTTCATCACCTCATCCGCAAACTCAAATTTAACTACGCGCTGGTTACCGTTTAACACCACCTTCACTTTGCCCCAACCCGCACTGCCCTCGATTTGAACCTGTTCCAACTCTTTCTGCATCTGCTTCGCGCGGCTCCTTACATCTTGAAATTGTTTTAATTTGTTGAACATATAACACAGGATTAAAATTAAAAAGCTTAATCCTCAATCCTTAAACCATAAAGCTGTTAATTCTGCTTTGAGGTTTCTGCTTTTAGGGTTAAGGCTAAGTACGGTTAGTGTAGCAATTCACCGCTTTTTGGCAAGTTTATCCTCCACCCGGCGGGGGAGTGTTTGTAATCGGTGTATTCGGGTCAAATGGCACAAAATCTTGCGGAATGTTTCCCATCGCCGGCGGTGCCATCGCCGGGCTTGGCGCAGTGGTTGCCAACCCATGCGCATTGGAGCCTTGTTGCCGTGCTAAGCTCCTAAAGCTCGCGCGTGTTGCCTCGAAGTAAAGTTTGATAACTCCTGTGGGTCCGTTGCGGTGTTTGGCCACATGGATCTCGGCCAAATTCTTCTCTTCGGGGCTCAAATCTTCCAAGCGGTAGTTTTTATCTGCCGCTTTGCGATAAATAAACATAACCACGTCCGCATCCTGCTCGATGGATCCGGATTCGCGCAAATGCGAAAGTTTGGGGATGGCCGGCTTCATTTGTTCCACTGCGCGTGACAGCTGAGAGAGAGCCAGCACAGGTACATTAAGCTCACGAGCTATGCTTTTAAGACCGCGGGTTATATCCGCCACCTCTTGCACGCGGTTATCCGTATTGCTTCCGCGCGATTCCATAAGTTGCAAATAGTCGATTATGATGAATCCCAAACCATGTTCCATCTGCAATCTCCTGGCTTTGGTCCTGATCTCCATAATATTCGCCGAAGCCGTGTCATCAATATAGATGGGCGCCTCGGACAAAACCCCAATCGCATGTCCGATTCTCGAAAAATCATCATGCTCACCCTGGTCCGATAGCCTGCCCGTATTCATCTTCCACAAATCAACATTACCCTCGGAGCAGATCAAGCGATTCACAACCTGCTCCTTGCTCATCTCAAGCGAAAAGTATCCCACGGGAATTTTATGTTTAACCGCGGCATTGCGCAAAAGATCCAAAGATAAAGAGGTTTTACCACAAGATGGACGGGCGGCTAAAATAACAAGATCACTTTTTTGCAAACCGCCAAGTATCTGATCCAAATCCGGGTAACCTGTAGGTACTCCGCGTATCTTACCTTTATCTCGGTGAATCTCATCAATCCTCTCAAAAGCAGTATCTAAAATATCCGTGATACTTGTAAAAGCGGTTTTTAGAAACTTTTGCGAAACTCCAAATAATTTTTGTTCCGCTCCATCTAAGATGCGCTCCACATCCTCCGATTCCTCGAATGCCAGGGATGTAATTTCTTGGCTCGCCGATATCAATCTGCGCAAAGTTGATTTTTTTTGGATGATATCCGCGTAATGTTTGACATGGCTGGCTGTTGGCACGGCGTTCGAGAGTTGTATCAAATATGCGCGGCCGCCAACACTTTCCAAATATTTCTTTTCCTCCAGTCTGTTTGATAACGATAAAATATCGATCGGTTCATGTTTTTTAAACAGCTCTACCATTGTCTCGTAAATATCTTGATGTTTGGGCAAGTAAAAATCATCAGCCACCAATGCATCGCCGATTTTTATCATAGCCTCTTTATCAAGCAGCAAACTCCCCAAAACCGACATCTCGGCCTCAATGTTCTGTGGTATAAGCTTTTCGAGCTGTGTCATATGAGCGCAAATTACCTTTTGAGGCGTATAAGCGCAAGAAGATAAGCTAGGTATGAATTGTGGATATTAATAACCCCGCATTTATGCTAAAATTATAATCTAAAATGAAACAAAAGACGGTAACTTTGCAAATCGCTGTCAGTTTGCTCGGTACAATAATTGGGGCGGGTATTTTTGGATTGCCGGCCGTTTTCTCCCGAACCGGTATTTTGGGCGGGACTCTGATATTTACAGCCATTCTCCTAATTGTGGTTATTCTGAATAACCTGTACATCGATGTTATCTATGCTGTGCGCGGCAACCATCGTTTGCCGGGATATGTGGAAAAAATTTACGGGCGTAAAGCTTATTGGGTGGCTATTACCAGCATGCTTGCTAAAATAGCCGGCACATTGTTGGCTTATGTAATTTTAGGCGGAACGTTCTTGCACATGTTGGCTCTGGGCTTGCATTGGAACTATCCAAGCTGGTTTTGGACGATTATTTTTTGGGGTGTGGGGTCGTTAATTGTATTCTACGGCGTCAATGCTGTCTGTAAAATCCAAGGAGAGTTAACCTTGTTGCTCATCGGTTTTATGCTTTTTACCGGGCTGATATTGTTCCCATTTATCAACTGGAGCTCAATAGCTCACATAAGTATCGATGGTTTTGTTGGTTCCATTGGCATTATATTCTTTTCGGTTTCCGCTTTGGCGGTTTTGCCCGATCTGAAAGATATCGCTTTAAAGGAACAAAACCAATTTCGTATCGGAGCCACCTGGGCTACGCTTGGCGCCGGGGCTTTAAGTTGGATATTTGGAGTCGTGATCGCTTCCGTCCACCCCCATGTAAACAGTGTCGCGGATATCCAAAAAGCTTTTCCGCAGATATTTTGGTGGTTAATTCCTCTCATCGGATTGCTCGCTGTCGGCACCTCGTTTTTAACTTTCACGCAAGCTTTTAAGAATCTGTTGCACGTGGATTTAAAGATTCGGCGCACACCGGCTTGGATAATAGCGGTTGTGGCGCCGATAATGCTGTTTGCCCTTGTTTCACAGGATTTCTTAAAGACCATCGGTTTTGTCGGCGGGGTTGTAACCGCCTTCAACGGCTTGCTTATATGTTTCATGGCTTATAAAATCAATCAACGGAAGGGTTCGGCTTTGTGGCTTAATCACATAAACGGATCGAGTCAAAAAAGCTCCCGGGCATACCTTAATGTTTGGCGCAAAGTGCCGGTTCCCGTGGCTATTGTGTTAACTTTAATAATCATCGAACATCTAATCACGACTTTTCATCTATGAAAAAATATCTTTATATTGTGACCCCGCTGGCCAAGTGGTTTGGGAACACGCTCATTATAATGGGAGTTTTCAGCTTTGTTTTTCCCATTCCAATCGCACCTTGGGTGGATCTGATTATCGGCTGGACACTTTCAACTTTTATCGCCGCGCCTTTTGCTTACATGGCTTTTAAAAAACAACTGCCAACCGATAAAGAGTTGGGGATTTTCATCCTTGCATGGGTTGCGATTACAATAGTCATGGAAGCCATAATCGCTATGATCTATCAACCCAACCCCTGGATAGTTTTGATGCGTTACGAATTTTTGGTGCAAACAATATTGGAAATTGCCGCCATATTAGTTATTGCGCGCGTTATGCGCCGCCAGAATGCCTATCACATGGCCGCCCCGGGCATCGATTTCGACCAAACTGAAAATTTATAAATAAAGTTTAAACTTCAAACTACAAAGAGTCCTTCAAGCTTTGGGACTCTTTGTAGTTTGTACTTTTTAGTTTGAATTTATTGTTTTGCCTGTGCGAGTCGTATTACATTCTTCATGAGCAGCGCCACGGTCATCGGCCCCACGCCGCCCGGAACAGGGGAGTACCAACCTTCCAAATCTTTGGCGCTCTCCGCGTCAAAATCCCCGCTAACTTTTCCGTCAGCGGTTTTTGTTATGCCGACATCTATTACACAAACCCCAGGCTTGGTGGCGTTACTCGTCAAAAATCCGGGCTTTCCAACAGCGGTCACAATCACATCCGCCTCGCGCAAATCCTTGTCATCTTTTTTATCGGCCAATACCACATCAACATTGGCTCCCGCGCGCTCAAAAATCCACTTTAGCGGATCCGCAAAAGTATGAGAGTTGGCAAGTATCACAACATAAGCATGATTCGGTACTATCTCGGTAGATGCTATTAATCTCAAAATCCCTTCATGCAAAGGTGATAATATTGTAGCTTCACCATGCTCCAATGCGGCAACGTTTACCGGATGAAATCCATCAGCGTCTTTCTTAGGATCCATCGCCGCAACAATCGCTTCAGTGTCATGACCTTCTGGCAACGGTAGCTGAATTAAAATCCCCGTAACACCATCATCAGCATTCCACTCTTCTATAAGTTTAATGATCTCCTCATTACTCGTTTCCGCCGGTAATCGCCTAAAATCCGTCTCAATGCCAATTTTATGCGCGGCAGATTCTTTTAAAGAAACATATAAGTTTGATGCCGGATCTTCGCCAACCAAAATAGCCGCAAGTTTAGCTTTAATGCCTTTTTCAGCCACTTCTTGCTTACACTCTTCTTTAATTTGTGAGGCAATTTCTTTGCCCGGGATGGGTTTCATGGGGAGGAGAATATCATAAAAACCACGAGGTGTCGATACCTCCTGATTTTCCAAAGAGGCGATTCTCGCGTCTTGGGAAAATCTGTCCTCCTTTACCCAAAGGAGGCTCTCTTTGCATATTTTATGCAAAATGGTGTTTGCAGTGGTTTAGGATTTTTTGGCAGACAACATCGAAATTGCTTTCGATTTCATCATTTGTAAATCTCATGATTGTAAGCCCATAACCTTTTAGATTCATATCACGATCTTTATCAGATTCCAACCCGGCTTCTGTCAGGTGGTGAGACCCATCCAATTCAATAACCAATTTACTTGCCGGATGATAAAAATCAACAATATAACAATCAATCGGTCTCTGTTTGTAAAATGGAGGTTTCTTGTATCTCAAAAACTCATACCATAACTTTTTCTCATGCCTGGTCATATTCCTCCGCAACTTCTGTGCCAACAGCACCAAATCCGGATAATAAGGAAGATGCTTCCCCGAACAAATCAGTCGATTCATAAAGGTTCGTTTACATACGTCCTCTACTTAAAGGAGAGTGAACTTCATAACCCTCGGTTAAGCCTCCTTTGAGTAAAGGAGGACAGATTTTAGGTTTACCTAAAATCAGCCGGTTAAGCCTCCTTTGAGTAAAGGAGGACAGATTTTAGGTTTACCTAAAATCAGGAGGTATGCGCCCCGGGTATTTTGAATTTCTCACAAACCTCTTTCACCTCCGCCCTTAACACCTCATAAAACTCATCGTTCTTAAGCGAGTCTCGAAAAGTTTTTAAAACTTGTTTACGTTCATCTTTATCCTCGGGTAACTTTACATCTTTTATATGTTCCGCAAACTTTGCAATCCACTCGGCAATCAACTTCATCTCAACCTCACCCATGCCTCTGGTTGTCACCGCCGGGGTTCCGATTCTGAGCCCACTCGGATAAAACGGCGAGCTTGGGTCGCCGGGAACCGTGTTTTTATTCGTATAGATACCAATCCGCTCTAAACCTTCATGAAAGAAAACCCCGCGCCCGTTACCGGTTGGAATCAAATCCATTAAGATCAGATGATTATCTGTTCCGTCACTCACAAGCTTGAATCCTTTATTCTTCAATTCTCCGGCCAGCGTCTTCGCGTTTTCCACAACTTTATTTGCGTATTCTTTAAAAGCTGATTGAGCGTCCTCATTTAAGGCAACACCAATCCCTGCGATGGTATTCAGGTGCGGGCCGCCTTGTAAGCCGGGGATTAACGCTTTATCGATCTTTGTCGGCAGATCTTCATCTTTTGCCAATCCTTTGTCCGTAACCAGAATCATCGCACCTCTTGGACCGCGCAGTGTTTTATGTGTCGTCGTCATTACCAAGTGCGCGTAAGGAACAGGGGATTCGTGTACTCCGCCCGCAATCAATCCGGCGATATGCGAAACATCAGCCAGCAAATAAGCGCCAACTTCATCCGCGATTTCCGCAAATTCACGGAAAGGAATAGCCCTCGGTATCGCAGTGCCTCCGCAAATGATAATCTTTGGTTTTTCTTCGCGTGCCAATCGCTTTACTTCCTCCATGTCAATCGCACCATCAACCGTCATGTGATACGGAACACTTTTCCAAAACTTACTCGTCATGGAAAACTTCCAACCATGTGTAAGGTGCCCGCCATCCAACAAATTCAATCCCATCAAAGATTCACCCGGCTCCAGCAGTGCACTCAAAATAACCAAATTCGCCGGCGATCCACTGTATGGCTGAACATTGGCATAAGGAACTCCAAAAAGCGCTTTAGCCCTTTCTTGCACTAAAGTCTCCAGCTTATCCGCGTATTCATTCCCCGCATAATATCGTCTCCCCGGATAACCCTCTGCATACTTATCAGACAGCACGGAAGTCAAAGCCTCGAGCACGGCTCGCGAAGTGTGATTCTCCGAAGGTATCAATGTCATTCCCTCTAGTTGCCTCTTTTCCTCATCTTGCAATATCTCAAAGATTGCGGGATCTTGGTTTTGTAAAGTTTTCATAGTTATTTTTAATAAATTAGCTAAAAGTCTTAAAGTCTTTATGAAATCCATAAAGCTGGTCATTGGGCTTGATAGACCTTCAGCTTGATGGACTTGATGGACTGGTTTTTGTTACGTCATATCAATATCTTCCGCTTAATTCTGATTGTTAGAGTAACTCATTTGCATGGTTTCTGACAAATAAAAAAACCTCCGCTATCGGAGGTGGAAGGTGCCTTTGGGCAAAGGTGTCAAGGAGTAATAAGCGTAGGTTACAACTTCATAACGTATCATGTCGGTATAGTAGCTCTTGCTCTCGCCTTTGGTTGCGGTTAATAAACTGCGGTCTCGAGCCAGCACTTCGAAAAATTCTCCAATGATTTTCCCCAATAAATCCGGCGGTACCAAATAAAAGCACGCGCGGTAACCCAATTGTTCCTTCGGAGAATTTTTGAGCAGATGCATCAAGGCGTCAACCGCGGATAGATTTTTCTCCATTATCCATTCCGAACCCAGGATAAATACCGGGCAAAGTCCGGCCCCTAAAGTGCGTATCTCGCTTTCCGTCAGGTCTGCCTCGTAAAAATTGGTTATGCCGTGCAGGCGCATCAAATCCGATAAAGGCGAAGATTCGAGTTTGGCGGAATAAAGAACCAAATCGTGTGCTCGATCTGTAAAGAACGCTTTTTTGATTTCTTCATAGTCCATGAGAAACCTCCGCAAAATAACCTAAAACAAAAGCATTATCGCGTCAATCGGCATAAGTATCTTCTGTTATGTTCATATGACCCCGTGCGCGCCCGGCACCGCCCGCCATGTTGGACTAAGTACGATGCACGTTGTACGATGTACGAAAGTTTTTATGAAAAATATCCACGCTTGGAAAAACGTACACCTTATTGGCATAGGCGGAATCAATATGTCTGCCGTTGCAAAGATTTTGCTGAAAGCGGGCGCAACCGCCACCGGTTCCGATGTCCACGAATCCGAAATTACCAAAGAGATGGAAGGTTTGGGCATTAAAGTATCCATAGGCCCGCACGACGAACGCAATGTCCCCGAAAAATGCGATGGCGTCATTCACACCTCGGCCGCGCCCGATACCAATCCCGAGAGAATCGCCGCTAAAAATCGTAATATCACGGATATAAATAATTTCGAATGGATGGGAGCTTGGTTTAAAAGCTCGCGCACCGTGGTTGTCACCGGTACGCATGGCAAAAGCACGGTCACCTCCCTTTTGGGTATGATGTGTATCGAGGCGGGTTTGGATCCAACGGTCGTTGTCGGCTCTAAAATCCCCGGCTGGAAAGATCATAACTTGCACCTTGGCAATTCTGATTTGGTCATAGTCGAAGGTGACGAATATGCCAAGCACTTTTTGGAGTTTCATCCGGAAGCCATCATCATCAATAATCTGGAGCTCGATCATACCGATGTCTACGCAAACATCGATGAGCTTCGTAAAACTTTCGAGCGCTTAATCCGTCAAATCAAGATAGGCGCCACCATCGTTGCCAATGCGGAATTTGAACAAGTTATCGAAGCGATTAAGCCTCTAATTGTAACCCAAAAACTCAAAGTCAATTATTTTTCACGCCCAAATCGCTATGCGGATAAAGGATTAAAGTTTAAGGATGAAAATATTGTTAAAAGTGAAGTTGGAATCGAATGGAAAGATGAGAAGTTGCATGTTGCTCTCAAAACAGGTGATGATGAACTTAAAATCACTTCCCGCCTCATAGGCGATTACAACGGGCTTAACCTCGCATCCGCTGCGTTAATGGCACGCCATCTTGGTGCAAGCGATGAAGCCATCAAAAAAGTCGCCGAAAGTTTCCCGGGCATCTGGCGTCGCATGGAGCTTATTGGCGAGCGCAACAGCGTCAAAATCTTTTCCGATTACGGTCATCATCCATCCGCAGTTACGAGTGTCATCTCCGCCGTCCACGATGCTTATCCGGATAAGCGGCTCGTTCTTTGCTTCCAACCTCATCACAAAAACCGCACCAAACATCTCTGGCAAGATTTTGTCACCTGTTTCGACCGCGCCGATGCCCTCGTCCTCTGCGAAATCTACGACGTAGTCGGCCGAGCCGCTCCCGAGGATGCGGATGTAACATCGCAAAAGCTCTTGCAAGAAATCAAAGCCCGCGATATTACCCGCCCGCTCGAACACATGGAATACGCCCCGGATCCCGCATCCGCAATCAACCAAACCTTAAAACTAATCAAACCGGGCGACATTTGCATCGTTATGGGCGCCGGGGATATCGACACCGCCCTCCGCAGGTTTTTACTGTAGCTTGCCAGATATGCAGGTTTTTACTGTAGCTTGGCAGGCATGCCTGCCAAGCACAGCAATTTGGAATATTTAAGTTATTTACATGCAATCTCCCGCCAACAAACCCATGCGATTACCGCATTTTAATTATGATTGGCGAAATCAATTTTTTATAACCATTTGTACACAATACCGCAATCATCTTTTTGGAGATGTGAAACAAGGGATAATAAATTTATCCGAATTCGGCAACATCGCGCACCAATGTTGGCAAGAGATACCGCAACATTTCCCCGAAATTGAGATTGATGAATTTGTGATAATGCCCGACCACATCCACGGAATCATTCTCTTCGGCTCCACCAAAAACCAATCCGCTGTGCTTGGCAGGCATGCTTGCCAAGATAAACTTCTCTTCGGCTCCTCCGAAAACCAAATTACTGATGTTGGCAGGCATGCCTGCCAAAAAGAAATCTTACCCCAACATCAAAAATTATCCGTCATCGTCGGCTCATTCAAATCCGCGGTTTCAAAACGCATAAAAGTTATCGACCCGCACATCCAACAAATTTGGCAGAGATCATTTTACGACAAACTCATCAGAACTGATAAACAATTAGCCTTAGTAAGGCGATATATCAAAAATAACCCGCAAAATTGGGAAAAATAAATGGAAGTTTTAATATTCGCAGTCTTGACACCTTCAACAATATTTGCTAAACAAAACATTCAGCGGGACTTGGGACTACGTGATTCCAGCTTGCTCGTATTTGTCTCGCTGAACCTTAACAGAGAGGACTTGAAGTAACCTGCTCTACGAGCTAAGGCTCGCATGTCCTCTCAACTTGAAAGATGGAGACTTGTGTGAAGCTGTCTAAAACTTTTCGTTGCATGTCTCCATCGCATTCTGCACCGTTCAGGCACACCTGAACACCTAGGGAGGACTATGCGCTGCGTGCCTTAAGGGCTAAACAGTAGGTGTCCTTCCTTGAAAAAGCGGGACTGGGATTGGGCCTGCCTAACGGCTACGGGAGTGCTGTCCCGCCATACCCTAAAAGAGAGGACTTGGTACGGCATGCTTTATGAGCTTGTAGAGTAGTGTCCTCTCAACTTGAAAGATGGAGACTTGTCGGTGGATGTCCTCAAAACTAGACATTGATAGTCTCCATCATCTGCACCGTTCAGGCACGCCTGAACGCTTGGAAGGACTACTCTATCACTGTCTGAAAACGACTTGAATTCGGGTGTCCTTCCTCTTATTTCTTGCCTCAACAGAGGCATTTTTTAATTGTCTGAACCTTGATTCGCTTGATTCTCGCTCAGATTAACTTGATTATTATCTTATACGGACATTCGAAATATGATGAATAATCGAGTGAATCTAAATAATCGTGTGAATCAAGGTTCAGACAATAGGAATCAAGGTTCAGACAGTATAATCGCGTCAATCAAGGTTCAGACATTGACAAACTTTCAAATTTTTGCTAACTTCACACATTCGCTTGTCCCGAAAGGACTTATGCGATATTGACCGCTCAGCATGGTGTTGTGTGGTCGTTCTTTCGAAACCTCAAATGAGGAGTTGTCGCATGTCAGGTTACTCGATTTCGCACGCGGTTCTGGGAGTTTCGTACGTCGCCGTTCACCAAGACAATCCCCGTGATTGCCCATCGGTGATTCGGCTCGCTTCGTCCGAAGACAAGGAGAAGTTCCTGCTGCAAACTTTGCATGATGGCGATAAGCTCTACTGCGAAAACGGCGGTGCGGCCGACAAGGTGGCTTTGATTGCCTTGGCGCGCGGTGCAACCGTGTTCCGCGTTCCCACGTTTCGCGTGGGTTCCGGCCGCATCAAGCAAGACGGCAACATCGCCGATACGGCGCTCGCCAAGTGGCTGGATCGCCTGAACTGGCCCATCGTGGAGGAGCGTTCGGTCGGCAACGAAAGCTCGCACGAGCTCACCATTCGCCGTACCCGCGCCGTGGCCATCAGTGCCATGTCCGTCGAAGCCATCCGCGAATTCTTGGAGATCGGTGATCCCGAGCGGCGCCTGCTCGAAATCCAGCGCTTGTACCGCGCGTACAGAGCCTCGCAAAAGGTTCTGATCGCCACATACCAGCGTCTGCTCGCCAACTACAACGATCGCTATTTGCTCGCGATGGCCGCCGGTGGAAAATACGGCGCGATAACCGGCAAAAAGGTGGCGGTGGAAGCTGTACGCGAAGCAATCAACACTTTGCTTCTCGGAATACCCGAGAACGAGCGCGAGCAATTCGTGGCCAAGCTGGGTTTGGAAAAGTGTTTGGCCGGTTCGCTCATCCCTCGCAACGACGTGCGCAAGCTCTTCGGCATCATCATCGAAGCCATGACCGAAGATGCTGTCATGAGCCCCTTCTTGGTTTCCATGAAAGAAACAGTGAAGGAAATCAAGACGCGCCTCGCCGCGGACAAGATCCACGAAGCCGTGTTCGCGCCTTTGCCCGGTTGCGGTCCGCTCATTGCGGCGCGCATCATGGCCAACATCGTGGACATCCGGCGCTTCGAAACACCCGCCGCTCTCAAGGCCTACGCCGGCTACCATCACTTCGAGGATGGATCCCGCGCCCGCCGCCGAGCCGGCAAGGTCTCCAATTGGAGCACCGAGCTCAAGCAGGCGGTATACCTTTGGACCCAGCAAACCATCAAGCTCACGAGCAGCCCCTGGCGCGCCAAGCTGGATCTGCGCCGCTCCTACGAGCTGTACAAGCTCCTTCTGAAGCGTCAGGAGCAAGCCATGGACATGGGCCTCGATGAGGAAATCATGCCTCCCGCCTATTGGGAGCGCAAGATTCATTGCACCTACGACATGCAACCCACGGATTTGGAGATTCTCTCCAATCATGTCGATGCCTTGCGTAAGCTGGCTGGAGTCAGGCCGGTCAAGGTCGGTGGAGATGTTTCCGAAGAAGAATTGGCGGAGCTCGAAATCGATATCGCCGACAATCCGGAACTCGCCAAGCTCACACGCGGCCTGAAGAAGGTTGCTCTCGACAGGGCGGTTCGCTGGCTCGGTCAACAACTCCTGAAGCACATTCACAAGGAGTGGACCAAGGCTCTCAACCTTCCCGAGGTTCCGGCGCGCGTTAAAAACCGCAAAACCACCGCCAAGGCGGAAAGCGCGGAACAGACTCCGCCCAAGCGCACCCGTTCCAAGAAGCCTGCCACAGGCGATACAGTGGAACCGGCGGGCGCATAAGTCTCCGCTCGGGTTTTAGCACCTTTAATCATCGCCGTGCTCTGCGCAAGCATCACGGCTCTTCTTTTTCGGCTTTGATTATCAATGATCGAATCTGAAAAAGGAGAGACTATTTTGCTCGTGTTATTTCTCCGCGGTGTTCGTCTCTCCAAACATTGAACGAGAGGACTTATGGAGCCATGCATCAGCTCGCGCTCGGGTGTCCTCTCAACTTGAAAGATGGAGACTGCTTGTCGCGTGTCAGAAGACTTGTCGGCCACTGTTTCCATCGCTAACTTCTCGGAAGGACTATACGGATACTGTCACTAAAATGACTTGCCAGTTCCTGTCCTTCCGTCTTTTCCGCGAATAATTTGCTAAACAAGGATTGTTCCCGAAAAAGGCGGACTATGCTTGAGGTGTATATAAACTTTGCTCCTTTTGTCCGCCGCACTTTACTAAATCCTCCGAAGTCTTGTACTTAGTAGGAAAACGAGAGGACTTCGTTCCATCTGTCCATCAGGACTCTTCAAGCGCTGTCCTCTCAACTTGAAAGATGGAGACTATTCACGCGGTGTCGCAAGACTCGTTCATGGCTGTCTCCATCGCTATCTGCACCGTTCAGGCACACCTGAACGCCTTGGAAGGACTATTCAATAATTGTCGTATTAACGACTAATGCATCGATGTCCTTCCTCTTTTTCTGCCGGCGTGGGTAGTAGCAAGATCCGCTCTACAATAATCATTCTTAGAAAAAGCGGGACTTAAGGAGTATTGCAAGTGCTACGCCATGGTTGTCCCGCCGCACTTTGCAAAATCCTCCGAAGTCTTGTACTTAGGAGGAAGACGAGAGGACTAATACTGCCATGTACCAGCTTCCTCAGCCTTGTCTTCTCGTTGTTACATTTTCCTAAGCCACACCCGGCGAAGCTTGATATTAAGTCGGATTGGCGCAAAAGGTAAGATGGGGACTATTCAACCCTTGTCGCAAGACTCGTTCGTGGCTGTCTCTATCGCTATCTGCACCGTTCAGGCACGCCTGAACGCCTTGGAAGGACTTTGTACCTGTTGTTGCATATGCAACTCGCCGTCCGATGTCCTTCCTCCTTTCTCCGCCTCTTTCCATGGAGGCTTTTTTAATTGCCCGAACCTTGATTCGCCCAATGTCTGAACCACGATTTTCTTGATTAATGGATTCGCCTGATTATTTATTATATTTCGGAAACAAATGATAGTAATTAAGTTGATATGAGCGTGAATCTGAGCGGAAATAAAAGTTCAGACAATGTGATCTGGGCAACTCTTTGCACTTTATACTTTGTACTTTATACTATATTCATATGACCCCGGAACAAATTCAAAAATTTCAAAAAAACTTCCCCTCTATCCTCACAGATGAACCGATGAGTAAGCATACCAATATGCGTATCGGCGGGCCGGCATCGCTTTATCTGGCAACGTCCGATGCGGATGAGCTGACTGATGCTATCGAGATGGCCAATAAAGAAAAAATACCATGGTTTGTCTTTGGCGGCGGCTCCAATTTGCTGGTTTCGGACGATGGTTTTAAAGGTCTTATGATTCAAATCGCGTTCCGTGAGGTAAAAGTCCGTGAAAAAACAATTATTGTTGAGGCGGGTGCCATAACCGGCGCCGTAGCCCGCCAATCGGTTGCCGAAGACCTCGAGGGCATGGAATGGGCCGCAACATTACCGGGCACCATCGGCGGAGCCATCTACGGTAATTCCGGCTGTTGGGGAGGGGAGATGAAGGACATCGTGGTAACCGTTGATGCCATCCGCATATCAGATATGAAACGAGTCGTTTACCCAAATGCCGAGTGCAAGTTTAGTTACCGTGATAGCGTATTTAAACATATACCCCACATAATCCTCCGTGCCACCTTGGGTCTCAAAAAATCGGATAATCCATCCGCAATCAAAGCCCGCATGGAAGAATTTGCCGCCAAACGCAAAGAGTGCCAACCGTTTGCCGAATCATCGGCGGGGTGCATGTTTAAAAATTTTACTTTTAATAATGAGTCGGATCTGGAACGGCTAAAAAACGATGTTAAAGAGATTCCGGCGGAAATGCTCGAGAAAAAGTCGATCTCATCCGGTTGGTTGGTGTCTCAAGTTGGCATGAAAGGCGAGAAAATCGGCGACGCGCAAATCAGCGAAAAGCACGGCAACTTCATCGTCAACCTGGGCCGGGCCAGCGCGCAAGATGTTCTTATGCTAACAAGCAAAGCCAAAATGAAAATCCGCGACGATTACAACATCATGCTCGAGGACGAAGTCCAGCTCGTCGGCTTTGACTCTTAATCGCACTCATCGTACGCTATCAATATCAGTTATCTAGATGTAGATAAATATCGCAAAGTGATTCCAGAATTTATAATTCATAATTCTTAATTCATAATTGATTAAAGATATGACCATCAACATTCGCGCCAAAAACATGGATCTTACGGAAGCGATCAAGCAATATGCGGAAGAAAAGTACACCACTTTGGATAAATTTTTTGATAATATCATGCACATCGAGGTGGATTTGGGTTTGGATACCACGCATCACAACAAAGGCGAAATCTACTCCTGTACAACCATGATAGATGTTCCCGGCAAGCTGTTTCGTGTCACCAAACAAGAGAAGGATCTCTACAAAGCCATCGACAAAGTCCGCGACCATTTACGCGAGGAAATTACGGCTTGGAAAGAGAAGAATCGGGATACTAAGCGTACAGCTTAAAGCTGAAACCTTAAACCTTAAAGCTTAAGGCTGAAAGTTGAGTGTAAGGGCTGAAATGAAAAATTTTTTATATTTTTTTGATTTGGGTTAAGTTAATAATGGAAATATGGAATTCGAAGAATTGTTGATGTGGCAAAAGGCTGAGGCATTAACCGTACAAATCTACAAAAATTTCAAATATTGTAAAGATTGGTCATTTAGGGATCAGATTCAAAGAGCGTCTATCTCTATCATGAATAATATTTCTGAAGGCTACGAAAGGAGGAATGATAAAGAGTTCAGCCATTTTTTGCGTATTGCTAAAGCATCGGCGGGTGAAGTTAGGTCGATGCTAAGGGTTTCCATTAAAATTACCTATCTTGAGCCAATAATCGCGACAGAACTGATAGATGAAGCTAAACAGGTGTCTCGACTAATCGCCGGATTTCGACGTAAATTAACCAAATAACAGCTTTTAGGTTTAAGCTTTTAGGTTTAAGCTTTGACTCTTAAGTATTTTTTCTTTATGATTTGCCTATTATGAGTCTACTTACAAAGATATTCGGCGATCCCAATTTGAAGGAATTAAAGAGAATCGAACCTTTTGTTGCGGCTGTAAACGCACTCGAACCCGCGATACAAACTTTAACCGACGAACAACTGAAAGATAAAACCCGCGATTTTAAAGAACGCCTCGCAAAAGGCGCTTCTTTGGATGACATAATGGCCGAAGCATTTGCCGTTGTCCGCGAGGCATCAAAACGCCAGCTTGGTCAGCGCCAGTATGATGTTCAGCTTATTGGCGGATATGTTTTACATAAAGGCCAAATAGCGGAGATGCGCACCGGTGAAGGTAAAACTTTAACCGCGGTTGCGCCAATCTATTTAAATGCTCTAACCGGCGAAGGCGTCCACTCCATCACGGTCAACGATTACTTGGCTCGCCGCGATATGGCTTGGATGGGTCAGGTTTATCACGCGCTCGGCCTCACAATCGGATGCATTCAACACGAAAGCGGTTACATCTACGATCCGGATTTTAAAGCCGAGCCCGAGCACGACGAAAATCGCGACAAAACCGGCATGTTTCGCGTGGACATGGATTACCTAAAACCCTGCTCGCGCAAAGAGGCTTATGCCGCGGATATTACTTACGGCACCAATAATGAATTCGGTTTCGATTATTTGCGCGATAATATGGTGCATTCGCTCGAGCAAATGGTACAGCGCCCCATGCCCAACTTTGCCATTATCGACGAAGTCGACTCCATCCTTATCGACGAAGCCCGCACCCCGCTTATCATCAGCGGTCCGGCCGAGGAGGCTAACGAGCTTTATTTCAAATTTGCGGATCTGGTGCCCAAACTCGAGGCGGATGTTGATTATTCAACCGACGAAAAACTCCGCACCGTGATCGTAACGGAATCCGGCATCGCCAAAATGGAGCAATGGCTGGGAGTGGAGAATCTTTATGAAGCCGGCGGCGTTAAGCTTGTTCATCATTTGGAGAATGCACTGCGCGCCAATGTCATGTATAAAAAAGATAAAGACTATGTTGTCAAAGATAACGAGGTTCTTATTGTTGATGAGTTTACCGGCCGTCTCATGTACGGCCGCCGTTACAGCGAGGGTTTGCATCAAGCCATCGAAGCCAAAGAGCGTGTCAAAATCCAGCGCGAATCCATCACCATGGCAACCATTACCTTTCAAAATCTATTTCGCCTCTACAAAAAGCTCGCCGGCATGACCGGTACCGCGGTAACCGAAGCCGAGGAATTTTCCAAAATATACAAACTCGAAGTTGTCAGCATTCCAACCAATAAGGATAATCAGCGCAAAGATCTGCCGGATAGGGTCTACCGCTCCGAAATGGGCAAATTCAAAGCTGTTGTACGCGATATAAAAAGCCTCCGCGAAAAAGGCCAGCCGGTTTTGGTCGGCACCGCCTCAATCGAGAAAAACGAAATCTTGGGCGAGCTCCTTAAAATGGAGGGAATCCCTTTTAATCTGCTGAATGCGAAAAATCACGAAAAAGAAGGTGAGTGGATAGCTCAAGCCGGTAAAAAAGGCGCGGTAACCGTTGCAACCAATATGGCCGGCCGTGGTGTGGATATTATCTTGGGCGGCAATCCGCCATCTAAAGATGAGGCCGAAGAAATTAAAAAACTCGGCGGCTTGTTTGTTCTCGGTACCGAGCGCCACGAATCGCGCCGCATTGATAACCAGCTGCGCGGGCGCGCCGGCCGCCAAGGCGACCCGGGTACAACCCAGTTCTACGTTTCTTTGGAAGATGATTTAATGCGCATCTTTGGCTCCGAGACCATGAGAAAGCGCATGGAGTTTTTAAAGATGCCCGAGGATGAACCAATCGAAAGCCGTGTCCTCTCCAAAGCCATCGCCTCCGCCCAAGGCAAAGTCGAAGGTCATCACTTTGATATCCGTAAACACGTTTTGGAATACGACGATGTCATCAATAAACACCGCATGGCAATTTACAGCCAGCGCAGGAACATATTAAATGAGGCTGATAAGGCCACAATCGAGGGTGAGCGCCCGCTCAAAAAGTACATAATGGAAGCGGTAACCAACGAAATCGAACAGCTTGTCTTTTTTCACACGGGCTCCGAAGATACCACTCTTTGGGATCTGGAAGAAGTTTCCAAAGCGGTTAACGCTTTATTGCCCGCGGAATTCAATTCCAATAAAACCCTGGAGGGTCTGGATTCGGATGTTGCCGAAGGCAAAGAAGACATCATTAAAAAGCGCACCAAAATTATCGAGGCCGTAACCGAGCTTGCCAATCAAGCGTATAATCACATCGAAGAATCGGTTGCCGATCGAGTTATGATGGGCGAGATAGAAAAGGGCATTCTCCTGCGCGCTTACGATATGCTTTGGGTCGATCACTTGGATGCTATCGATCATCTACGCCGCGGTATCGGTTTGCAAGGCTATGCCCAGCATGACCCTCTCGTGGAGTACAAGCGCGAGGCTTATCGCATGTTTGGCGAGCTGAACGCGCTTATAAATAAACAAGTCGCGCACGCCATTTTCAAAATCCCCACCGCTAAACGCACCGCACTGCAATACTTTAAACCCCGCACCGGCGGCCAGCCTCTTATCTTTTCCGGCGCCGCCAAAACCTCGGATGAAACTTCCGGCTCATCGCAAGCACAAGCCGTCGATCCTAAATTTAAAGATGTAGGCAGAAACGACCCATGTCCGTGCGGATCCGGTAAGAAATACAAAAAGTGCCACGGAGTTTAATTGACAGAATCTTGATTGCATAAGGATGATTTTAACTTTCAGTCATCATTTATTGAAATCATAATCAATATCAATAAAAAACCCCACCCCAAGATAATACGGGTGGGTTTTTAGGAGCGCAGGGAGGCGGTATTTTGCTGTACGATTCGCTCCAGCAATTCTTGCGGAGTCCTCGGAGCGTTACCGATAAGCCTTAGGCGCCTATTCAGTTTCGGGTTTTGCGCGTTTATCGAGAGGCAGAGTAAGCGCTTGCCCGCAAGCGGTACAACTGCCAGCCGTTCGGGCTCATCAAACATGGCCAGCACTTTATCCTCGTCCCAAGTTTCGCGCAATTCATAAGTAGCCATTTTATCGGCAAAAAATTCTTCCACCCTGAAAACGTTTGTCAGGTTGAATAGAGTTGTGCGCTTTTGCGATTTCGGGTCATAAAAACCCCGAGATTCCATCTCGATATCCAAATCCGCCATGGCACCGAAAAGTTCGGATACGGAAACGCTTTTGTTCCAAATGATGAGCCCAAAACCGGCTTCATTAATTTTGAAGATGATGTAAAAACAATCTTCGAACGAATTGCCGACCGTCAAAACGGTTGTGGCCGGAGGAACGGAAATCGACACCGGAACGATTCGATTTTGCCGGGTTTTCAGACACAATTTTTGGTGTCGATTAGTCGCATTTGAGTAGGGGAATCCGTATGCGGTAATCATTTTAGCCAAATCACGAATCATCTTCCCGGTCAGTTCCCAAAGCGGCGCAGGAACTTGATAGGGTGTGAAAGCTTCACAATTTCTCATCCGTATTTTGGCTTCATTAAGCAATTCTAGAGCGGCGCTGCTCATATTGCCTCCTTAAAGGTTAAGTTGTCATGGAACGCATTCGCGAGTGAGAGTTACGAATGATCTTTATTATCATAACACGCCCCAAATGTCAACCATACCGGAATGTTAAAAAATCCCTGAAGAAGGGAACTCACATCGCCACGATTTATTGATTCGCTAACATTTACTTTACAATTATATGGTATAATCATCTTATTATGGCTCTAAAAGATCAAACCCACGGCAGTGAATCCCATCACGCGCGTCCATCGGCGGAGGTGCAGACCATTCGCTCGGGCGAATTGCGCGAAATAGAGCCGGGTCATTTCGAGATAACCGTCGCCCATGATGCCGAAATGGCTATCGAGGCGCAAGCCGCAGAAGCGTTGCAAAAGATAAATCGTCTAAACAGCATCGAGGGGGTACCTGCTGAACTGGGCGAGTCATCAAGGCGCAGTATCGAACTGGTGAAAAACGGTGCCCGGGAAAGCCTGGCCGAAATTCTCGGGAGCGATGAAGATATTGAAGCCGCTTTAGGATCTCTATCCGCGGAAGAAAGTGATGCACCGCCAAAATCATACGCCAGTGAGGTTTTTCAAGATACATTAAAAACAAGCGAAATGAATATCGAAAGCCCCACCATTCGGTTGGAACAGGCCGAAGATTTTCCCGAATTGCCGAGTCAAGGATTAACTGATGCTATCTTGCATTCGGGTATTGATGCGGGCAGAGTTATAGAAATAGACAAGCTCTTACGGTCGCGCATGAGCAATAAATACAACCGGGAGATGGCATCCAATCAAATACCCGCCTTTATCACGGGGTTTAAAAATATCAACAAAGCCCTGGACTTGGAAATGTCGGACGCGATCATCTCGGGTTTGATCGGTGATTTGGAAAAAGTCGTCCCCATCCCCGAATTGAAGTTAACCGGTGGATCTCAAATGGAACGCAGAATGGCCGTAAATACTGCTTTGCCGGATTCTTGGCAAACCAAAGAAATCCGCGATCAATTGGCCATCGGTCAAAAGCTTGATGTTTTGGCTGATCTTCAAAATAGGTTCGGTAACGAAAAACTCGCCGGTTTCCTTTCCGCTCTGCCCGAATATCTTGTAAAAAATTCCAATGTAATGTCAGAGCTGTTCAGCAAAGAATCGGGTCGGCGTTTGGCGGCGCTAATGGAAATTTACCCTGACATCTCAACTGTTCCTGAGGTATTGGCCAAGCTGAGTAAAATCATCACTACTAAACCATATCTGATACCGCGCATACTAAGTTCCGCGGCTTTTCCCACAATCGAACAAAATCTTGCGTCTTTCGCCCGCGGCGGCGCGATGCAATCCAGCGACACCTTGGAATTGATGCTCGGGCAGTTTATCGACACCAAACCACCCATCGAGGAACCTATTGCAACCAAGGGCCCGGCAGAGCGGCGGAGCCTCCGGGCAACCTTTCGTGCGGCCGAATAATCTTCGGGTTTGCCAATTCCTCGGCGGTTCGCTATACTTTCGCCGAATTGTATGTCAAAGAAACACACCCCGGAAACAGGCGTTTCCCGGCTCAAAGTTAAACGCCGCGTAGGTTTAATAGTCCTGCTTTTTTTAGTTGCCGGCTCGCTTACATATAGCGCGCCCGCCAATTGGGTTATCGACCAAACCAATAATGTGCTCGGCACAAGTTTTGGCCACATTAACCTGCCATTTGTTCTTGGTCTCGATTTGCAGGGGGGTACCCATCTGGAATACAAGGCTGATCTCTCCATGGTCCCCGGCACCGAACAGGCTTCGGCCTTGGATGGAGTCCGCGATGTTATCGAACGCCGCGTTAACGCTATGGGCGTCTCCGAACCGCTTGTGCAGACCACGCGAGCCGGGGATGATTACCGCGTTTCGGTTGATCTGGCCGGAGTCCGCGATATAAATGAAGCCATCAACATGATAGGCGAAACTCCTATTTTGGAGTTTAAAGTTTTGAATGAGGATGCACCGCGCGAACTGACCCAAGATGAAATTTTGCAACTCAACCAATCGGAAAATGAAGCCAATGAAAAGGCCAAGCTTTTTTTAGCCGATGTGGTTAATAGTCCCGATGTTTTCTCCGATAAAGTCAAAGAATCATCCGAGGATCCGTCTAACGAATCCGTCTCTGGTGACCTGGGCTTCATTAAAGACAAGAGTGAATACGCAAAGATCTACGAAGTGGCTCGCGATGCGGAGGTTGGTAAAGTCATCCCTTCCGTTATCAGCGATGATGTGGCCGAGTATGTGGTTAAAGTGGAAGAAAAAACCGAAACCGGCAAAGAGGTCAGCGCCCGCCACCTGCTTATCCAATGGGATGGCGCAATGCAGGCCGGCGCATCAACAACCAGAACCAAAGAGGAGGCTCTGGCTTATATCCAAGACATTAAAAAAACCGTCACACCCGAGAATTTCGCCGATAAAGTCAAAGAATTATCAGAAGAGCCGGGTGCCGATATTTCGGGCGGGGATTTGGGTTGGTTTGGTAAAGGGGTAATGGTCGACGCTTTTGAAAACGCCGTTTTCCCTCAAGCGGTTGGCGCAATTTCCGACCCAATCGAATCCGATTTCGGTTATCACCTAATTTACAAAGTCGATGAGCGGGGTGTTGAGGATGTGCGCGTGAGCGCTATGCAATTTGCCAAGCTTACCCGCGACGACATAATTCCTCCTCCGGAACCTTTCAAACGCACGGAACTCACAGGTAAGCAATTGGAACGCGCTCAACTGGAATTTAACCCGCGTTCGGGTGCCGCCGAGGTAGGCTTGCAGTTCAACGATGAAGGCGCGGATCTGTTTGCCAAAATAACCAAAGAAAATGTGGGCAAACCCGTAGCCATATATTTGGATGGCGAAGCCATCAGCGTTCCCACTGTCAACTCCGAAATCTTGGGCGGGCGTGCGGTAATAACCGGCACGTTCAGCGTAGCCGAAGCCAAGCTTTTGGCTCAAAGGCTCCAAGCCGGTGCTCTCCCTGTACCCATCGAACTCATCGCCCAGCAATCCGTTGGTCCATCACTCGGCAAAACATCTGTGAATGCTTCGCTCATAGCCGGTATGTGGGGCTTTTTGCTCGTTGCTCTGTTCATGATTGTGTTTTACCGCGTACCGGGTTTAATTTCAGTTTTTGCGCTCGCAGTTTACGGAGTGTTATTATTCGCCACATTTAAAATCATTCCGGTCACTCTCACCTTATCCGGCATCGCAGGTTTAATCTTGTCGGTAGGTATGGCGGTGGATGCCAACGTGCTTATTTTTGAGCGTCTGAAAGAAGAACTGCGGTTAAAAAAATCCTACGCTGTCGCTTTGGAAGAAGCTTTTCGCCGCGCTTGGCCCAGTATCAGAGATGGGAACTTAACCACCCTCATTTCTTGTATGGTGTTGTATTGGTTTACTTCGTCGATCATAAAAGGTTTCGCATTGACTTTAGGCATAGGTATTATTTTCTCCATGTTTACGGCCATTGTCGTAACACGTAACGTTTTGCATTTTGTTTCAATCTCCAAACTTGTAAATTCCGCAGGCTGGTTCTTCTTAAAACCATCCGAGTCAAACAAAGACGAATCTAACGAAAAATAAACTGAGTACCCAGACGTTTGACGTTAGACGTTTGACGTTAGACCCAATCAAATTATGAACATCATTAAATACCGCTACATTTGGTACACTTTCTCCGCGATACTGATCGGAATCAGCATCTTCGCTTTGCTTTCTTTCGGCTTGAAACAAGGTATTGATTTTTCCGGCGGATCTTTGCTTTCCGTTCGTTACGAAGCCGGTAAGCGCCCTACCGCCATGGAGGCGGAGAGCACCCTCTCGTCCGCTGATTTGGGTGGTATGGTTGTGCAACCGGTCGGAGAATTCGACATGAACTTTCGCATGCGCACCCTGAAAGAGGATGAGCACCAAAAAGTACTTGGTCTTTTATCAGAATCCTACGGCGAAATAACCGAACTGCGTTTTGATTCCATTGGCCCGGTTATCGGGCAAGAGCTTCGCTCCAAATCGATTACCGCGCTCATCATGGTGTTTATTTCCATATTGATTTTTATCTGGTACACATTCCGCAAAGTATCCATCCCGGTCAAGTCATGGAAGTATGGCCTGGTGACTGTCTTTTCCGCATTTCATGACGTTCTGATTCCGGTTGGTGTGTTCGCAATCTTGGGAAAGTTTTATGGAGTCGAAATCGGCACTTCCTTTATAGCCGCGATTTTAACCATCATGGGTTACTCGATTAACGATACGATTGTGGTTTTGGATCGTATCCGCGAAAATCTGCAAAAAACCAGCGGCACATTTGTCGAAATCGTCAACACATCTTTGAATCAAGCCATAGTACGCTCCATCAACACTACCATAACCACACTGTTGGCTTTGGTTGCCGTATATTTCTTTGGCGGTGAAAGCATCCGCGATTTCGCTTTAACGTTAATCATCGGCATAGCCACCGGAGCTTATTCCTCAATCTTTATCGCTTCGCCGCTTCTGGTTACCATGTACAAATACCAACAAAAGAAAAAAGCCGGGAAAGACTAAAATCCATAAACTACAAAGTGCAAACTTCAAAGAGTAAAAAACAGAACTTATTGTTCTGTTTTTTTGTTGCTTTTCTAACTCTTTGTAGTTTGCACTTTTTTAGTTTATTCCCGATCCGGCCACAGCTTTTCCGAGAGCCCTGTTATGTGCTACAATGAAGCAAGTATGAACGAATACTTCACGTTCGACGTTGCTTCATTTTTGGCATCGCTTGGATCCAATCCTTTTGCCGTAATGTTGACAATTTTTTTAAACGGCGGATGGTTGATTTTTATTGTTGTATTCTTTTGGGCGGCTACCAAGTTCTGGCTCTACTGGCGTCAAACGATCGCCGGCAGCCAAAAAGAGTTTATTGTATTGGCTGTAGATATACCGCGTTTAACTGAGAAAGATCCCGGCCAATCTTTGCGGGCTGTAGAAAACATGTTTGCCCACTTGGCAGGCGCTCATGCGCCCGCATCTTGGACTGAAACCTGGATCCAAGGCAAATATCAAGATCCAATCTCTTGCGAAATTATCTCCATCGAGGGCAACGTTCAGTTCATCGTTCACTGCTTGCGCTCACTTCGCGATTTGGTGGAGGCATCGCTTTTTGCCCAGTACCCCGAGGCCGAAATCGCCGAGGTGGAGGATTATACCAAAAACGTCCCCGCATTTTATCCGGATTCCGAATATGATCTCTGGGGAGTCGAGATGGTGCCGGCCGGGGGTAAATCTTCGTTTTATCCGCTCCGTACTTACCCCGCTTTCGAGCACTCCATGTCGGGTGAGTTTAAAGATCCGCTATCGGTTTTGTTGGAAGGTTTATCGCGCTTGGGCCCGGGTGAGCAGGCTTGGGTGCAACTTTTATGCCTGCCCATTGATGTTGGGGCATATCAAAAAGGCGGCGTCAAACTTATCAAAGAATTAAAAGGCGAAAAAGTGGTCACCCCGCCCAGCACTCTGGAAAAAATTATTTTAGCGCCTTTCAATTTGTTTATTCTGATTGCCAATGAATTGATAGGCGGTGTTGGCGGAACATCCGCACCCTCAAAAGCTGACGACCCTCTAAAATCAAAAATTTTCAATCTATCCCCGGGAGAGCGCAAAGTTTTGGAAGCGGTCGAAAATAAGGTTTCAAAAATAGGTTACACCTGCAAAATCCGTTTCATGTACATCGGCAAAAAGAATGTTTTCAAGAAACCGAAAATAGTCCAGTCGCTAATCGGTTTTATAAAGCAAATGAACACCAACGACATGCTCTCGCTTAAACCCGAAGCAAAAAACGTTGGCGTCAACGGCGCTTTGCTATTTATGCGCGATAAACGAAATAATGTTCGCAAGAATCGCCTGATGAGATACTACAAAGGCCGGTCGATTTGGGATGGCAATCAGCCATACTACCTATGTACCGAGGAATTGGCGACCCTGTGGCATTTCCCGCACACATTCCAAGTCAAGGCTCCGCAACTCAAAAAGATTGATGTCAAACACTCCGAACCGCCAATGAATCTGCCGTTCGGCTAAAGTCCTTCAAAATAATAAATAACAAAAATATCACAGCAGACAGATGATAGCAGATACACGGCTATCAGCTATCCGCTATCAGCTAAAAAGTATGCCCGTTGAATACGACCACGAACACGAAAATGAAATAACACTCTTCGCCGAGACAAACTTTCGCAATCAGCGCAGGCGTTTTGGGATTAAAACCGATGATCGCCGCCGCCACTTATATGTCATCGGAAAAACCGGCATGGGCAAAACGGTTTTACAAGAGAATATGGTCATGAGCGATATAATGGCCGGCCACGGTGTGTGTTATGTTGATCCCCATGGCGATACTGCTGAAAAAATTCTCGATTACATTCCTTCCAACCGCCTAAATGATGTTGTCTACTTTAATCCCGCGGATCTCGAGTTTCCTGTTGGTTTTAATATTCTTGAATCCGTTACTGAAGATAAGAAGCATTTGGTCAGTAATGGTTTAATGGGAGTATTCAAAAAAATCTGGCCTGATGTTTGGAGCCCGCGCATGGAGTACATTTTGCAGAATTGCGTTATGGCTCTTTTGGATTATCCCGGAGCTACGCTTTTGGGCATCAATCGCTTGATGGTCGACGAAGATTACCGCAATCGGGTCGTCACCAAGATACGAGATCCGATTGTTAAAACTTTTTGGGTGGCTGAATTTGCCTCATGGACCGATAAATATAAGGCCGAGGCTTTGCCCGCCATTCAAAATAAGGTTGGCCAATTTTTAGCCGCCTCGGTTATCCGCAATATCGTTGCGCAAGTAAAATCCACCATCGACGTCCGCTCGATAATGGATGAGGGTAAAATCTTTATCGTCAACTTATCCAAAGGGCGCATAGGCGAGGATAATATGCGTTTGCTTGGCGGTATGCTCATTTCCCGCATGCAAATGGCAGCCATGGAACGCGTCAACATCCCCGAGGCTGATCGCCGTGATTTTTATCTCTTTGTCGACGAATTTCAAAATTTTGCCAACGAATCCTTCGCGTCCATCCTTTCCGAAGCCCGCAAATACCGCCTAAGCCTCACTGTTGCGCACCAATATGTCGAACAACTTTCCGATGAAGTAAAGGCGGCCGTAATCGGCAACGTGGGTACATTGTTGGCATTTCGCGTGGGCTCCACTGATGCCGAGTTCTTGGAGCGCGAATTCACTCCGCAATTCACGGCCGATGATTTGGTAAACCTGCCAAAATATAACATCTACTTAAAGCTCATGGTCGACGGTGTTGCGACTTCGCCTTTTTCGGCCACCACCTTGCCGTCCATGGCCAAGTTTACGGGTAATGCCGAGAAGGTGATACAAATTTCCCGTGAAAGATATTCCATGCCCCGAGCCACCATCAACGAAAAAGTCTTGCGTTGGAGCGGTATGGAAACCGGCACTTTGCGCGAATCCGATGCCGAGAGCCAAGAGATAGACCCTGATGATTTACCAAACGTTAAAGTTGCAGATCTGAAAACAAGCGAATCTCCCGAGCCGCCGGTGAAAGAAGTGCACGAGGCAAAAGAATTTCTCCGTGTTTCCAATGTAAAATCCGAGGAAGATGAAGAAGCGGATGAAACCGGCGAGTATTTACGGATTTCACCCGAGCGCCTGGAGTCTTTGCAAAAAATGGCCAACGCCGGCCAAGGGCAAAAGAAAAAAGATAAACCCAAGTTTTCACACACCTGCTCGCGTTGCGGCAAAGTTTGGGATATGCCCGTGCAACTCGATCCATCGCGCCCGATGTATTGTTCCGACTGCCTGCCTATTGTTCGTGATGAGCAGAAAGATAAAGAGCGTATAAAAAAAATCGGTCCCGAACCCGAATCACGCCGTAACTCTGGCGATAAAGATCGTTTGCCAAAGCGTAAAAACCCGGGCAAAGCGCCAAATAAACCTCGGATCATCGGTAAAATAGATTTACCGCCCATCTCCGATTTGCCGCCGGCCGAAGACGATCCTGATGAGCCGCCATTTATGGGAGGGGGGAGTTTGATTGGAGATTTGGCCAAGCAAAAAGGCCGGCCTATAGAAACGCGCAAACGCCAAATCGAAAAAAGAATGGATGGTAATTATCGACCGCCCGGTACGCAAAATTCCGTAGCGCATACGCCATCAAACCCCCAGCCTGCGCCCGTCGCGCACCGTACTGATGCACAATCGTCATCACAATCTCACAACCACTTTGCGGACGATGAACCCATTTCAGACGAAAGACCCGAGTCATTGGTTGTGTTTAAAAAGAAACAACCGTCTTTCCAAGATAAATCATCCAGCAACTATCCGTCCGTCAAAAACGAAACCAATTATAATCCTCTCGACAAACGCCAATCCCACGGTGCAAGAACCGATGCCTCCGCGCAACAACCGCCAGCCTCCGGTCCCATCACTCTAAACCCGGGCGCCCGGGTCACTTTCGACTAACCAAAAGAGTCCATCAAGCTTAAAGTCCGTAAAGTCCATCAAGCGGGCACATCCAGCTTGAAAGACTTTCAGCTTGATGGACTTGATAGACTTTAAGCTACGAATTTATGCCTGATACAATAACTTACAAAACCCTCGATAATGTTTACATCAAAGGGGAGTGGTCGCCCTCACCGACCACGGTCGGTGTCGCCGTTCTATTGCATATGATGCCCGCAGACCGCAAATCCTGGGCGGCTTTTCAGCAAGTTTTACAACGGCATCACATAGCCTCTTTGGCCATAGACTTGCGCGGCCACGGAGAAAGCACCAAAACCGAGGAGGGCGTGGCTTTGGATTATAAAAAGTTTACGGACAATGATCATAAAAAATATCTATTCGATGTGGCGGGTGCACTGGATTGGTTGGGTGATAAAAAATATACCAAAGATCAAATCATGATAGTCGGCGCATCCATCGGCGCCAATATCGCCATTTGGGCGCTCGAGGATGAGCCCGCACTTGCCGGTGCGGTTATGCTTTCGCCCGGTAATTACCGCGGAATCGATGCCGTGGAAAAGGCGGGGTATGTTAAAGCGCATCATGCCATTTGGGCTGCCGGTTCGGATTCCGACGATCCCGAGGCTTACGAAACCGCCAAACGGGTGGTGGAAGAAGCCGGTGCGGAGCGTAAGCAATTCACTCCATATAAAAATTCCGGCCACGGCAACCATCTCTTCACCTCCGATCCCGAGCTCATGGAAAATTTGGCAACCTGGATAGAGCAATCCTACGGAAGAGTGTAGCACCAAGCGGCAAACTCGAGCCTTACTCCTGATTTTTTCGAAGATCTCGGATATTTTTTTGCTTAATATTTATTGCAGTTGGTTATTTTGTGATAATTATGTAGAATGTAAGTATCATGAAATATCTACGGTTTTTTTGTAGTTTACTCACGGCAGTATTTGCCGTATTTCCAATCGCGGTGTTTGCCGCTGTGCCAAACCGCGTTGTTTTGGGTGATTTTGCATTTACGGAAAAAGATTTTACCTCGGCCATTGTCATGGATGTAAATTCCAAAGAAATACTGTTCGAATATAATGCCGATAAAGCATGGGTACCGGCCAGCCTAACAAAGCTTGTGGGTGCTTTGGTCTTTACCGAGCGCCAACCCGCATGGGATGCCATCGTCGCCTTGCAAGAAGTGGATGAAGTCGGCGGCGGGCGCCTGCGGGTTGATAGCGGAGCCACCCTGTCCATACAAGATCTGATGTATTCCGCCATAGTCGGCAGCGCCAATAATGCGGCCACATCTTTTGGCCGGCTCTCGGGGCTGGGGGTCGATGGTTTTATTGTGGCCATGAATCGCAAGGTTCGTGATCTGGGTTGCACCACATCTTATTTCGAAGATCTTGCGGGTATGGACGTTGATAACCGCACAACCGCACGAGAAATGTTGGCCATCGCTTCCGCAGCTTTCGCCCGTCCCGAGATCCAGCGGCCGGCCAGCACAGCCGAATATTCATTTATTATCAGAAACACCGGGGAATTGAAAAAGCTTACCAATACCAACGATCTTCTTTTAAAGCCGGATAATGGTTTGTATGTTACCGGGGGTAAAACCGGTTTTCTGTACGAATCGTTAAATAATCTCGTTGTGCGCGTTAAACCAACAGCGTCCGACACGCGTGAACTGCTTATTGTGGTTCTCGGTTCGCCATCGCGAGCGGATATGTTTGCCACGGCCGAGCGTTTGGCCAACTGGAGCTGGGTCTCATACAGCTGGGACGGCGCTCCCTCATCCGTGCTGGCCGAAGCCGCGCAAATTCCCGATGGCACATTAATAAAAAAACCCGATTCGCCGGCCGTTTGGTATATCTGGAAAGGCAAAAAATATATTCTTTTGGATGGCGTGTTTTTGGATCACTACTTTTCCGGAGTTCCGATACTAACCGCGCCGGCCGCGGTTGTGGAGGCCTTCGCATCCGCTCGGCCTTATACGTTTGATGATGGTGAGCTGTTAAAATCACCAACCAATTCAGTCGTCTACTTTGTCCAACATGGTATGCTCCGCCCCATTTCATCCGAAGCAGCCTTTTTATCCATGGGCTGGGATTGGCATCAAATCGTCATAGCCCCGCAATTCGTCCTCGATACCTACTCACAGGGCTTGGCAATAAACACGCTTAACACGGATTCCGTGCTCCTGACTTCGCGATAAAGGCTGAATGTTAAAGGATAACTATAAACAATCAAAGTTCATCAAGAGTTACTTGATGAACTTTAGTCTTAAATCCTGATGAATTCCTAGCCACAACTAACCCCTTGATAATTTTCATATTTTATAGTACCATCAACCCCACATTGTACGTTGTACGCTGTACGAAGTACGAATTGATATGAATCCAATCGAATTATCATCATTTTTAAGAGATCAAAAACAACCCAAATACCGCCTCGAACAGGCGTTGCGTTCGTATTATGTGGAATTTCACGATTCTTGGGATGCCATTTCCACTTGGCCGGCAGCGCTTCGTGAGTCTTGTGAAGAATTGGAATGGTCTCCTTTGCGGTTGGAGATGGTCTCGGAAGCCAAGCAACCCGAAAGCGCCAAAATGCTTTTGATGACCAAAGATGCAGAACGCATCGAAACCGTAATAATGCGCCATGATGATGGCCGTAACACGGTTTGCATTTCATCACAAATCGGCTGCGCCATGGGTTGTACTTTTTGCGCCACCGGTAAAATGGGCTACACGCGCAATCTTTCAGTCGGCGAAATTGTTGACCAAGTTATCCAAGCCGCCCGCTATCTGAAACTCAAAGGCGCAAAAATAACCAATATCGTTTTCATGGGCATGGGCGAGCCTTTTCACAACACGGATGCGGTTTTCGAATCCATCGGTATCCTCACCGATCCCGGGCTCTTTGGTTTGGGCGCGCGCCACATAAGTATCAGCACTTGCGGCATTGTGCCGGGTATCCTCCGCATGATAGATGAAGCTCCGCAAGTAAACCTCGCTATTTCTTTGCACGCACCCACTCAAGATCTCCGCGAAAAACTCATGCCTGTTGCCATCGCCTACAGCCTCAAACAACTTATGCATGGTTTGGATGAGTATATGCGCGAAACCAATCGTAAAGTGATGTTTGAATATGTGATGCTAAGGGGAGTCAACGATAGCTTGGAACATGCAAAACAGCTTGTAGCGCTGCTCGATCCGTATAAACGTCTCTCACATGTCAATTTGATTAAATACCACGATACGGGCATATATAAAGCCACGGACGAAAAAGATCGCCGCGCTTTTCAAGAATACATAAAACGCCACAGCATTTCCGTCACCCACCGCATCTCCTACGGAGAAGACATTAACGGCGCCTGCGGGCAATTGGCGGGCAAAAAATAGTCCGTCAAGCCGCAAGTCCATCAAGTCCGTCAAGCTGGATTCACCAGCTTTATAGACTTTCAGCTTGATAGACTTGAAAGACTTGTAGCTTAATTATGAAAAAAGTCCTCGTAGCCCTAAGCGGAGGCGTCGACTCATCGGTCGCCGCGGCTTTGTTGTTAAAACAGGGTTATGATGTTACCGGAGGCTTTATCAAGAACTGGTCCGATTCCAAAGATCCCATGAGCGGTGTTTGCTCTTGGCGCGCGGAACGCCGTGATGCTCTCCGCGTTGCCGCAAAACTGGATATCCCTTTGCTAACTTTTGATTTCGAGAAACAATATCGCCAAAAGATTGTTGACGAGCTCTACCGTGGTTACAAAAAAGGGGAGACCCCAAACCCCGATGTCCTCTGCAACGAATACATCAAATTCGGTCTCTTTTTTGATAAAGCTATGGAACTCGGCTTCGATTACATCGCAACCGGGCATTACGCAATCACAAAAAGTCAAACGTCAAACGTCAAACGTCAAACGTCTAAGGAAACTAGAGTAATCGACGTTAAACGTTCGACGTTTGACGTTGGACATCTTTTCCGCGGTATCGATAGTGGAAAAGACCAAAGTTATTTTTTATATCGTGTGCCGGGCTTTGTTTTACGACGCACGCTCATGCCGATTGGCGCTTATAAGAAAACTAAAATCCGCGAACTTGCTAAAAAATTCCAACTTCCCGTCGCGAACAAGCCGGATAGCCAGGGTATCTGCTTTATCGGCAAGGTTGATTTTTCCAAGTTTCTATCAAATCAAATAAAAAACAAACCCGGCAAAATCGTAACCGATACAGGAGTTGAAATCGGCAAGCATCAAGGCTTGCACAATTACACAATCGGCCAACGCCAACGCATTGCTGTCGCGGATAAACATCCATGGTTTGTGGCCGTGAAAGACACAAAAACAAACCGGCTTATTGTTGTTGATCGCGAGAACCATCCATTTCTGCAGACCAAAGAATTAATTGCGGGCGATGTGCACTGGATCGCCGGCGAATCTCCAAAGCTACCGCTCAAAGTTCAAATTCAAGCCAGGTACCACGGTGATTTGATCCCTGCAAAGATATTCACAGTCAAAACAAAAAAATCCATCCACATCAAATTGGCGAAACCTCTGCAAGCAGGTGCCAAAGGTCAGTCCGTCGTTATTTATAAGGGTCAAGAATGCTTGGGCGGAGGCATTATTCAGGAAGTTATCCATCCGTGCTAAGCTTACATACCAATACAGCCTCTAGCCTCCAGCCAAAAGCGGCTAGGAGCTATAGAGGCTAGAAGCTAGAGGCTAGAAGCTTTGATTATGTCCGAAGAGCGATCAAAAAAATTTCAGTGGATTTCGATAGTGTATCTGATGCTTTTCGCAATGGCTGTCTTTTCTCCTTCGTTGGTTAAAGATGGGTACTTTGGTTTGCAAGAACAGCATGTGGAAGAGTCGTTGATTTTCATTTTCGGGTTGGCCGGAATTTCCATCTTCATGCTGTACGAAAGATTGATGGAGAAAAAAGAAAAAGAGCATCTGGCCGTGATGGATGCTTGCGATAGAGCACGCCGCGAGCTTGTTTCTTCTTATCAATATATCGGATCTCTGAACCGTCAAATGGATTTATTGAAAAAATTGGCCAACGATACATCGGTCTCCATTTACGAGCAAGATCAATTGAGCAAAGATCTTCTGGATTCACTGGTTCGCACCGCCTCCGGCACCATGGGCGGGGTGCCCTCGCTTTTGCGTGTTGTGCGCCTCGACAAGCTTCGCACCGAGCACGAGGTGTTCCACGACATGAGCAAAAACACCAACGGCAAAAGTTTGCACATATCCAACAAAGAATTAAAACAGATTCATGATTTGGGCAAAGCTTACCACTTTTTTACAACCGATGGCCATCGGTTTGTTGCCGTGCCGTCCGATAGAAACTCGGGTGCCGATAAAGCATTTTTAATTATAAAGTGGAACGGCGAGCAAGAGGAAAACTTTGATCCATCAGTAATAAAAGTATTCACCAATCAAGCGGAATTAATCTACCGCGTATTGCAAAAACGCGGCCAACTCAACGCCGAAACCCCGCTCGATATCATCGATAACGTCACCAACGACACGGTGGGGGAGGTTAATTAAAAAATCCTCGATGCAAATCGAGGATTTAAAAGTAGCGGACAAGTGAGACGAAGTGGTTTACACCTCAGTAAAAGTCCGCTTTTCAGCTGGAAGACACAGAATGACGAGTTGTTAACACTCAACGTCAAGTCTTCCATTTCAGCGAAGGGACAACCCTGCTGGAGTTTTATACAAACCGCTTCAAGTCCCTTCTTTCTCTTCTGCAGTAATTCAGGCATGCCTGAATTACAACAGTAAATTAGCGGATGGACACAGCGTCATAAGTTGGTTACAGCCTCCTTTGAGTCCATCCTTTTCAACAAGCCAAGAGTAGAGAGGACAACCAACCTGAAGTCATTAACAGTATCTGTAAAGTCCTCTTAGGTTCAGCGGATGGACAGCTGCAGAATAGTCTTTCGACAACGCGCCAGTAGTCCATTCTTTCAAGCACCCCCTTAGTAAGGGAGTTTGGGGGATAAGCGGACATCCGATTCTTAGTCCATTGGACAATGGTCATTGAGTCCGCTTTTTCAGCTGGAAGACAGTCCTCCGACAGCATTTTGCATTGGCATAAAAGTCTTCCATTTCAGCGAAGGGACACCAGCAATGTAGCTTTGCGCATCGTGCAATAAGTCCCTTCTTTTTCCTCTGCAGTAATTCAGGCATACCTGAATTGCAAAGCAGCCGGCGGATGGACACCTACGACAAAGCCTTTTGGCAGGTCGTTGAAAGTCCATCCTTCCTCAAAGCGTCGAGGCAAGCCTCAACCGAGTTATTAAGCGGACAATCTCCAGATAGTGGTTAACAATGGCCAAGTAGTCCGCCTATTTCAAAGTTCGATGCTTAATCTAAGCAAAAAACCCAAAAACTGTCAATACTATTGAGTCCGTCAAGTCTATCAAGAGAAAAGTCTATCAAGCGGCTTGACGGACTTTAGGGACTTTTAGCTTGATGGACTCTTTATTTTAAGGTAGATTATCTCCATTATGCATAACAGATCCACGGACGAAATCCGCCAATTATTTCTTGATTTTTATAAAGAGAGAGGCCACGCAATCTTGCCTTCGGCTTCGATTATTCCCGAAAACGATCCAACGGTTCTCTTTACCACAGCCGGAATGCAGCCGCTGGTTCCGTATCTTTTGGGCGAAAAACATCCCATGGGCACGCGCCTCGCCAATGCGCAAAAATGTTTGCGTACCGATGATATCGACGAAGTCGGTGATGCCACTCACGGTACTTTTTTCGAAATGCTTGGCAACTGGTCGCTCGGTGATTATTTCAAAGAGGAAGCCATCGGTTGGTCATACGAATTCCTAACCAAACCCGAATATTGCGGAATAGATCCCAATAAGCTTTACGTCACTGTTTTTGAGGGAGACGCCGACGCTCCGCGTGATGACGAGTCTGCCAATATTTGGCAGGCACAGTTTGCCGTACACGGAATCCAAGCCGAGATGGGCAAGGCGGGGGTGGATGAGCCTGCAAAAGGCGGTAAAGGTCCTCGTATTTACGCTTATCCCAAAAAGAAGAACTGGTGGGGCCCCGCCGGCCAAACCGGCCCTTGCGGACCGGATACGGAGATGTTTTACGATACCGGCAAACCTCACAAAGAATCATTCGGCCCGGTGTGCCACCCCAACTGCGATTGCGGACGTTTCGTCGAAATCTGGAACGATGTATTCATGCAATACAACAAGCAAGATGATGGCTCATTCGTTCCATTGGAACAAAAAAATGTGGATACGGGGATGGGTTTGGAGCGTATGGCCGCGGTTTTGCAACAGGTAACATCAAACTACGATACGGATGCCTATAAAAAGCTTTTCGACGCTTTTAACACGGTTTTTGATGTCATGTACGGTGTGGATTTGCAAATCGACAAATCTCTTCGCATTATCATGGATCACCTTCGCGCAGTTACCTTCATCATCGGCGATAAAAACGGCGTAGCTCCCTCCAATATCGGCCAAGGCTACATTGCCCGCCGTTTGCTCCGCCGCGCATCCCGCGAAGCCAAACGCATCGGAATCGACACACCTATCGCACCAACCGTCTGCCAGGAAGTAATCAACCTCTACGGCGAGGTATATCCTGAACTGGTTGATAATGCAGAGAGAATCCTCACTGAGGTCAAAAAAGAAGAAGAAAAGTTCGCCTTAACTCTGGAAAAAGGCCTCAAAGAATTCGAGCGCATGATAGGTGAGTCAGCCACATTATCCGGCCAACAAGCATTTATCCTCTATACAACCTATGGCTTCCCGGTCGAATTAACCGAAGAACTGGTATCCGAGCGCGGGGGTTCCATCGATCGCAAAGCATTTGACGAAGAATTCGAGAAACACCAGCAACTCTCCCGCACAGCTTCAGCCGGAGTTTTTAAAGGCGGCCTCCAAGATCAATCCGAAGAAACAACCAAGCTCCATACTGCCACTCATCTCCTCCACGAAGCACTGCGAGAAGTCTTGGGCACGCATGTGGCTCAACGCGGCTCTAACATCAATGCAGATCGCTTGCGCTTCGATTTCGTCCATCCGGAGAAGATGACTGAAGAGCAAAAGCAAAAAGTGGAGGAAATCGTCAACTCCATTATCAAGAAAGATCTCCCCGTCACCATGCGCGAACTCACGGTCGACGAGGCCAAAGCCGAGGGTGCGATTGGCATCTTTGATGAAAAGTATGGTAATAAGGTTAAGGTCTACACTGTTGAAGATCCTGACAATGAAAAAGGCTTTTACTCCAAAGAAATCTGCGGCGGCCCGCATGTAACCTCAACCGGTCTTCTGGGCGGTTTCAAAATCAAGAAAGAAGAGTCTGTTTCGGCCGGAATAAGGAGGATTAAGGCGGTAATCGGATAATTTTAACCTTGATTTAACATGATTGCACACCCGATTAGCTTGATTACTCAAGGAGTTAATTATTCTTTAATTTCAATCCTGTAAATCAGGTAAATCCTGTAAATCAAGGCCAATGTTTGCCTAAATTAACTTAATTAGTTATAATTCATCCATAATTTTGTGGATAACTCTATCAAATGATCATGATTTTTACGTATGTCGAATAAACCATCTTCCCCAAACAAGGAGTTTTTAAGTGTAAAAGGGGTGGTGGAAGAGAACTTACCGGGTGCCACATTCAAAGTTCAGCTCGAAAATGGGCAGTCAATTTTGTGTCATTTAGCGGGAAAATTGCGGATGCATCGCATCAGGCTGACCCCGGGCGATGAAGTCAAGGTGGAGATATCCCCCTACGATTTGACAAAAGGGCGTATAACCTTTAGATTATAGCCCACTTACGCGAGCCGATGCGAGAGGTCATCGGATAGGCTTAAGCTTGCCTATTTCCCTTAACAATGCGTATTCTTACTTACCAATTCCATGAAAGTCAGAACATCAGTCAAACCCATGTGTCGGGATTGTAAACTAACTCGCCGAAAAGGCAGAGTGGTTGTTATTTGTAAGAAAAACCCTAAGCATAAACAGCGTCAGGGCTAATCATAATATATGGCACGTATATCAGGAGTTGTACTTCCCCAGAACAAGCGCATCGACATTGCGCTTACATATATTTTTGGCATCGGCAAAACCCGAGCTGAAAAAATAATCAAAGATACGGGTGTTGACCCAAGCATCCGCACCAAAGATCTTACCGCCGACCAAGAAAAGATTCTGCGCGAAGCTGTCGAAAAAACTTACCGCGTCGAGGGTGAACTTCGCCGCGAAGTATTAAGCAACATCAAGCGCATGAAAGAGGTTGGTTGTTATCGCGGTACGAGGCATACAAAAAAACTGCCGGCACGTGGTCAACGATCCAAAACCAATTGCCGCACGGTGCGCGGAAATGTGCGCCACACCATGGGATCCGGTAAACGTAAACTCGAAAAGACCTAATAGATAGCTATGACTGAACTCAACGAAACACCAATGGCACCGGCAGCAACCGAGGCCAAACCGGCAGCCAAGGCGAAAAAAGGCGCCAAAGGCCGCAAAAAGGTACAGGTTGCCAAACATGTTACGCATGGACGTGCTTATGTTCATGCAACTTTTAATAACACAATCGTTACGGTTACTGATCAAAACGGAAACACTTTGGCATGGGCATCGGCTGGAAACTGCGGTTTTAAAGGCCCCAAAAAAGCCACTCCTTACGCCGCCTCGGTTGTCGTCAGGACTCTCGCGGAAAAGCTTCAGGATTTTGGTCTTAAAGACGTAAGTGTCTTTGCGACAGGCGTAGGCCAGGGCCGCGAAGGCGCTATTCGCGCTTTTAACGCCAACAACATTAACGTCCTCACTATTAAGGATACCACGCCCATCCCGCATAACGGCTGCCGCAAGCCGCGTGCAAGGCGCATGTAATCGAATCTATAATATAATATCGTATGGCACGGAATCTAAGTTCAAGTTGCAAGTTATGCAGACGCGAGGGGGTTAAACTCATGCTGAAAGGCGCACGATGTGATTCTTCGAAGTGCGCGTTTACACGCCGCCCATATGCCCCGGGTGTTCATGGTACGGGCAGGCCTTCGCGCCAAACGGACTTCGGCAAACAGCTTCGCGAAAAGCAAAAGGCCAAGCGTCTTTATGGTATTTCGGAAACCCAATTCGCCAACTACTATGCAAAAGCCATGAAGATGAAAGGCGATTCCGGTGTTAATTTGGTTCAGATGTTGGAGCTTCGTTTGGATAACGCGGTTTATCGCGCCGGTTTTGCCAAAAGCCGCGCCGCAGCCCGCCAAATCGTTTCCCACAATCACGTGCAAGTAAACGGCAAGCCGGTAAATATTCCATCATTCCAAGTAAAATCCGGCGAAATCTTAACGGTTCAAGAAAATAAGAAAAACAAAGTAGCTTGGAAAGAATTACCCGAAGAACTCAAGAACCACACCGCCCCTTCTTGGATGGCTGTGGAGCCGGCAACACTCACTGTAAAAATAACGAGTGTGCCGAGTGCGGAAGAGTTGAAAGAAGCGTTTGACCCTAAACTCATTATCGAATTTTATTCGCGCTAATCGTTCATTCTTTTTTCTATGGAGTCACTCTTACTTCCCACAAATATACAATTCACTCCCGGTTCGCGCCCCAACGAGGGCGTGCTTACCGTTGAGCCTTGCACACCGGGTTACGGCACGACGCTCGGTAACGCATTGCGCAGGGTTTTATTGTCATCGCTTCCGGGCGCGGCAATCACATCCGTAAAAATCCGCGGCGTGGATCACGAGTTCTCCACCATGGAGCATGTCAAAGAAGACGCGCTCGAAATCATCCTTAATCTTAAGCTGGTCCGCGTTAAACTTTATTCCGATGAGCCGGTAAAACTCCGTTTGGAAGCCAAGGGCGAGCAAACAATCACCGCCGGTATGTTCGAAAAGAACTCCGACGTGGAAGTTGTTAATCCGGATCAAATCATTTGCGCCTTAACCGATAAATCCGCCAGTTTCGAACTCGAAGCCACAATTTCACCGGGCCGCGGCTACCGCTCCACCGAAGTGCGCTTAAACGAAAAGATGGATCTCGGTGAAATCAGCATTGATGCATTATTCTCGCCTGTACTGAATGTTTCATACAAAGTTACTCCAACCCGCGTGGGCGATAAAACGGATTTTGATAAATTGACTCTGGAGATCGAAACCGATGGCGCCATGGATCCGCTGGAAGCCTGCAACCGTGGCGTAGCCATATTGCTCGATCACTTAAACCTGCTAAAAGATCTTAACTACCAAGAAGCTACCCCGGTAATCGCCGAAACCCCGGAACCCGAAGAAGATGAATCATCCGACGACGAAACCCCCGCAGAAGATCCTGAATAATTAAATAAGCCTCTAGCCACTAGCTTCTAGCCCTTAGAAGCTAGAAGCTAGAAGCTAGAAGCTAATAATATATGAGGCACCGAAGCAAGAAAAAAATTCTCGACCGCAAGAACGGACCACGCAAAGCGTTGCTCCGCAATTTAGCGACCTCGATTTTACTTTACGAGCATGTAAACACAACGCTCGCCAAAGCCAAATACGTTCGCCCGATAGTTGAGAAGCTGATAACCGCCGGTAAGGCAAAGGATTTGGCGGCACGGCGTAAGCTGGCTTCGTATTTGCTTAGCGAAAACGCGGTCAACAAAGTTTTGGAAGAAATCGGTCCTCGTTATCTGGAACGCAAAGGCGGCTATACGCGCATAATTAAACTTGGCGCCCGCAAAGGAGACGGCGCCGAAATTGCTCAAATTCAACTAGTAAAATAATATGCCTTGGAAGAAACGCACAGGAATGCCCCACGTAGATCGCGAAACCGTGGAAATCGATGTCGCCGGTAAACCGGTCGGCCGAGTCGCCACCAAAATCGCCGGCGTGTTGATGGGTAAACACAAACCCAGCTACGATCCCCAGAATGATACGGGAGATCGTGTTAAGGTTTTAAACGTGGATAAAATCGAGTTCACCGGTAAAAAGTGGGATCAAAAAGTTTATTTTACCACCTCCAACCGCCCGGGCGGCCTTAAAACCAAACCCGTAAAAGATCTTCGCGAATCCTCACCCGAAACCATTATTCGCCATGCCGTAAAGTACATGCTTCCCAAAAATAAGCTGCAAGATTTGCGCATGAAGCGATTAACCTTTGCCAAATAATTATGCCAGAAGAAAAGAAGACAATTGCCAAGAATGCTGATGCTAAAGTGGAGAAAGTAAAGAAAACAGCAACAAAGGCTAAAAAAGAGGAAAAAGCTGAAAAGCCAACAGTCAAAAAAGCTCCAGCTAAAAAGAAGGCTGAAGAAACTCCAACTTTGGTTGTTGAGGCCGAGCAAGCTGTTGCGGCCAAAACCGCCAAGGGAGGTTCGTTTATCCCGGCTGTCGGCCGCCGTAAAACCTCCATTGCCCGCGTGCGCCTCATTAAAAACGGTAAAGGCGTAATCACTGTAAACGGCAAATCATTTGATGATTATTTCAATACTTTCGATTTACGCTCGCAAATTGAGGCTCCTCTTAAAGCCATCGGCCAAGCCGAAGCGGTTGACATCAGCGCCAAAGTGGTTGGTGGAGGCATTCGCGGCCAAGCCGAAGCGGTTCGCCACGGTATCGCCCGCGCACTCATCCAACTAAACCCGACTTTCAGAAAAACACTAAAAAAACTCGGCCACCTTTCCCGCGACCCGCGTCAAAAAGAACGCAAAAAACCCGGTCTAAAATCAGCACGCCGAGCACCTCAATGGAGCAAGCGCTAAAAATAATAATACGTCGTACATCATACATCGTACAAACAACAAAACAATCAAACAACAAAAACGAGCGAAAGCTCGTTTTTTGGTAAAAAGAAAACCGCTCGATTTAAAGTCGAGCGGGTTGAGGTTGGGGGATGATGGTCAGCGGCAAGCAGCAGTTCTGTGCGGTGCGTTGTCGCAAGCTGCTCCATCGGCGGAGCACGATGTCCCAAGCTCCTCACAAGTAATCGGACATCTCGTTACGCGAAAAACGTAAACTCCATTATCGTGCCAATTGTGCAGTAGTATGTCCCGGCGAGAAAGCCCCAGGAACCGGCGGATTTGATGGCCGTCACGCTGGGCGAATAGGGTGCTCGGATATCTTTCCAAATTACCATCAAATTCACGGATTTCATACGTACCATCCGCCGGAAAAGTGGCCTCGCAGAACAAACAGTACCTGTGATTCGTACCGGGGACGATTGCACCCAAAACATGGTTATGTTCGTACATTCGGGTCTCCTTTTGTCAAAAGAACAGAATAATATAACTATTTTCAGTGGTTTTGTCAATAGTATCGACTAGTAATTAATCGTCTTTTAGCAAATAGAAAAAGAAAACCGCTCGATATAGAATCGAACGGGTTAAGAACGGGGCACAAGGATGCGTCAATCGAGCAACTTGGTGATGATGACGGTCGCCAAAATGACGACCGCCAGCTTCCACCAGGCCACGCCCAGCAGTATCCCCAGTGCCACCACTGAAGCGATCGTCAAGCCCGCAAGAAAGACAAACGCGGCGCCCATGGCGATAAGAAAAAAGTACGAAGCAGAACCCTCTTCAGAATTTCTCCCAATTTCTCCCATTGAATCATCTCCTTTAGTTTTTCAATCAATCAAATATTGCAAAAAAAATGGCATTTTGTCAATGGTATTAAGTAAAAAATTTAGCTAAAATTAGCAAAACACTCAATTAAAACCCATCATAAATAGAATCTGATAGATGTTTGATTTTTTCGCTGATTTATGGGAAAATACTTACTAGACAATCACCAATAACCAAGCCCCAATCATCAATAAATAATCAATAACCAATATTCCAATTACCAATTGGGTATTCAGTTATTGAAGAATGGTTATTAATTGGTTATTGGTATTTTGGTGATTGGTTATTTCAAGTTTATGATCGGTGAAAAAGTAGCTAAAAACGCATTGGTACTGATGCTTGCCACGACCGGGCAAAAGTTCGTGGCGTTTTTGGCATTCATGATAGTGGCGCGCATTGTTGGCCCTGAGGTTACCGGCGCCTATTTTTATGCGGTTTCAGTCACCTCGGTTTTTGTTATCATTTCCGACTTGGGCATCACTCCGGTTGTTATCCGCGCCATAGCCGGAGGGCGTGAGGGCGCGGATAGGCTGTTTGGTGCGGCTATTCGTGCCAAGTTGGCTTTGGTTCCGATAGCCATTTTGGCATCCATTGGCTATGGTATTTTGCGCGGTAATAATCCCGAAATCTTGGCTACCATAGCTATCGCCTGTATTGCCATGGGCGCGGATGCTTTTCACCTCATACTCTACGGGGCATTGCGCGGGAGGCAAAACCTTAAACCCGAGGCCATGGGTATGTTTATTGGCCAAGTGCTGGTGGGTGCAATTTCCGCAACCGTTGCTTACCTGGGCTATGGCGCAATGGGTTTGGCTGTGGCGCTGGCCGTTGGCAGCTTGTGGAACGCCGGTTGGGCATATTGGAATATTCGCAAACTGCAAATCAAATTCACCAACCCCGCCCGCATCGATATTTACTCGCTTACGCATCAGGCTATGCCTTTTGCCTTGGCAGGCATTGCCGTAAAAGTCTATTCCTACATCGATAGCTTGATGCTTGAGGCTTTTAAGGGCACCACAGCGGTTGGTTATTATGCGGTCGCATACAAGTTAACTTACGCAATGCAATTCGTGCCACTGACTTTTACCGCGGCTCTTTACCCCGCGCTAAGCCAATGCTTCGCAAAAAAACAAACCGATGAACTGCAAAAAACCTTTGTCGGCTCCATGCGCTTAATGGCCGCAGTCGGCTTCCCGATTTCCGCCGGTTTATCCGCTTTGGCGCCACGCCTCATCCCCGCAATCTATGGCGATGCTTTCTCGGGTTCGGTTGCGGCTATGCAAATATTGCCCTGGGTTTTATTGCCCATCTTTATCGATTTCCCCATCGGCGCTCTTTTAAACGGTTCCAATCGTGCCCATCTGAAAACAACGGCCATGGTTGCAACCATGCTTGTAAATGCTTTATTAAACTTTATACTCATTCCATACTACGGCCCGCTCGGAGCTTCATTTGCCGGCGTTTTCAGCTTTTGGTTCCTACTCACCATCGGTTTTATGTTCACATATAAAGACGCTGGCGGTTTTTACAAGTTCATCTGGATCATCGCCCGCGCTTTTGCGGCCGCTATTTTGGCCTGGTTTGTTTGGCGTTACATCGGCGCTTACATGCCTTTAATCTTTGCCTTTATTTTTGGAGGGGCTGTTTCCGTTTTGCTGGCCTTTTTGGTCAGGCTTGTTACACTCGCGGATGTTGTGCCGATCTGGCATCATCTCAAAGGCAAATTTATCAAGCCCGAAAACCTCCATGAATCCTAAATTCACCTTGATCACACACGATTACCCGCCCGCACACGGCGGCATTGCGCGTTACCTCTCATCCCTTGCCACCGCCGCACAAGGTAGGATAGATGTTTGGGTGCCTGCGAATTCGTCTAACGTCAAACGTCAAACGTCAAATGAAATCGGCCAACCCCGGGATTTTGACGTTCGACGTTCGACATTTGACGTTAATAAAGTTAAATTCCGGTGGCCCCTCTGGCCTCATTGGTTGCCACTGGTTAAAAGATGCCTCGAGGTTCCGCAAGAAAACATCATCCTCGTATCGCACGTTTTCCCAATCGGCACAGCGGCTTGGATGGCAAAAGCTTTGGGAGGCTCAGATTATACTATCATTTTCCATGGTACGGATCTTAAGCGCGCGCAAACCAAATGGAAACGCTGGCTTTTGCGCCGGATCTGCAATAACGCGTCACTTCTCATCGTCAACAGCCAAGCCACTCGCAAATTACTTAAACGTCTTGTACCCGCGGCGAATCCTTTAGTTCTTACCCCCGGGCTCGAGCCTTTTAATCTACCCGATAAGCCGGATGCCCGCGCCCGTTTGGGAGTCGCGAATGATGCAAAAGTTATCCTCGCTGTCAGCCGCCTCGTAGAACGCAAAGGCCTCGATACACTCATCCAAGCGGTAGCGAATCTCGAATCTCGTATTTCGAATCTCGCGTCGGAAACTTCGGGTGCGAAATACAAAGTACGAGATTCGAAATTCGAATTAGTGATAGTTGGCAACGGTCCGTACGCTGAGCCTCTACATAAGCTTGCCGAGCTTAGCGGAGTTGATGTTCGTTGGGTAGCGAATGCCGACGATGAAACGTTGCATTCTTGGTATGCGGCCGCGGATATTTTTTGTTTGCCTGGGCGTGAAACCATTGATGATGTGGAAGGTTTTGGCATGGTTTTTTTAGAAGCCGCATATGCCGGCCTGCCCGTTATAGCGGGGGAGAGCGGCGGCGCGTCCGAAGCGGTCATCGGAAACGAAACCGGATTGCTTATCCCCCCAACCGTAGATGCTTGCGCCAATGCTCTTGGCAAGCTTCTGGATAATCAAAATCTCGCAAAACAACTCGGCGCAAACGGCCGCAACCGCGTAATCAAAGATTTCAACTGGTCTGATCGCTGGAGCATACTGCAGAACATAGAATTCAGAACATTGAACATGGAATCAAAAAATACAAGTTCCAAGTTCCAAGTTCCAAGTTCCGTCTTGGACATTTCAGTTGTCATCCCATGCCACAACCACGCAAAAGAGCTTAAGGATACCCTGGAATCACTCGCAGGCCAAACTGTTATCATTAAAGAAGTAATCATAGTCGATGACGCCTCAACTGATGATGTCGCGCAAATTGCCAAGATTTTTGAGGGCATACTGCCAATAAAATTATTACGCCACGAACATAATCGCGGAGCTTCCGCGGCTCGCAATACGGGTTTGAAGTCCGCGATAGGTGAGTTTGTTATTTTTTTGGATGCGGATATAATCTTGAAACCGCAAGCGCTCGAGATGATGCATGCTGCTTTAGCTGCCAATTTGGACGCCGCATATGCGTACAGTGATTTTTATTGGGGCATGATCCACTTTAAAGGTCAACCTTTTTCCGTTGCATCGTTGCACAAATTGAATTACATACATACATCGTCGCTTATCCGCAGAAAAGATGCCATCGAATTCGATGAGACATTGAAAAAGTTTCAGGATTGGGATGTTTGGCTTTCACTGGCAAATCAAGGTAAAGTTGGTATTTGGGTGCCGGAAGTCTTATTTAAAGTCATGGAACGCAAAACCGGCATGAGCCGTTGGCTGCCATCCTTCGCCCATAAAATCCCTTGGCCGATCCTCGGTTATACACCCCGCGAAATCAAGCGCTATCGAGAAGCGGAAGGTGTGATTCGAGAGAAGCATGAATTGTAAGGATTATGGACATACGTCAAACGTCAAACGTCAAACGTCAAATGTACAACACACCGACGGTTAACGTTAGACGTTAGACATTGGACGAAATTAAGTTATGAAAGACCTCCACATTGTAATCGTCAGTTGGAACGTACGAGAAGATCTCGAGAGGTGTTTAAAATCCTTACCCGAAGCTTGCCGGGATTTGGATTGGGAGTGTTTGGTGGTGGATAACGCATCGGTTGATGGTTCGGCTGAAATGGTTAAAAAAATTTTTGCGGGGCAAGACAGAATCGATCTTTTGGCCAATCAACAGAATTTGGGTTTTGCCGCGGCATGTAACCAAGGTGCGGTGCAGCATAAATCACGTTATGTATTGTTACTGAACCCGGATACCGTTTGCCCGCCCTTATCACTTACCGAGCTGGTGCGAAAAATGGATCTGAATCCCAAGGCTGGAATAATGGGCCCCAAACTGCTCAATTCCGACGGTACGTACCAGCAAAGTGTGCGGAATTTCCCCAATTTATGCAACCAAATGCTGGTAATGCTTAAACTTCACCATTTGTTACCCTGGCTGCCATCGTTAAAAAAATATTTTGCGGATGATATCGACCCCAATAAACCGCAAAGCGTGGATCAGGTTATGGGTGCCTGTTTTTTGGTGCGCGCGGATTGCTGGGATGAAATGCACGGATTGGACGGCAGGTTTTTTATTTGGTTTGAGGAGGTGGACGCTTGCAAGCAAGCCAAACAAAACGATTGGTTAATCTGGTACGAACCAACGGTTGCCATAATGCATCACAGCGGGCGTGCGTTTGCCAAAGCTTTTGGATTACAAAAACAACGATATTTTAACGATAGCCTGCGCAAGTACATGTTAAAATGGCACAGCCGTTTTGCCTGGGGAATGATAACAATGCTGCATCCTCTATCGTTAGCGCTGGCTTTCTCTGTGACGGTTTTAAAAAAAGCGATTGGTATGTTTAAACGCGGGGGCAAAGCGCCTGATGTGCAAAACAATAAAGAGCGTGATAAAAAATTCGATGTAAAAAAAACTCCCAAAAAAATGTTTGATCTGGCCTGCCGCCACGATATCCGCGGGGTTTATTATTGGCTGGGTTCTTTTGCATTGTTCGAGTTTTTGTCCTTTATATTTCTGGACTTTGTTTTAGCCAGGTCAATACTTACAATTATCTTTGCCGGACTATTGGCTTGGATAGCCTATAAGCAACCGGCAAAAGCCCTGGCTATCGTGGGTGCCGAAATCTGGATAGGAGGTTTTGGTTATCTTTTCGCCATAGCAACACCGAGTTTGGAAATGGGTATATCGTTGCGCATGGCACTCATGGCCGGTTTTGGTATCGGTTGGGGCATTAACGCTGTTAAGGCGCAAATTTGGCGCTTCTGGAGGTTGAATGAGCTGTTCATAGTACAGGTTTGGGTGATTATTGCCATTATGATTTTAGCGGGTTTGTTTAATGGCTTGTATCTTGAACAACCTTTTATATTTCAAGATGCTAACGCATGGGCATTTTTACTGTATTTTATTCCGGTATTGGATATCGCACATCGATACAAAGCCAACCTTATTCGCCACATTAAAGCGGCCTTCGTTGCGTCGCTCATCTATCTTCCTCTTAAGGCGCTGTTTGTCTTTTATATTTTTTCGCACGGCATCATCAGCCTCGCTGATCCGCTTTACAACTGGATACGCGATACCAGAGTGGGGGAGATAACTCCGGCCGGCGGCAACGTATTCCGCGTATTCTTTCAGTCCGCCGTCTTTTCCGTTGTAGCGGGCTTTTATTTTTTCGCTTTTTGGATACAGCAAAACTTTGCAAGCAAAGGCAAATTATCATCCGCAAATGGAGGAGTACTCGAAGCAACCAAACCCTATGCGCACGGGGATTTTCAAGATAAACCATGTTATGCGCTCAAGTATGCAATCGGAGTGCTTTGGGTTCTAAGCATCGCGATGGTTATCATAAGCCTGTCACGCAGTTTTTGGCTTGGCACGATTATCGGTTTGCTCATGGTTTTGGTTCTTGGATTGATTAAACTGAAAGATATCCCCTGGCAACCCT
>Ga0265297_10001591_pt1 | contig 52071 bp, 74 predicted proteins | sample Munlanlwell13791_FD_192502 | JGI IMG/M metagenome (GOLD analysis project Ga0265297, IMG submission 192502) | Leachate microbial communities from a municipal landfill in Southern Ontario, Canada - Leachate well 137-91 | ecosystem: Engineered > Solid waste > Landfill > Unclassified | place...
GGGGGTTGGTCGGCAATCCAATATTATCGTTAATCATATTGCGTTGGTTGAGCAGGGAAGATGCGGGCCGCGCTGTGCCATTAGAGATCGCAAACCAGTTATCGACCAAGAGGATATCGATATGAAAAAAAGAAGTAAGTTTTCCGACAAGATTTCTTCCTTACTCCGCCGCGCGTACCGGGCGAAGGACAGCTTAGAGCTCGAAGAAATCGCCGAAGAGGCGAAGGATGCCTTCCCCGACGACATTACGGATGAGGAGTTCCCGGCGGAGGCAAACGGAGAGGAAGATATCCACATCCATGTCGACCAGGATGATGAAGAGTTTCCGAGCGGTAGGGCCACTTTTACAGACGATGATATCCAAGCCTATATCGACCAAAACGATGCTGAGCACCAGGATATCTTCTCCCGCCTAGAAGCACTGGAGCGGAAATTATCCGGCGCCGCCAGCGAGGACGAAGAGTTCATGGTCGGCGATAACACCGCTATGGAAGAGGCTATGCTGGACGAATTGCCTGAAGAACTACAGGCTGAAGCCGGGAAAGCCCGAGATTCCCGTTACCTAGGCGACACCTACCGCGAAACGATATCAATGGCAGAAGTGCTGGCCCCAGGAATCAAATATGGTACTTTTGATAGCGCCGCGAACCCAGTACAGACCTTCAAGCGAATTTGTGGCCTCCGCCGCAAAGCCCTGGATCAGGCTTATGCTGATCCGAGCACTTCTGGAATTCTGAATGATCTGCTGGTTGGCAAAAAACTAGATACACGGCGGATGACCTGTGATGCTGTTCGGGTTCTTTTCCGCGGCGCCTATGCTGCCAAGCGAAATGCGAATAATTCTGTGACTCGCGACAGCACCCCGGTTTTCGGCAACCACCCAGTTCAGAAAAAGGGTATAACGTCATTGGCGGAGCTGAATAAGCTCAACGCTGAGCGTTACTCCTAACCTTTAGCCTTGATGGAGATCCAAATGAAATTGAATACACTTACCCAGGCCATCAGAGCAAAGACTCGCGATGTTGCTTTTTCTTTCCGTATGGGTGCAGGCTTCGCCGGGGACGTTAACCGGACCCACCGTAATGTTATCGAGCCTACCTTAATCGACGCCGCTGCTCCCCCTACCCTGTATGGTCAGGGGGTCTTGGTAGACTCTGTTACACAAGGGGTGCGGCCATTAACCGCGACGGACACCGGCACCCCAGTATCGATTTACGGTATCACAGTCCGCCCTTTCCCGGCGCAACAGTCTTCTGGGTCGAATTATGGTGCTGCGGCTTTAGGCGCGGCCACCCCACCAGTTTCAGGCGCAATCGATATCCTCCGTTCCGGCTATATCATGGTCAACCTACCTTTCGGTGGAACTCCGGTTAAAGGGAGCCCAGTGTACATCCGGATCGCGGCAACCTCGGGTAACCACATTCAGGGGGCTTTTGAGGCGGCGGCAGATACCCTTGGCACCAACACCGTGCTAGTCACCGGCGCTACCTTCAACGGTTCGCCCGACGCGAATGGCAACGTTGAAATCGCATTCAACATCTAATAGGATTAGCGAACATGAGAAAGCAAAGAATCAGATTTCGTGACCACGCGATGACCTTTGACGGCCACCGCACCATCGATAGCTTGGGTAACCAAGCAGGCCGCCCACTCGGTGGTTCCTTCCGCACCTGGGATGGCGCCAGAACTGTTGACTCTACCGGCGCCTTTTTGGTTGGAGAGTTGGAGCGGCTGGATTTAACCATGCACGAACCGTTGGCCGCCGTTACTTGGGGGCGGGATATCGACTTACGTGAAGACGTCACCATCGCCGATGAGGTTTCATCCTTCACCCTGACCAGTTTCGCTTCCGCTGGTGGTCTTGGTACTGGTAACGGCGTCGGCAACGGCAAAGCCTGGATCGGAAAAAACACCAACGAGGTCTCGGGTGTAGCTGTGGACATCGCTAAAACTCCGCATCAACTGCGTCCGTGGGCACTCGAGGTTAAATACTCTATCCTCGAATTAGAGTCTGCCGCGAAATTGGGTCGTCCAATCGACGCCCAAAAGTACGAAGCTCTGCAGTTGAAGCACCAGATGGATATCGACGAGCAAGTTTATATTGGCGACTCTACTACGGCTGACCGCGGCTTGGTTAACAGCGATTTGGTCACCAATGTGAACAATATGGTCGCCGGGGTATCTGGTTCACCTAAGTGGGCTCAAAAAACTCCGGACGAGATTCTGGCAGACGTTAATACTGCCCTGACCAGCGTTTGGGCAGCATCGGCTTACGCGGTAATGCCTGACCGTATTCTGATTCCACCAACTCAGTTCGGCTATATCAGCACTCAGAAGGTTTCTAACGCCGGTAATATTTCTATCCTGAAGTATATCCTGGAAAACAACATTCTGACTACCTCCGGCCAAGGTAAGCTGAGCATCCATCCGGTGAAATGGTTGGTCGGCGCTGGCGGTTCCACAGGCGGCAACTGGGCAACTGTCGGCTTAGCCGGCAACACAGACCGCATGGTGGTCTATACAAAAGACCGCAAGCGCGTTCGCTACCCGATGACACTTTTGCAGCGTACTCCGATCCAGTATGACAGTATTTACCACAAATCAACTTACTTCTGCCGGTTGGGCGTGGTTGAGACGGTTTACGGTGAAACCATTGGGTACTTCGACGGCCTGTAACTTTGTAGCCGCCCTCAGTAAGAGGGCTTTGGAGAATTGTGATGGCGAAGAAACTAGTAATTGCTCAGGACCCCAGCGAGGCCCAGCCCACCGTCGCCCGTCCTTGGGAGACTGAGGACGCAGCTGTGGGGCAGGAAGATACCGTAGAAGGCGAGTTTTTGGTGGAAGAAGATTCTGTAGAAGGCGAGATCCTCGAACCCACCCAGGAAAACGAAGATCCTGTAGAAGGTGAAGTTTTGGTGACGGTGCCGAAGGCCTTCCGGCTGACCCTGGATAACCACGTTGTCAAGGAATACCGGGCTGGCGTTCAAGCGATGTCTAAAGAGCACGCCGAACATTGGTGGGCGAAGTCCCAAGGGGTTGAAGTTTATAAGGGGGTGGTCCCAGGTGAGAATGCGCAAGCTGCTAAACTGAAGCAGCTGATTGACCAGAAGTTTCACGAGCTCGAGGCACTCCCTCCCGCTGAGAAAGAGGTTGAGACCAGAATCCTCTTTGACGAGCTTCAGTCCGCGATTCTTGGGGCATAGGCCATGCCTTTAGTCGAATCTGCCTCTGAGGAGGCTTTGAAGAAAAACATCGCGGCTGAAATCTCAGCGGGTAAAGAGCCAAAACAGGCCGCCGCCATCGCTTACTCCGTTCAGCGTCAAAACGACGCAGCGGAGTATGTGGCAATGGCAGTCCCTTGTTTACCGGAGTCCGTGACCCCGGCAGAAATCAATCGCCGCAATCGTCAGTATTGGGAGAAACAGGGATAATGGCTATTCTTATACATGTCGGGAAAAAGAAAACGCGGGATGCCGCAACCCCGGACCAACTCAACAATCGAATCGAAGGGGCATTGGCGGCCATAAGCCAAGCTAGGAAGAGTCTGGACCAGTATCATGTGAACGCCCTAGACCCGTCAAAAAAGGACGAAAGTTTTAAGCTATACATGGAATTGGATAAAATCTTTGGAAGAATTCGCTCCTTGAAGGTCAGGTAAATGAGCGTCACCCCTCAACAACTTCGCTATGACTACCCGGAATTCGCTAGCACCTCGGATTACCCGAACAGCCAGCTCGAATACTGGATTTCGATAGCGTACTTGTTGCTGGATGCGGCGAGATGGGGTAAACTCCTTGACTTAGGGGCAGCCCTTTTCGTTGCCCACAATATTATTTTGGAAGCCAGGAATCAGGCGGCGGCAGCCTCTGGGGGGGTTCCTGGGCAGTCTACCGGCCCGGTCTCCAGTAAATCCGTGGATAAGGTGTCCGTTAGCTATGATACCGGATCGGCGATTGAACCTAATGCTGGGCACTGGAACCTGACCAATTACGGGACCCGATTTGCGAGACTGGTAAAGATGTTTGGCGCTGGGCCAGTTCAAATCGGCGCTGGTGTCTCCCCGACTTTAAGCGGACCTGCTTGGCCAGGTTACATTTACCCTCTTAGTTGAGAAATTCAATGGCAATACACATACACGTTGGAAAGAGAACAAAAGACGCCCCGGCCCCTGACCGGAACGCTTATGTAAAGAATGTTTTGGCCGTTCTTGGGATCAAGCCGTCATTCGTAGATCCAATGACCCACGGGTACCGGGTCAGTCTAGGGCGCCTTCTGGACGCCTCCGAAAAGGCAGCTCTTGCCAGTAAGATACGCTCAGCTTGTGGGGTTTCCTGCACTTTTCGCGAACGGACTGGCTATGGCCCAAAGAGCGGAAAAACGGACATCATAATCCCCTTCAAAAATGGATCATAAGGTTAGGCGGGCTTACCTATACCACTACCCCAAAGACGGAAGTCAGAACCTTGGAATATTCCACAAGAGAAATTCAATGGCTAAGAACATCCATATACACCTCGGGAAGAAAGCAAGAGATGCCACCAGCCCACAACTGGAAAATGTGAAAGCGCAGCTACTAGGGGTTATCCGAGATGCGGTGGCAGTTTCCAAGCAGAACCCAGGAAACACTGACGCTAGCTCTCTGGTGCAATATCTGAGGCAGTCCCAGTCTCTAGCGAAAAAGATAGGTTGATTTAACCGAATCCATGAAAAAAGCCCTCGTCAAGCTAAAGGATATCCTGCCAGAGGTCAAAGTCCGGATGTCCTCTCTTACCTCGAAAGAGGTCTTGGTCGGTGTCCCGCAAGATAAGACAACCCGGAAAGAGGATGGGATGACTAACGCTGCTTTAGCATATATTCACGATAACGGCTCTCCCGCTGGAAATATTCCCGCGCGGCCTTTTATGCGCCCGGGAATAGCAGAAGCAAAGTCTGAGGTTATCCGCCGGATGAAACAGGGCGCTGCAAAAATACTCCGCGGAGAGGAAGGAGCCGAAGATGCCACCTTGATGGCGGTCGGGTTGGCTGCTCAGGCTAAAATTCGGGCGGCTATTAACGCCGGAATCCCGCCAGCCTTAGCCGACAGCACTTTGAGGGCGCGGATTCGCAATAGAAAAGGGGTGAAGGGGGCTAGAGCGGAGCTTGCCAGCCGCAAAGCCGGAAATCTCCCGTCACTTACTTTGGCAAAGCCGTTGGTGAATACCGGCCAACTTAGGAATTCAATCAACTTTGTGATTCGGGGCAAGAAGTAATGCCTACCCTGGATGTTTCTGATGCCCTGAATTCCCCGGAATTCAATGACCGCTTCAACGTTGTCCGCAGGCAGGAAATAGTTGATACCCACGGGAGGTCAACGCTAACCGAAACCACCTACCCAAACGTTATAGGAGTAGTGACATCAGGGAGTCCAAATGATCTTGACCGCCCATCGGACTACGAATCATTCACCAGATCGATTTCGGTAGTGACTAAATTCAAGCTCCGCGGGGAGGTTGCCGGATACCAGCCAGATGTGATAATATGGCATGGAAGCCAATTTGTGGTCAAGGCAATAGATTTGTACCCGCAATTCGGCCCAGGATTCTATCAGGTTGAATGTGAATCCATGGAGAGGACGGATACTGCCATTGGAGAAACTACCTTGAATAGTTTAGCTTTCAACACTTCAAAAAACGCCGCTTACGCCGGAGCACTAGTATGCAGTTAAAAGTCCTCGATGCCCTAGGCATCCAGCAAACATTGGTTAGTGGAGGGCTCGAATCCATTTCGGATCACTCCGGGACGGTCGCTGCCACCGGGGTTTCGCAAACTCTACTGGCGGCGAATCTTTCCCGCTCCGGTTGGGTGGGGCAAAACACCAGCACCCACACCCTCTATTGGAACCCGAACGGCGACGCTTCCACAGGTGCTGGTTCTTTCCAAGTTCCCGCTGGCGGCTTCTTCCCACCGGTAGGATTCCCAATGACCACAGGGGCGGTCACCATAACTGGGACTGCGGCTGATTCGTTTACGATTAAGGAATGGTAATGGCTAAGAACATCCATATACACCTCGGCAAAAAGAAGACTATTGACCGGAAGGTCCAGGATACCCCGAAGAGTAAATACTCCGAGTGGGTGATCAAGGTCACATGGGATCCGGTTCTCCTAGGCGGAAAGTCTCGGCAGCCAAGTTACTACAAGTTTGACCATAACCCGAATATGAATGAGGTTCATTCCGCTTTAGAGAAACAAGGCTTCCTGACCCGGGAGATAGATCGGATGACACTATATTCTAAAAAGTAAAAAGCCCTTGTTAAGTTAAAGGATATGTGGAAAACGGTAAATGGCTAACACCTCTGCCACTGGTGGCGCATTAGTCCCAAACGCGACGCCGGCCGTCCTAGACAACGACGCCCTAGACGACTTTTTGCAGGCTTGGGTAGTTGGGCTGACTGGCTTTAACCCAACGCTGGTTCGCCCGCGCTGGCAGGAAGAGCCACCGAACATCCCAGCATCAACAGTCAACTGGGTGGCCTTTGGGATTATGAGCCGGACCAGCGACCACTGGCTAGCCATCATACACCACGGGGATGGTAATGGTTACGACGAAACGCGTCGGCACCGGGATCTCAACCTATTGGCATCTTTTTACGGCCCGCAAGCGGATACCTATGCTGCTATAATGGCGGATGGGATGCAGGTACCTCAGAACATGGAGGTTCTAGAGATGTCCGGGATTAATTTGATACGCTGCCATGATGCTAGGAGGAACCCCGAGTTCATCAAAGAAACTTGGATGAACCGAGTGGACCTAGAATTCACGCTAAAGCAACAGATGGTGCGGAATTATCCAGTCCTTAACTTGGTATCTGCGGAAACAGATATCCATAATGAACATTACACTGAAATCGTTGTATCACAATAGGAGCCGTTATGACTAACGCCTTACCGATTAGCCGCTTGGTAAATGTGACAGTGAATCTGGCACCTAACGCGGCGCAAATGCAGAATATCAGCACTCTCTTGATACTCGGCTCTTCCAACATTATCGACGTTGCCGAGCGTATCCGGGATTACCTGAGCATCGACGCGGTTGCCGCAGACTTCGGCACCTCCGCCGCCGAGTATCTTGCCGCCTTACTGTGGTTTGAGCAAGCCCCTCAACCATCTACCCTGAAAATCGGAAGATGGGCAAAAACTGCTACGGCGGGTATTTTACGCGGCGGTACCCTTTCCGCTGCGCAGCAGGCACTTGCCGTTTGGACTGCCTTTACCACCCCTGGGTTCTTGGCTAGAATCGACGGTATCCCATTCGCGATCGCTCCGGCGTCCTTTGCTACTGTCACAAACTTGAACGGGGTCGCCAGTGCGATTCAAACTTCGCTCCAAGCCGCTTCCGCCGGAACAACCTGCGTATGGAACTCCAACTTCAACCGTTTTGAGTTCACTAGTGGCACTACCGGGGCGACGTCTTCATTCAGCTACCTGGCACCTTCCGCTGCTGTCGGTTCCGCGGCCTTCTCCGGGAACCCTGCGAACCTGGACACCATTACGCTGAATGGTACCGCGGTGACCTTCGTTACTGGAACTCCTGCCGGGAACCAAGTTAAAATAGAGGCCACTCTTTCCGCCACCTTGGCGGGGCTGTTGGCATTCTTGACTGCTTCCACGGACGTTCAGCTTCTTAAATTCACTTACAGCGTAAGCGGGTCCAGCCTATACCTCGCTGCGGCCACTGCTGGTACTGGCGGCAACTCCCTGACCTTAGCTAAATCAAGTACGGCGATTACCCTATCCGGTGCGACTCTAGCAGGTGCTACAGCCCAGGATATTTCTGGTGCCTTGGGGGCTACCACCACGTCGTCCGGAGCCTACGTAGCGAATGGGGTGGCAGCTGAAACCGCAGTAGACGCTGCAACCATCTTCGACGCAAACTTTGGCCAGGCTTGGTATGCCCTACAGATTACCGGAGCTATCAACTCCGACCACTTAGCGGTTGCTGCCTATATCGAGGCGGCGACTAATAAGCACATCTACGGGGTTACCACCCAGGAGGCCGGAGTCCTAGTTACCGGAGATACTTCAAACATCGCCTACCAGCTGAAAGGCCTCGGTTACAAACGAACGGTCGTCCAGTATAGCAGTTCTAACCAGTATGCTGTTGCTTCCCTGCTTGGCAGGATATTAACTACCGATTATACTGGCAATAATACGGTTATCACCCTTATGTACAAGCAGGAGCCAGGAATTACCGCCGAGACCGTCAATGCCACGCAAATCGGGGCGCTGGAAGGGTTCAACTGCAACATCTTCGTGGCCTACAACAACAATACCGCTATTATTGAGAAAGGTGTTGTATCGTCTGGCGACTTCTTGGATGTTATTACCGGTACCGATTGGCTGGCGCTAGCTATCCAGAACGAGGTTTTCAACCTGCTGTACACAGCACTGACCAAGGTCCCGCAAACCGACGCCGGGAACCACTTGATAGCAACGACTATCGAAGGTGTACTGGCGCAGGCGGTAGTGAACGGCCTCCTGGCGCCCGGCACCTGGACGACCACCGGATTCGGTGGCTTAACCCAGGGCGACTTTCTACCGAAAGGGTACTATGTCTACGCACCGCCGATCGCTACCCAAGCCTCGGCAGACCGCGCTGCTAGAAAATCCGTCCCGTTCCAGGTGGCCGCTAAGCTAGCAGGGGCTATCCACACGGTCGCTATTACAATCAACGTAAACAGGTAACATTATGCCAAAAATGAGAGCAAAAATGCAAGTGGTATCGGTGAATGACCAGCCGGGATCGACTGGGCTTGTGCTTTCCGCCGTATATAAAAAAGACGGATATCCGGAAGATGGTTCGGATGAAAATAACACATTCGCACGGTTCACCCCATCCGCAACCTTGACTATGGTGATTAGTAATCCCGAATTAGTGGGTACCTTTAAGTCCGGGGAAGAATATTACTTAGATTTCACTTTAGCCCCGGAGTAACCCCATGGCAACCTATTCTTTTCTCGATGTTAACGCCTCACTGGTAGGCCCGGGCGGTGCAATTAATATAGGTAACGGCGCCGCTAACGCAGAAGAGGGTATTACCATTACCCCAGCAGACGACATCGACAAGATGGCGATCGGTGCCGACGGCACCCCGATGCACTCCCTCACCGCGAACAAGTCCGGCGTGGTGGTGGTGACCCTATTGAAGACTTCCCCGGTCAATCAGAAGTTGATGGCTCTGTATAATGTGCAAACGGCTTCCCCGGATGTGCACGGCAGAAACACCCTTTCGCTGGTGACGAAACTCGGTCAGGATGTGGTCACCTGCCGAAGCGTAGCCTTCAAAAAGGCACCGGATTTAACCTACGCAACGGAAGGTGGTACCAACTCCTGGGAGTTCAATGCCGGCATTATTGACCGCGCATTAGGTTCAGGATACTAAGATGTACAGAATTAATGGTACCTTGAACGTTTTTGACCAGCTTACCTTAGCGAGAAAGCTAAGTCCAGCTTTAGGTGTCGTGGATGGCCTCCTCCGCAAGGAAAACCAATCCAAAGACAAAACGCTGCTTACGGTTCTTCTGTTGGGGCAACTCAGCGACTTGGAGAGCGATTTCGTGGTGCGCAAATGCCTCTCCACGGTGGTGCGAGTCCAGGATGGCGGTGTGGTGGCGCCTGTGCTCTCCCCGGAAGGATTGCTGATGTTCGATGATATTGATATGCGAACCGTCCTCGGGCTGGTGGACCAAGTCATCGAGGCAAACCTCGGGGATTTTTTGCGTACCGCCCTTTCCGGCCTCAAGCCTCAAACGGGAAGCGCGGTAACTTCGCAAGCATGACCAGCCGGGAGGATTGGCTTATGCGTCCGGTCCTCCTTGGACTCTGTAGTTATGAGAGTCTGAAAAATGGTTGCCTGAACCTCTTGGACATGGTTAAATTAAACGAGGCAATCGACATTGATAACCACAATCAGAGGATAGCACATGGCTAAGCATATTCATATTCATATTGGAAAGAAAACGGCCGATAGAAGAACCCAGGACACCCTCGGTACTGGCACTTTGAAGTATCGGGTAGCCAAACGTGGTGGCGGAATGTGGGGTGCCGGAACGAAAGTTAAAATCTTACGCTCTGTTGGATCTGGCCTATTTCAGATCGAACTTCCAGACGGAGACATGGAAAGGGTTGGCAGATCTTCCATCGACAATTATGAATCGGTGGTGAAGGATAGAAGAACAAAAGATATGCCTCCTACAGTTTTTTTTGAAGGCTCACGAGAAGATTTCATAAAAATTGTTAAAAGCATTTTTCCTGAATCAATAATTTCAGAGACGGCCTCAGGTATCCGAGCCATAGTTAACAGAGAAACCGTCGGAACTATCAGTATATTAAAGAATGGAAAATGGCGTGGTGGCTATCGTAAGGCTCTTAGATAAATGTCAAACTCAGAAGTTCTCCAAGAATACCTCATAAAGCTTGGCTACAAGACGGATCTTCTGTCTTTACGCCGGTTTGAGGACACGCTAGGCGGGACAACTAAAAGTCTCCTCAGAACTAGCTCAGCTGTAACCGGGGTGGTTTTAGCCACAGGTGCGGCTACAGCGGCTTTTGCTTACAATATGCGTCGGATGTATTTCGCGTCAGAGTTATCCAACTCCTCCGTTAAAAACCTCAAAGGGGTTGAGTTCGCCAGTAAGCAGATTGGGGTCGCGAACGGGGCGATGGAGGACTCCATCCACTCCCTAGCACAGTCCATTCGAACGCAACCAGGGATGGAGCAGTTTATTAATAGCCTCGGAGTCCCGACCAATGGGCGCGATGTTAGCGATGTCGCCCTGGACCTAGTTTCCGCCTTGAGTAAGATGCCCGAGTGGCAAGGAGTCCAGTTTGCCCAGATGTTCGGGATGGACCCGGACACTTACCACATGCTCATTACGCACCTTGATGAGTTTAAGGAGCGGCAAACGGCCGCTAAAAAGGTGTATGACGACATGGGGGTCTCCTTTGAGGAGCACGAAAAAGTAGTTAAGCAGTATGCAGGAACCCTTGACCTCTTAGAGGAGAAAGGCGAGGCACTTGCAACCACCCTGCTCCAACGCCTACTGCCAACCTTCAATAATATCAGCAAAGCTATCGACAGCGGTACTGATAGCCTGAATAAGTGGCTAAAAACTGCCGACACCTCGCTTATCGAAAACATCACTGACGAGGGAATGTGGAAGAAGTGGTGGGATATTACCACAGGGAAAGCTGAAACTACGGATCGGCCGAAAGATGCCATTAAATATCTGAAAAAAGAACACCCTGAAGGTTCCAAGACCGTCGAAGAGGCGTCTTCGACGGCTACGGCTTTTTTATCTGAAAAGGGCAGCGATATTTCCTCCACTGTTATGGATTTCTTCGTCAAAAAAGGATGGGCAGAAGAGCACGCCGCGGGTATCACGGCCTCACTCCAAGCCGAAAGTGGATTTGACCCAAAGGCTGTCGGGGATAAAGGAAAGGCTGTCGGAATTGCTCAGTGGCATCCGGACCGCCAAAAGGCATTTAAAGAATGGGCCGGGAAAGACTTGAAAAACGCCAGCCTACCCGAACAACTAGAATTCGTAAATTACGAGCTCGTGTCTGGCAATGAGAAGAGGGCTGGGGCGAAGCTCCGTAAAGCCAAAACCCGAGAAGAATCGGCGCGGGCGGTTACTGAATTCTATGAAAGACCAGCGGATACCGTAGGTGCCGGGAATTATCGGGCAGGCCTGGCCAAGGCCTATAAGTCTTCCGCCGCGGTTGGGACACAAACCGCGGCAACAAAAGACATCGTCTCTAATACCCCGCTGACTGGCGGACTAAGCCGGCCTGAAGCTACAATGGACCTTTTGAATAATACAAAGCTGGCCGGAGGATTAAGCCAGTCCCCCGTGGTTAATCAGACGACCACCTTTAACATCACCGGGCAAAATGCAGATTCCATCGGTAAGGCGGTAGCAGATAAGCAGACCAATGTAAACCGGGATATCGTTAGAAACCTTAGAGGGGGAGTTCGGTGAGCGGGTTTTCTGGGTTCGTTGCCGCTGCCGCCCAGATTGGGCTACAGAATGTAGTGATTCGCCCTGTGCGCGGAATTTTCACCCCGACTTACGCTTTTCAGGGGGTAACAGCCATTCTTCCTGACATCGTTGCCCAGGCAACCATCGAGGAAAAACATACCGATCGGTTGGAAATTACTGAGCATCCGGTGGAGTACGGGGCAGCGATTTCCGACCATGCATTTAAACTCCCTTCTGAAATAGTCTTAACCCTCGGGTGGTCTAATAGCCCAGCGGATGCGAATTTATTGGCGGCGGCAGTTGGCGCGGCATCGGCAGTTAACTCAACAATTCGAACCATCGCTGGAGTGGTTGGCGCCGGGCAAGCGGTCCAGTCCCTCCTTACTGGAGCCGGGGTGGACCAAATTCGGGCTGCATACAGCTCCTTGATCCAGCTTCAAGAAACTAGGGCACTATTCAGCCTGTTCACCGGCAAGAGGAACTACCAGAACATGATTTGCCGAACGATAGTGGCAGAGACTGATGTTGAGACAGAGAACTCCCTGGTAGTGACTATGGAATGCCAACAAATACTGCTGGTGAATACCAGTATAGTCAGCCTCCCGTCTAGTGCTCAAAAAACCCCAGAAGAAACTGGCGGGCAAGTCTCTAAAGGAAAAACCCAGTTGGTGGCACAATGACGCTTTATGAGATCCCATTAACCCCTGAGCCGCAGGTATTCACCATTAACCTCGGCGGAGTAAACTACCTCTGTAGTATCCTCTGGAACTATGTTTCCGGAAATTGGAATCTCGATCTAACTACAGAGGACGGAATCCCGTTTCTGCGCGGTATTCCTTTGGTGCCGAACACTAACCTATTGGAGCAGTATGCCTATCTGAGAATTGGTGGTGAGCTGTTCCTTGATTCTAACCCTAGCTTTAACAGCCTAGGGGTTACCTCTCACCTCTTTTTTAGAACGCCATGAATGACCAGTGGATAAGGCGCCTAGGGCTGGTTGTTTTTTCCGGCGAAAAAGGTCTCGACCTCTCCGAATTCCATGTTCGCTTTGAAATCGCCGCGGCAGACCTCGAATCCCCGAATAACGCGTCAATTCGGGTCTACAACCTTTCCCGCGAGACCGTCCAGAAAATCCGCGGGGAGTTTTCCGAAGTTGTGGTCAACGCCGGTTATCAGAACGGGAATTACGGGGTTATTTTTCAGGGGACTATTAAACAATTTCGTATCGGAAAGGAAAATAACACTGATACCTATTTGGACATATTAGCGGCAGATGGGGATATTGGGTATAACCAAGGAGTGATTAATATATCCCTTGCGAAAGGAACCACCTTAAATGATACGGTGGCAGAATTGTCGAAAGCCATGCCCGGCGTCGAAATCTCCTCCCTCGAGGTAGATCCGCAGCACCGGCCAACTATTCGAGGACAGGTTCTATTTGGAATGGCGCGGGAGCACATGCGAAATGTGGCGGCTACCACAAATAAGAGCTGGTCTATTCAGAATGGACAAGTAGTTTTTTTAGAGAACAATGGTTACGACGTAAATAAAGTAGTTGAGTTAAATTCTGGAACTGGGCTGATCGGGATTCCGGAACAAACCGATAACGGTATCCAGTTATCCTGTTTACTCAACAGCAAGATTCGAATCGGAACTTCCATCAAACTTAATAATTCGATTATCACACAAATGGTCGAGCAGAACCCGAATAGTGCACCGATCCCTTATAACCAGAGGGTAGGACTATATTCCCTTGCTCCTTTGTCGAAGGACGGGGTTTATCGGGTGTTCGTGGTTGAGCATGTTGGGGATACCCGCGGAAATAGTTGGATGACTAATGTCATTGCTCTGGCAGTTAGCCAATCCGCCCCGGCGGATCAAGCAGTACAGGGGCTCTAATGTTTAAACTAGAACGCTATGATAGGGCAGACTCCGCCATTCTAACTGCGTTAACCGGAAATCAATCCCAGATCTGGACAGCCCTCCCTGGAATAGTCCAATCCTTCGATGCGGCTACTATGTCCTGCGAAGTTCAGCCAGCGATCCAAGGACAGGTCACTAACGCCGTCACCCAGGAACGAACCTGGGTGGACCTTCCTCTTCTTTTAGACTGCCCCGTCCAGTTCCCGGCCGGAGGCGGTGGGACCTTGACCTTCCCAGTTACAAATGGGGATGAGTGTTTGGTCGTGTTCTCTTCCCGCTGTATCGATTCTTGGTTTCAAAGTGGCGGGCATAAGAATCAGCAAGCGATTATGCGGATGCACGATCTCTCCGATGGGTTCGTCCTATTGGGCTTTCGTTCAGTCCCAAGGGTACTTTCGGGTATAAGCTCGACAGACGTCCAACTCCGCTCAGACGACGGGGCTTCTTTTGTTGGGTTGAACCCGATAACCCACACCGTTACAATTACGGCTTCAGCTATTAATATTAACGGGCCGGTGAATATCAATGGTAACGTGGCTACAACCGGAACTTTGACCAACAACGGGCATGCCACGGGCTCGACCCATCAGCATCTAAATTCTGGTGGAACAGGTCTAGGCGGGGTACCCCAATGATCTATCGAAAATTAGCCGAGAGCGGGGACTACGTTTTTGGCCGAATCAATGGAAACTTTTTCGTTAATAACCCTGAAGCTGTTGGGCAGGCGGCAAAGACTCGCCTCGGGTTAATCCAAGGAGAGTGGTTTCTGAACATCCAGGAAGGTACCCCGTATTCGGCAAGAATTCTTGGCGCTGGGAAAATACCCTTGTATGATGCCGCTATCCAGGAAGTTCTCCTAGGGACCCAGGGAGTTCGCCGGATAGTGGATTATGCCAGTGGAGTAGACCCGACTACCCGAACGGCGACAATCTCCTGTAAGCTTGATACAGTTTACGGCCAAACTTCGTTAGAGGCAACGCTATGACTACTTATCCTCTGGCGACCTTGGCGCCAACGGTAGACTCGGCGGGAATCCACATCCCGTCCTACAGTGACATTTATCAGAGTCTTTTGGCAGATTTCAGGGCCATCTACGGATCGGATATCTACGTCGAACCGGACTCCCAGGATGGACAGTGGATCGCTATCCTCGCCGCAGCCTTCAATAACTCCAACCAAGCGATGGTGGCGGTGTTTCAGTCGTTTTCCCCAACTTACGCTCAAGGGGCAGGGTTGTCCTCGGTAGTGAAGATTAATGGGATCGCCCGTGGGATCGCTACTAAGTCAACAGCGGTTGGAACTGTTACTGGGGTAGCCGGAACCATCATTACCACCGGGGCAGTTCAGGATGAAAGCGGCAATCTTTGGGATCTTCCGGCAAGCGTAACAATCCCGCTGAGCGGGGCGATCTCCGTAACCGTAACGGCGAGGGACGCAGGTAACTTGGTCGCTGGGGTCGGGATTATCGCTAAGATAGCGACTCCGCAGCTCGGGTGGCAGTCTTTTTCTAACACTAGCGCCGCTATTGCCGGAGCCCCTGTCGAGGAGGATGCGACTTTACGTGGGAGGCAGACCATCTCTACCTCGCTTCCAGCACTGACGGTCCTGGATGCCATCCTGGCAGCAGTTGCCAATGTCCCAGGGGTTACCCGTTATACCGCGGTAGAAAACGATACAGCGACCACCGACTCGAATGGTATCCCAGCGCACAGCATCTCTATTGTGGTTTTAGGGGGGACCGTCCTGGAGGTTGCCACCGCGATAGGTAGAAAAGCCCCTGGAATTCAAACATATGGAACGACCTCCCAACAAATCGTGGATGTCTACGGGTTGCCGACAACCATAAACTTCTTCCTCTTATCCCAAACCAACGTCTATTTTGCCATCACCATCAAGGCGCTGACCGGGTATGTCTCCACAACTGGGACCGCGCTGATCGCCGCATTGGTTGATTTTGTCAACTCCCTGGCAATCGGGGAAGACGTATACCAGTCCCAGGCCCAAGCGGCGGCATCCCTGATCAATTTGGAAGTCGGACAAACTTTTTATATTGTCTCATTATTTTTAGGAACTTCCCCGGCACCAGGGGGGACGGCGAACATAGCGATTCCGTTTAACGCAGCGGCTGTTTGCGCTACGCCCAATATTGCGTTAACGGTGACCTGACATGCCATTCACGGATAAAATAACTTCCCAGCACGCGGATAAGCCAAACTTCGTCTCCATGGTGGAGAAGACCACCAAGCACTCGGCCGATCTTATAGCTCTTTGCCAGCAGTTCCCATCGGTGTATGACGTGGATACAGCTATCGGGGGGCAACTGGATACCGTTGGAAAGTGGGTTGGGGCAACACGCCAGCTAAGCATTCCGCTATCCGGGGTGTACTTCACCTTGGATACGGCAGACTTGGGGGTGGACAAAGGTATCCTGCTCGGCCCGTTTGATCCGACCACTGGGCTAACTATCCTTCCGGACGAGTATTATCGGTTAGTGATAAAATCTAAGATCTTGAACAACCACTGGGACGGGTCAAAGAGTCAAGCGTATGCCATTGCTGATATAGTTTTCGCCAGCTATGGATACCACCTGTTTATAGTCGATCACTCCGACCTGACAATGGATCTTGGTCTAGTAGGGGACACCCCTCCTATACCAATAGTAATCGCGTTGCTAACCACCGGGAAGTTAAACTTAAAACCGGCAGGAATTCGAATCAATAGTTATCTTTACCAAGCTGCCCAAGGACCACTGTTCGCATTGGACTTAAATAATAGTTTTTTTGCCGGGCTGGATACTGGGCACTTTTCTGTATTTGTACCAAATTAACAGGACTTAACCTATGGCAACAACCGAAATCCTACCTTACGCCCCAGCGGCAACGGCGAATATAGATTCCCAAGCCACCTATGCGGCGCACACCTACTTAGCGGAAGGCCTCGCCAATGGGGCCATCGTTCCAGCGCAGTTTTTTAATAAAGTTTTGAGACAGGCAACTTTTGTGGCGGCTGGGCTCGCGAACTACTTGGTTAACCTGGGTATAAACGTTCCGGACGACGGGAATCTGACCTCCTTTATTTCAAAGTTAGTAGAGGCCCAGGGCGCGCTCCTTAACAAATCGGTAGCGGGCGGGAGCGATGTCACACTGAACCCAGCCACAGAAGCTAACTACCCGATTATCCAATTAACAGGGGTTCTTACTGCTAACATAAGTGTAATCGTACCCGCTAGCCCAACGCGGAGCTGGATAGTAAAAAACAAAACGACCGGCAACTTTTCGATCACGCTGCGGACGCCGAGCGGCAGTGGGGTGGTTTTAACCTCGCTACAGACGGCTATAGTCGTTTCGGACGGCGTCGACGTCGACTATGCTGCGCACTCTCTAGCGGTCGGGCAGACATGGCAGAACGTCGTTGCATCACGTGCTATCAACACCTTCTATACGAACACCACAGGGAGGCCAATTGCCGTAAATGTGCTGGCACTCCTATCCGCGGCTGGCGGAAACGCTTTCGTGGAGGTCGACGGCCTAGCTGTGATTGGGAGCGCAAATAACTGGGCCGGTGCTCCAGCCTCATCTGTATTAGCAATCGTGCCGCCCGGTGCGGCGTATAGAGTCAACGTCTCCGTAGGGGTGGGTACCTTAACGCAGTGGGTGGAGTTACGCTAATGAAATATTACAAAGATCATGTAAATAACGTGTACGCATACGAGTCTAATGGCTCTCAAGATCACTTGATCCCGTCATCTCAGACGATGATCACAGAATCAGAAGCTGATGCGTTGAGATACCCCGCTTTGTCACTATCACAACGTAGAGAATCCATGCGATGCTCCGCGTGGCAATTACGGCGAGCATTGACGCAAGAAGGGTTGCGGGCCGCTGTCGAGTCAGCCATTGCGGCTGCGGATCAAGACACCAAGGACATGTGGGAGTACGCCACTGAATACCAGCGGATGCATCCCATCGTGCTGGCATTGGCCACAACTCTGAATAAAACCGGTTCAGAAATTGATGCTTTGTTCGATCTCGCGCTAACTATAGTCGAGTAGCCCTAGTCTTTGAGCTCTTCGACGTGCCCCCAGTCAAGGCCAATATCGCAATCGGCCTTGACTGGAATACGTAAGGGGATGGCGGTTTCCAGGATATACTTCATTTCTCGGAAGGCATCATCCCTCCCGCCAGGATCGCTAAAATCCAGCTCGTCATGCACGGTTAACCGCGGGGTCCCCGTAGCGTCAAACACCCCATCTTTCCAGCATCTCCACATCGCCTTCTTCATCAGGTCAGCGGCGGAACCTTGGAGCATTCTATTCAGAGCTTTATGGGTGTACGCCCGGCGGATTTTCCCGTAGCGCAGAATTGCCAAATCATACGGCAAGGCAATAGTATCCCTCCCCCAGTCCTCCGGCTCCCACATATCGAACCTGGATTTACGCCCCAGGATAGTCGTGATGGTACCCGCGGTTAAGGCCTCCTCCATGTAATAGTCCATGGTGGCCTTCGCAAACGGGGCTCCTTTGTGGTACGAAGCGAATAACTCCCTCCCTTTTTTGACGCTGAGCCCTAACCCACCCGCGAGGGCTTCCACTCCCATCCCGTAGATCAATCCAAAGTTGATATTTTTGATCGGCTTTCTGTCTAATAACTGCCCGGTTTGTCGAAGGACCAGACCCCTCGTTAGTTCATGGTAATCGGTGTCCGGGTCGTCATTAAAGATCTTGCGAATTTCATCTGCACTAGTATCGTGTTTACCATTGACCGCGAAGTGCGCTAAAAACCGATACTCGATCTGGCTATAATCATACTTTCGCCATTTCTCATGCCCTTGGTCAGGAATAAAGAGCCCTCGAACCATCGGAGCCAATTCATCGTCCCGACTAGGTAGATTCTGGAGATTCGGAGTCGAGCTACTAAAGCGGCCGCTACGCGTTCCGCCTTCATCCCCGCGCAATAGATGGAACTGCCCGTAGACCTTCCCATCAACGTGCGAATTTAAGACATAGGATTCTACGAAAGTCCCGCGCAATTTTGCCAGCTTTCTGATTTCTCGGATGCTATCGGCAATTGGGTGCTTAACTTCTTTGAGGAAATCCTTCGTGAAGCTTGGGGACCCCTTAGCCGTCCGGTTGTAGGCTAATCCAGCTGAGTCAAAAGCTTTGGCCAAGCTGGTTGCGGCATTGATATCCACATGGAACCCAACTAAGGTTTTCAGCCTTTCTGATTCTGCCTTCTCCCTGGCCGCCAAAGAATCCCGGAGTTGTTCCGCTTTTGGGATATCCACAGACACCCCGGCGAACCGCATATCGATGGTCAAGTAGATTAGGTCGTTTTCCATGCGGAAGAGTTCCCACATGTTCTCCTTGACCAAGAGCGGGTAAACTTTCTCGGCAACGCGGAGTGGGAGGTCTGCATCGCTTTCGGCGTAAGGACCGACCAGTCGCGGTGGTGCCCGGTAGATGTTCGCTCTTTGCCTGCCGGTGGCCGGGCCGCCATAGAAATCAGCGCACCACCGATAAAGAAGGGAGGATTCCTTACCTTCACCAAGGTATTTCTGGGCCAAAGTCTCCAAGGCCACCTCTGCACGTTCATCCAGAAGAGCCTCAGCGAATTGCACATCAAAAAGCTCCCCGCGGACAATTACCCCCTCCTGGCGGAGCCATCCAACGTCATAGGTTAAATTCGCCCCGACTTTTGGCTGTCGCGGGTTTCCTAGCATTGCCCCTAGCCAAGCCATGACCGGCTCCGCCGGCCAGTTATCGTGCGGTTCAACCTCGTGGCGGAGGGGGTAGTACCATCGGTGCCCACCTGGGACCCCAACAGAGACCCCGACGAGGTGGCCTTTTCCACGCGCCCATCCTGGACCATGGTCTAGGAGCTCCGGATCGTAGGTCTCGCAATCAATCGCGATCGCTGGCGCCATTGACAGATCTGGAAGGTAGGTTGGTGGCTTCCATCCGGTATCCGGGATTTCGGGCATCATCCGGACAATGTTGCGTTTACCTGTGGATTGAGCATCCTCCCAGAACATCCCAACCGCGTCGAAGCGTGCCATTAGATCGAACACCAAGAGCAGCCTGGTCCATCTTGACCTTCATGCTTAGCCTTCCCACCTTTAGTAGTCCAAATGTTATCCTGTATCTGAGCCCCGAGTATTTGAACCAGCTGATAATGTTTTCTTCCTGTTTCATCGTGAAAGAACGCTTTCTCTTTCCACTTATCGCCAGAAGCTAAACACGGGAAGCAGCCAACTCTATCAAAGCCCTGAGAATAAAGAGGATTTTCTTCACCATTCAAATAAGCCATGACATCGCCAAAACTCCATTCAACGATAGGTAGCCTGAATCGAATTCCAGCCTTATCCAAGTACTTTGGAAATTTACGCATATAGGACGATGGGAGTAGGAGCTCCTCCCCGACTATCCCAGCATAACGGATTGATCTATCGACACTTTCTTGTCGGCGTACTCCAATCCACACTTCAAAGCCGGCGCCTTGCTCTTTTGCCAAATCTCGGTAGAAGTATTTTGAAGGCCACAGTTTTAACTCTTCTGTACAGAAGCGCCCGCGTGGCCACGGGAACCTTTTATGCTTCAGGATTTTCTCTTCTACTGAACCGGCGGATATTCGAGTAATCTTTATCCCATACATTTCTTCAATTCGATCTAGGTGCGAATAGGTAAGAGGGTGCTCGAATTTTGTGTCTGTAAAAAGGCTAAGGACTTCTTCTTTCGGATATTTCTCTAGGGCCAGTTTTAGAGTAACCTGGCTATCCTTTCCCCCGCTAGTTGGGACTACTACTTTTATCATACCCTCATCCCCGCTATGGCCCCTCGAATCCGATCCCCGTAAAAGATACATGGCTTAGGAGCGTCTGAAAAATCAACCGTTTTTGCTATACCGGATAATTGTACCAGCTGCTTGGCGTTGAAACAACCGGTTGTTTGAATACTTGGAAGGTCCACCGATGCCCCGTCCCCATCATGCTGGCTGGTTGCCACTTTTCCCGGGGTCATAAAAAGCCGAGTGAGGTCGTCAACGAAGGGCATAAGTTCCTGAGCCGCCTCCATCAGCCCTTCCGGGAACGGGAGTTGGGTGGTGTTTCTTTCTAAGACTGGGCGCATGTCTGGCCATTCCGTCGAACAGGTGGCCGTCCGCAGCCAGCGGTCTCCTTTGAAGTGAAAAGTACAGCTGTTCTCCCCGATTTGAATGGCGGTCGGCTCTTCCCCGATACGGAGCAATTCTGCAATGGCCGCTCGCGGGACATTGATTTCCACAGGGAACTGATACCCGAGCCAGTATTCGAGAAGGACTATGTTATTAGTGGTAATGGCGGACTGCCCACGGAAGAGGATACCCCGCGCCCAGGGGCGGGAGGCGTCCTCGGCGATAAAAGGAAAGAGCTTTTTCATCACACCAAGGAGTTCTCCCTGGAGAGGGATGACCTCCCCGGCTGGGTCAACTGCCGGAAATGCCTCTTCCAGGCAGTCAACAAATGCCTTGAACTTCCCAGAGCGTATGGACAACCGTCCTGTCGAGGTAACATGAAGCTCGATGGTTTCTTTACAGGCCTGGACCGCCTTGATAAACGGCAAGGCTTTCGGGCTGATTTTCAAATCAAGGGAAATCGGGCTGAATAGACTCAGGTTCCCATTAAACCCGCGGATGGTTCCATTTTCTATGCGGAAATGGGTGAGCTCCGGGGAGAAATCCTTTTTGGCGACTGCCCCTTGAGTAAAGCGTATGGCGTCTAGCACTAGGCCTCCTGTTAAAATATACTCACTTGGTCCGCTGAGAAAATCTGATCCTCTAGCCTTGCATGCATGGTTTTCCCGAGCTGGTCATAAGCCCAGATACAGTAGCACCAACGAGAAAGGTAGGTTTCCCGCATCCGCTCGACATCCACGCCGCACGCTGTTAACCTAGCTTCGATAGCCCTGCGTTGGATCTCCGGAAGGGTGTCGATGTGCTGCCCCTCTACCCTCCGATTCGGGCTTTGGCTGGACACGTTAATCACCTTGGCCTCGGGCAACAGTAACATCCCACCAACACGGGCAGTCTGAACCCAGGACGAGGAGTCAACGGAGGCCCAAGGGTATCTCTCCATCAGGGATAGGGTGGTTAAGCCGAATCCGTGCACCTTCAATCGCGGGCGCCCAGATCCGTCGGTTAAATACCTTTCCCAGATCCGGTCTAGCCAGAGTTTAAGCTGAGGGGTTGAGATCGGCACCATCCCGCCGAGGGTGATGTATTCGTAGTTCGAAATATACCACTCAAGGTACCTCTCGTCTTCGCCATAGTGAAAGCACGGCAGCGGGCGGACCCCAAGATTCTCCATGGCTTGCTGATTCTGCCAGGTCTTCAACGGGTCCCCGATGCCGTCAAGTACCGAGGCAAGGATGGAATTCCCATCTTTTTCAATGATATCGATGTTTCGTTTTATGTAGTCACAGTATCCTGGGAGATCGACTTCGACGCCTTTGGTGAATGCGGAGAATGCCCCGGAGTCAAGAAAGACCTTTCTCCCGTCGGCGCGAATGCTATCCACAAAGGCTTGCCTGTGGATATAGTGATACGATTCGAGGAGGTTGGTGGCACTTTTTCTTTGGTACTTTTCATTTTCGGTGAGACGATTATAGAGCGTCCCACCGATTTTGAAGTTGGCTGTGTAGATTCCTGCGAGATAAAGTTTCACCCATTCCCCCACAGGTCAACGAGAATTTCAGTCGTGTCTTGAAATTCATTAGGTGCAGACTCCGCCCAGACTGGGCAAACCGCGAGAGCGAGAAAAGCCAGGAATAGTAAGTCGAGAAGGACGACCGTGATCCAAAACTTTCCTGTGGATGTTAGCCTAGAACGGCTGGACGGGTGTTCGGTGTTTTTCTGCATAAAGCCTCCTCAACTTTTGTTATGGGATAGATTTCCAGATCGGAGAACCTTTCCGATCGTGGGTAACCAGGTAGATTTCTCCATCTCGGCCAAACTCCGCAAGCTGGGAGTGCAGGCCACCGTTGGCATCCCGGAGGACCCCGCCGATTTGGTAGACCTTCCCCTGGTAGGACACCCTCAATGAAAAGTAGCCAGTTTCAGGAATTGGATCGACTGGGTCAACTTTTACGAAGCGGCGTTTATCCTTGGACTTTTTACCGCCGGTGATAACTTCATAGCAAGAAAACCCGTAAGGTCTTCCATCATGGAATTTAGGGGCCGTGAGCTCTTCTCCGCAGCGTGTGCAACAAATAGCCATGATAAATCCCCAAAAAGGTGTTCGGGGAACCATTCCCCGAACGATGAATCCATTATCAATCTTTTTGATTTAGAGTCAACCTTTTTCGAACGAAATATCTAATTTTTTTGAATACCAGCTAGGCTGAAAAACTCAGCCCGAGCAGCCGCGCTGCTACGGAACGCTCCTCGCATCACCGAGGTAGTCATTGCTGCTGACGAATGCTCTTTAACCCCGCGCCACACCATACACTCATGCGTCGCCTTGATGACTACTGCTAACCCTTTCGGGCTAATAGCGTTTTCGATAAAATCAGCGATTTGTACGGTCATCTCCTCCTGGATTTGGCCCCTGGAGGCGAACCAGTCGACAATGCGGTTGAACTTGGATAACCCGATCACCTTCTCACCTGGGATTATTCCGATCCAGCACTGGCCAAGGATCGGAACGATATGGTGGCTACATGCCGATCTAATGCTGATCGGTCCAGTAGTATAAACCTCATCCAGTCCCTTGGCGTTTGGAAAGCTGGTGATCCGCGGTGGAGCGAGATAGCGCCCCTTGAAAACTTCTTGGAGGAACATCTTCGCCATCCGCTCAGCAGTCCCAGTAGTATTATGGTCATTATCCACATCTATTAGCAATCCGCGGAGGAAGTGTTCTGCCCGCCGCGCTACCTCATGCTGTAGTTGGCCGAGTTCGGTAACGGAGATAAACTCTGATACATTATCGTTGGCGAAGTATGGCGCTCCGGCCCTTTTGATTCGGTTGGTCAGGGTGGCGACAATCGAGTCGTCCTCAACCGCGGAGATGTCCTTTTCCCAGGGAAAGAGATACCAAGCTTCATCATCGGTGGCGGTGGTTTTGTCTACCAAAGCCAGGAACGGTTTCCCAGGGTAGCTATCGCACCAATGCTCCATAGTCGCCCCGGAGTCGATAATATCGTCTAAAAAGAAATCGGCCTCTTCTGGGGTAGAGGCTATTTCGATACCCGGGTCTACCGCTAAGAGCGCAAACGCGGCAGGGACGCCACCACGAGGTATTGGATAACACTTTACTCCGATTTCTTGCGTCTGGCGAAACTTCGCTACAGTGTTAGCGTAGTCTAGGATGTTGCTTGGTAATAGCTTTTTGATCATAGGTGACTCCAATCGGCGGATGCCGAGCACTTAGCGGTTTCTTCGATCACCACTGATCGAAGAAGAATTCCAGTCCCGTTTAACTGCTGCGGGCCGATATGGTGCAACAAATAAAGAGCCATGTTTTCCGCCGTAGGGTTAAACGGGACGAACACCATGGACTCCTCGATTTCGTCTGGAAGAGGATAGCTGTCTTCGTAGCAATCTAAGAGTCCTCGGACAACCGGGTCATTCTCCCAGGCGATGAACTTATGATCCCAGTTCTCCTCTAACCACATGCAAAGGCGGCTTTTGATTTCACTGAAGTCAATAACCCTCCCGATCGCGTCCGTCTGTGGTTCTTCTTCCCCAGCAACACATTCGAAATGGATTCGGTAGTTGTGCCCATGTAGGTGGCGGCATTTACCTTCGTGACCGACCACCCTGTGGCCGCAGGAGATATCGTGATAACGCGTTGCCTTAATCATTGAATAAGTCCAGTTGTAGGTTTTTGTAGTTTTCCGTTTCCGGGAGGTCCATCAGCCCTTCTTTATGCGCTCGCAGGACCAACGGGTCTGGAAGCCCTGCTTCTTCAAAGCCATGCGCTCGCAGGACGTTTGCGTGGTTCATATCCGTCGGCGGATATTTCCCATCGTAACTGGTATGGCTGTAAGCCAGAGCTTCCCAGCACCCAGGAAGGGACCGGGCCATTTTAGCTGAGTCCGCTTTGGAGAGGTTCATCAGTGGCGCTAGGACTTCGACCCAGGTGGAGGTTACCCCGTTTTTTCCGAAAGGGGAGTTTCCGAGGGCCAAGTTAATATAGTCTTCCACCACCGAGCGGAAGCTCTCCCGGCAATCTGGATAGTTGGCGTTATCCTCTTGGCAGATACCGGTCACAATGGCAAGACTGCCAATGGCCACTGCGCGGTTCGCGGCGATGGTTAGGAATAAGGCGTTCCGCATCGGGACAAAGGTCGTTTCGATGCGTTCACCTATTACAGCATCCATCTGGGCATAATCAGTATACTGCTCCAGGTCGGCTTGCGAGGTAAGCGGAGAAGTAGACTGCAGAATGTCTGGGATTGCTACGAACTCATGAGAGGCTACCTCGGCCATCTCTCCGATTCTCCTAGCAGCGGATAGTTCGATTAAGTGGCGCTGCCCGTAGTCGAACGTTATGGCGTGTACCTCTTCGAAATGTTGCTTCGCCCAGAAAAGAACCGTAGTACTGTCCTGCCCACCGCTCAAAACCACAAGGGCTTTTTTATTTTTCATGATTGGTTTCCTTTGAAATGATTTTCAAAATTACGTAACTTAGCCGCTTCCCAGATGGTGAGGTAATAGTGTAAATTCCGGTATTCATTATTCTACCCCGATAATTTTGTGAAGTTGAAGGCAAAGAGCATAATTGTGGTTGAGGCAGGAGGCTATCGCGACCGCCGTGTTTTCCTCGTTTAGCGCCAGATCTTTCTCGTCCGCTGGCTGCACATATATTTTACCCGAAAAGCCTGGCCAAGGTCGGGCAACTCTTGGATTACTTGGATGCCCTAAAGCGCGGATCGGCAAACCGTCGGAGTCAATAGCGCCAGCCTTAACCACATATTTGAGCGCCCTGATGTGAGGTCTTAGCGGCGGGCTAATGGTCCCCGTCTTAGGGCTGCAAATGACGAACAGATTGGAGTGCCAGTACGGGAGGTCCTGGAAGAGGGTGCCGTTGGTTTCTATTTGAACAGTAAATTGTCTGAGGAGTAGCGCCCGGACTAGAGCATCCAGGTTCTGGCGGAATGGCTCACCCCCTGTAATCACTACTAGGTCGATCTGGGAATCTCGGTTGTTTCGTGCCATCCCGAGTATACTAGACGCTAGGCCTTCAGCGGAATAGCGTTCACGCAATTCAGTGTACTCTGTATCGCATAGCGGGCACTGAAGATTACACCCCGCTAAGCGGACAAAGATTGCTGGTTGCCCGGCGAACAACCCCTCGCCTTGAATAGTTGGGAATACTTTAATAACCTCCAGTGATCCGTCCAGTGATAGATCAGGTTTTTCGGGGGCTTGTTTATTCATTGACTTTCCTCTAGGTAAAAAAAGGGACACGAGGTCCCTTTTATTTGGATACTGGAAGATTACTCGGCTTGGTCTTCGTCTTCTTCCTCTTCCTCCTCTTCCTCGTCTCCTCCGGCTGGTGCAGCTTCTTTAGCCGCCGGCTTTTTAGCCGCCGGTTTTGGCTTGTCCACCGCCGGAGCTTCTTTGCCCAGACCGTTGAACTTACGCCACTGGCCATACTGGGTAGCTGCGGTCGAAGGATTGATGTCTTCCTTAGCGGCGGCTTCCAAGACATCTTTACGGGTGGCGGCTTTACAAGTGCTTTTGCTCAGTGAATCGGAGATCTCCCAGATCCGGCCGGTGGTGGTACCACCATTCGGACGAGTAACGCCGTTTTGCTCGATTTTAGCTGGCTTAACGGGTGCTGTTGATTTTTCGGCTGACATGATTTTCTCCTCCTAGGAGTTGTTTAGTGATTTAATGGTACAGTGTTATTCTATTGGTTATAACTAACTTTATCAAGGTTTAGTTAGATCCTAATTCCGAGAGTTTGGATGCCTTCCATTTCCCAAATTGGACTTGAACAGTTGCTGGGTTAACCTCCGGAAGCTGTTCTCGAACAGCTTCCAAAAGGCTTCTCCAGTTCAGCTGGGAGTTAAGGGCTTTGGATACTTCTGCTGCTTTCGGGTAAAGTCTATCGGCGGTATCCCAGACCATTCCGGTCGCAGTGCCGGCCTTTGGCCGGTTACCCACCTGGGCCGGCTTTTCCCCCGTGTCCGCCGAATTCTTAGGGATTTCTACCGGATCGGCCCCCTCTGGCGCCCGCGCCAGGATAAGTTCGTAGCAGGCGGCGCGCAACGGGCCGAGGAGGAGCTGCCCCCGCCACTGAACTCCCGCTAAATTCTCGTACAGTTTTACGAGGCTAAAGGTATCGATCCTGTGGATATTGGATTCCTCCAGAATTGATCCGGCAGGGGCTATGGCATATGGAACGGCGTCATCCTTGATCAGCGAACAGAGATAGTGGTAACTAGCGGAAACCGCCATCAGGGACCAGCCCGATCTATCGATCATCGCGTACACGGAACCTCCTATTTTGAGATTAGCTTCACTTTTCCATATTTAGCGGGGACATTCCCGCCGCCGTAGACGGTTCCGCTAGCCAAACCGTACACCGGCTTCGCTGAGGAATCAATCATGGATGCCTCGATAGGGGCACAGACGTAGTAGTAGGTGTCCTTGTTTGGAGACGCCCTCTTCATCGCTTCCCCAAACGAGACACATTGCTCCAGGCTGAGCGTCGGTTGATTTTGCGGCGGGTAGTCTGCCCCGTATAAGGCGAGTATTAATAAATAGGTGTACATAGCTTTCTCCTGTGCTTGCCGTCCTTGGCGGTTATAGAAACTACTTTTTAGTTGAGTTGCGGGTAGCTGTTAACCACAGTTGGTACTGTGTTCTGGCGGTATAAAAGGCGACCCCGCGCTCGGCGCACACTGCCAGGACTTCTTTGCGTTTGGCTCCCGGCATACTTTCGGCGATATCCCATACCAATGAGCAAGGTTTATCGACGGCGGACTGGGAGCGTTTCTCTCCGCGGTGTTCGGCGTGCTCTTTTTCCGCGATTTCCTCGAAGGGTTTTTCCGCTTCCTCAGCATGGAACCAACCGCAATGGTTGCAGGTGATTTTAGTTTGTGGGAGGCCGGCGTCATCAGCAAATTTTTCGGTTTCGAGGTTGCCTTCGCGGTGGCAAGATGGGCAGCGGGTGGTATTAAGCCCAAGGTCTTCGCCAAGAACGCGTGAATCGTTTTCGCTGTCGCCCCAGTCCCCGCCGGTCACGTCCAGGTCTTCGACTTCACCGACTTCTTCCCCATAAGCATCCAATTCAACGAATGGTTCGTCTTTCATATCATCGGCAGTCATGGGAGTTCTGTCGAGGAAGCCCCAGGTACCGTCCTCGTTTTGATAGATCTCAGCGCTTTCGTTAACTACCAGGCCGGCTTGTTTAGCGGCACGGACGGCGGATGATTTTTGCTGGTATGTTTTCATGAGTGTTCCCCTTATTTTAATGGTGTTCGAAAACCCCGTGCTCCCGAACATGATTCCATTATAAGTAGTTTTCGAACAAAGTCAACACTTTTTACACCAATTATTAAAAAGGGATATCCGGTTCCCAGTTAGTTAGGCAGGAGAACACGATCACCTCCGGTGGGGGCAGCACCTCGAATTCAATGCACTGGGTCTTCCCCCAATGTATGCAGTTCAGGCAGCTCGGATACCGTTGACCGCGAAGAAGGACCTCTTTAAATACCGCCTGCTGCCCTTCAGCCCGTTTTCGTAAAGACTTGAGGCTGTCGTCGTATCGCCTTTTTCTGGCGATCTCTTCATAGTCTGCATCGCCGGTAACATCAGCGCATCCCTGATCTAGCTGGCTCATAACTGCCTCAGGATCGGTTTCCTCAAAAAGGCACTCACTTTCCGGGTGCCACATTAACCATCTACTCATAATCTTCTCCTCCAAAGGCTGTTCCCGTAAAATCGTGCGCTAGTATGTCCGCCTCCTTAGCTTTAAGGTGTACCCGGAGGTGGGACGGGACGTGGAGGGTCTGTAACTTCTCCAAGGCGTCAGAAATAGTTTCTGGTGGCTCATCTTCAGACCGGGTACGCCACCAATCCCGGGCGCGTTTGGCGGCGTACCCATCGTGTTCCAGGCAAACCCATTCCCGGAACATGCGAAGTCCGCAGAAATAAGAAACTTGTAAACTGTCAGGTCGGTCCGCTTTTGAGTGGCGGTGATAAGTAACGCGGTCGACCTTGAACACCTCTACTTTCATCGGCTTAGGGGTGTTGGGGGCGATCAGCTCCTCTGTCCCAGCCCGGGCGTTAATTTTGACCTCTTTTGGGAACTCTTTTCCGCAACTAATACAGAAGCGGACGCTAGCGTGGTTGTAGGTTCCGCAGGCCTCGCAAATCTTAACAGGGGCAGAGCCGCCTCCTTTCTCTCCCTTTTTACGCGGGAGGACTGGATCATTGATCGGTCCCAGGCGTTTGGTGTTCCCTGCGAAATCCATCACCAGGCAGTTCTGTTTTGGGCCAGCTTCTATAGCAGCCAGGCGCTCAGCGGCATCCCGCAAGGGGTAGCCGTCTGCGTAGACCGGACGGGTCCCGCGCCCGAGAAGCTGTACCCACAGGGCGGCGGACTGGGTGGGGCGCAAAACCCCGATAAGGTCTATCGCCGGATGGTCGAACCCTGTGGTTAATATGCCATTGTTAACCATCGCCACATATTCTCCGGCTTTGAAGGCGGCTATCCTTCGATCACGCTCTTTATCCCCGCCAGCCAGCTTGGAATGGACAAGAGTGGTCGGAACGCCGAGGCTGTCCAACATGTTGGCAACATTTTCTGTATGCTCTATTCCGGTGGCGAATATGAGCCAGCTCCTCCGCCCTTCGCTGTTTGCGATCATTTCCCGCAGAGCGGCATAAGTAACCTCCCCCCTGTTCACCGCCGCTTGCAGCTCAGATTCGACATACTCCCCACCTTTGGTATGAACCCCGCTAACATCTAGCTCGGTTTCGGTTCTCCGTGGAATTAACATGGAAAGGTACCCATTTGCCAGAAGCCAGGAAAATGCATCCTTCTGCGTCATATCGAAACAGACATCCGTAAATATTCCATTGTCGATCAACCTCCCCTGCCCGAGGCGATAGGGGGTGGCCGTGAATCCTACAACTTTTAGGTATGGGTTGATTTCTTTCAGGCCAGAAATAACTTTCTGGTACTGGGAAGTTTCTTTCTGGGAAAGCAAATGGCACTCGTCAATCAGTAAAAGGTCGATCCTTCCAAAGGCTTGCGGGTGAACCTTCGCCACAGACCCGATGCCGCCAAAAGTAATTGGAAAGCCGATTTGCTTCTTTCCTAGCCCGGCGGAGAAAATCCCAGACGGCGCTGATGGCCAAACTCTCTTTAAGGTAATATGATTCTGCCCAATCAGCTCCTTAACATGGGTTAGCTTCATCACCCTCGTCCCTGGGTAGGTAACGCATGCCCGCCGAATGAACTCCGCGATTAGAAAGCTCTTCCCAGTTCCAGTAGGCATGGCCACAATTGGGTTACCGGACTTCTTCTGGAAATATTGGAAGATTGCCGATACCCCGATGTCTTGGTAATCCCGAGCCTTCATTCTACCTCCTATAATTAAGCAATAGTCCTTATTATAAAACGAAAGAAAGTTATGGCTCACCGGAGTTTAGACTCTTTACATGGTTTGCGCGGGTGGTATCTTGGGCTAGCATCCCACTCCCCAGAGGCATAAAGGATTGCAGTATAATAAATTCGCTCTTTCTTGGTCCAGAGATTTGCTCTGATGGTAGCTTCTTCAAATGTCATGTCTTTTCCTCTTCAGTTTGTATAGCATGGCGATAGTATTTCCAACGGACGACCCAAGAACAGCGATGAGGATTCCTCCCCATCCACCGGCGAGGGCCGTTTTCATGATGAACGCCCAGGAGCTCAGTAGAACGAAATCGCTGATTGCCGTAATCCCAACAGCTTGATAGATGTCGGAGCGGACTAAGGCATTCACGGACAGGGTTCGCACGAGGGAACAGAGAATCTGGGCGAAAAAGATGATTAGATACGGTTCCACTTATTTTTCTACCAGGTAGATCATGGTTACCTGGACCTTCTTAAACTCTGCCAAAAGGAGGTCGCTTTGAAGAGGCGTTCCAGGCTTGGCAATGGCGCTCGGGGATTTCAAGGACTCCACCTCTTCTGGGGTGAAGCATTGAGCCGAATCAATTTCTCCGAATTCTACTCCATCCTCTGCTAGGCCAAGGTATCCTCCCTGCAACGCTATTACATAGGCAGAGAACGTTTTTCTGAAAGTCATGGCTGGTTGTGTTTGTGGCATAATTTACCCCATCGGTATTGGCCGGTGATAGTTGCAGCCTTTAAACTGTTCCTCTTTTTGGAGAACTTTTCCATGGAGGGAGCACCCCCATACGCCAGTTTCGGCGGGCACTGAGTAAGCGCAGGTTCGGCAGTTCGCTAATGGCTGCTCGTTAAGGTGGCAAAGGTTGTAGTAAGAGCAGAATTTACACTTAAAAAACCCAGGGGTTTCACTGATTCGCGGTGGTGGATTGCGGGCCTCAACCACCATTCTCGCCCGGTCGTTATAACGATCATACTGCCCAGGATTGAATTCAATCAACTCCCCCCACAGCTCGTCGGTGTCCTTGCAGGTCGCCAGGTATAAAGACCAAGGAAGGTTCATTTTTCCCATGTAGACCTGTTGTTGGACGTAATGCTCCCACTTTGCTTTTAACACCCCTTCTTTTTTCAGTTTTTCGAAGGACTTGGCGTTATGGGTCTTAAACTCCCCTAGAATAGCCACATGTGAGATATCTGGGAGGCCCGTGATAACCGCGTCCAGTGACCCACCGAAGTGTCCCCCGCATCCAGATACTCGGTACTGGGTGCCAGAGTCGGTATGCTGCCAAACACGGCATCCAATCATCCTCAGCAGAGCGACTAACCTGGGTTCCTCTAGATGCCCGCGGTTAAACAGTCGCAGCATCCGTCCTTCAAAGGTACTTTTTTGCGCCCACCGAAAGGTATACCAGAGCTCTCTCGCGCACTCCCTCCCGATGAGGCTAGCACCAAGATGCGAACGAAACCCGTCTTCGTTTTCACGGTAGGCATCTTCCGCGGTAGGCATAAGTTCCCGTAGGAGGCCTCGATAGCGGCTTCCTTGATCCGCGGAGAGGGCAGCTTCGATGGCCTCGAGTGTTTTTGTCGCTAAAATCATTTTATGGCGCCGGTTAGGTGCCCCCGCCGAAACGGAGGGCCGGTGGAAGTTACTGAGCAGGCTGCTGCCAAGGTGGGGTAGGCGCTGTCTGTTGCGGCTGCGCGGCGGCAGGATGTTGCGGTTGCGCGGCGGCTGCCTGTTGCCAAGGGAGGGGCTGCTGCACTGGGGCTTCTGGTTGCTGGGTGTTCCAAACAGGCTGGTTCTGTCTTGCCTGCTGTTCGGCCGCGGCAGGGTCGAAGTTTTGCATCGCCAGGGGAGGCGCTGCCATCGGAGCAGGGCTCGCGGGTTGTTGCCAAGGGAGAGGCGCAGGCGCCGCTGCTGGTTGATACTGCTGAACCGCTGGTTGTTGTGGGGGAGCCGCGGAATATTGAGGCATCGCCGCCGGTTGGAACTGCTGACTTACCACAGGTTGTGGAATGTTTACTGGAGCCGGCGCTGCCATTCCAGGCTGAGCTCCTTCGACCCCTTTGTAGCCTTTGACTTCGTTGCTGGCGTCATAGTGTTTACCATCCGCTCCAGGACCGGCCGGACGGAGAGAAACCCGAACTTGTAGAGGGCGGTTATGTAGCAGTGCCGAGTCGTTGACTTGCATTACCCCGACGGCATGGCAGATCGCGGATAGCGTCCGATAGCCGATTTCAACGGCCACTGGGTTTTTGTTTTGCAGGTTGATGCGATCGAAGATTTTAGAGCGAGTATGTTCCCCTTGGATAACTTCGAAGGTGCATGATAGATACGCCCCCGTGCCATCTTGGGTGGGTTTCATTTCGGATTCGCTCATTACGCAGGTGTACCAGCCGGCTGGGAGTGCCTCTGGAGCGGTCGCTGGGGCGACTTGGGTTGCGTCGAAATTGCCTATTTGTGCCATTGTTATTTCTCCATTGCGGATAATCCGCGGTTAAAAAAATCGAGACCGCATGAGGTGTAAAGCTCCTGCGCTATGTAGTTCCACCCGTCCTGGCGTGGGATAGGTATATCATTAACCATGCCGTAGCGATTTCCGGCCACGTACCCAGGAGTCCGGTTGACTCCGAGGATACGACCCTTGTTGGCGCTGATCGCTTTATTATGGGTCTTTCCCTCCGAAATGAAAATCGGCTCGTGAAGGAACCCAATCAAGTCTGCCCACTGGGTTAGCATCTCCCGCTTGCCGTAAGCTTTCTGGTTCTTTGGGCTGTGTAACAGCAGGTCCCACGAATCATACTCCCCAGCGGTCGGGTCTACCACCTTTGAAGCGAACACATGGCAAGTTAATACGATATTGATGCAACCATAAGTCGCCAGCCAGTCACATTTCTGCAAAAAGTCGCTGAAAAGCTCATTAGCATACTGGTAAGCTCTCCCATACCCACCGAGGGCAGCTTCCATGGTCAAGGCTCGCTGGTTCCCTTTTAGATAGGTCGGGTCCCGACGTAAAACTTGCTCGTGAATCAGCCTCTCCAAAGCGGTAGCGGAATCAAAAACGAGAGTTTGGTATGGGAAACCGCCCTTCTGAACTGCGGCAATGGTCTCGTCAAGTAAGGCCAATACATTCGCAAGTGTGTCGAGCATTGGCGTTTTATAGACACTGACCCCGCCGAACCCCTGTTCCAGAGGGACTAGCAGAACTCTCGGCGCCGAGCAGGCAAGAGTCGTTTTACCCACTTTTTCCACTCCGGCTAGAACCACCCGGATTCCGGTGCGCTGGGTACTGTGGTTAACAGCTGCTAGTATGCTCATAAGGTTTCTTGGCCTCGCGGGCCGTCGACCTCGTGTTTTGGCGCTGGGGGCGGGACCATTTCTAGCGTCGGAGTTGCCCATTTAATGATTAGAGCTTTGTCGAAGATCTTAATAGCCTCCGGATTCAGCTTTTTCAGGTTGGTATACTCTTTAGCGACAAGGGTCGGCTTTCTGGCGATTAAAACGTCCGTATTGACGGACATCGCCCCCAACTCCGCTACTACGCTAGGTAACACCGCTTCGTCAACCTTTCGGTCAAGTTTGAAGGTGGCCTTTAGCGCCCAGCCATAGGTTAGAGGGTGAGTCCTAGAACCGACCACTTTAGTCGGGAAAAAGGATTCGGCGAGTTCTTCGCGTAGGACTTTTTCCGCTTCGACGGTTGGCTTAAACTCCTCAATCTTTTGTTTCAGCTCATACCACCGCTGAAGTTTTTGCAGTCTTTCGATTTCGTCCATAACGGACACTCCTATTCGTGTGTTGAAAGGTGTCCCCATTATAAAGGTCTACCCTATCCCGTCAACTTTATTTTGAAGATATTTTCCTGAAAATTATTCTGTTGGCAGTTTTATTTTGCCCCTATTATAATTGGCGTCCCATCACCGTACCTAGGAGATTTAAATGGCAGCAAAAAGTGCCCGATTTGATCAACCGGGGTCCCTCATGGCAGCAACCTTGAAGTTGTTGCAGGAGAGGGACCTTTTCGAGGTGTTCGCTGAAACGCGTATTCCTTATTATTGGCTGAAAACGTTTGCCGGTGGGATGTATCGGAATCCCGGTGTAAACAGGGTTCAGTTTCTTTATGAACACTTATCAGGAACAAAAATACTCGGGGAAGAGTGATGCGGACTAATATACCAATAGAGTTACGCCTCCTTCCGCAATGGGTGGCGGCCGGTCCAAACAAAAAACCGATTAATCCGAGAACTGGGGGTGCCGCCGCAGTAAACGATCCCTCTACCTGGGCAACCTATGAGGAAGCATGTCGTTCCGGGTACCCCCATGTTGGATTCGTACTGACGCAACAAGACCAGTACACCATCATCGATCTGGACAACAAACCGGAAAAACCGCTAACCGAAGAGCAGTGGAACCGGCACCAAAAAATACTGGGGGCGTTCGATAGTTATACTGAGCGGTCCACCTCCGGACGCGGATTCCATATTATAGTCAAGGGCAGTATCCCGGCCGGGGTCCATCGGGACAACGTCGAGGTGTATTCGACTGGGCGGCATATGATTTGCACCGGGGACGTAGTGCGAAATACCCCGATCCGGGATTACCAGGAGCTTCTGGATGTTCTGTACGGGGAAATGAAGCCAGCAGAAATCGCCAACCTGGAAGAGACTGGGGATGCCCTAGAGGACCGGGAAATCGTGGAAATGGCGATGCGGGCGGCCAATGCCGATAAGTTCAACGCACTCTGCTCCGGGGACCAAACCGGCTACCCAAGCCAGTCAGAGGCGGACTTCGCCCTCCTTAGCATATTCGCGTTTTATACCCGCAGTAATGAACAGTGCCGTAGGCTGTTCCGGATGTCGGCTTTGGGCAAGCGGGAGAAGGCTGTGCGAAATGACACCTACCTGGACTTCGCACTAGGTAAGATTCGTGCCAAACAGCCCCCTCCCATCGATCTCGACCAACTGGTCGCCAATGCCGAGAAGCTAAAGATCTCTAATGCAGAACCCGACCCCCATGAAAATCACCCCAGCAGTAGTGATATCGTTGGCAAGCAAAAGACAGCCGATCGTAAATATAAGAGCACTCATAATGATTATCCTCCAGGACTGATTGGTGAGTTAGCGGATTACTTTTACACCTCGGCAGTTCGCCCGGTAAAGGAGATTGCCTTAGCTGCCGCCATTGCCGTCACGGCCGGGGTGTGTGGGAGATCTTACAACGTTTCAGGAACCGGTCTCAACCAATACTTGATCCTGCTAGCTAAAACAGGGTCCGGAAAAGAAGGCGCATTATCGGGGATAGAAAATCTAGTGTCGGCCGTTCGCCCATCGGTACCCATGGTAGACCAGTTTATGGGACCTGCCGCTTTTGCCTCCGGGCAAGCCTTGGTAAAGGTGTTGAACGACCGGCCGTGTTTTGTTTCGGTCCTCGGGGAGTTTGGCTTAACCCTGCAGCAGTTGTCGGACCACCGGGCCAACAGCGCCCAGCTGATGCTAAGAAAAGTCCTCCTGGATTTATATGCTAAGTCTGGTTGGAACCGAATGTTGCGGTCCTCCGTTTATTCCGACACCGAAAAGAATACCAAGATCGTGCAGGCACCCAACGTTACCATTCTTGGGGAGTCCACCCCGGAGACCTTTTTTGATGGATTGGACGCTAGCCATGTGGCAGAAGGGCTTATCCCGCGGTTCATGGTTATTGAATATTCCGGGGACCGGCCACCGCGCAATAAACACGCCAACCAACCACCAAATAAAGATCTAGTCCAACGGTTTGCTGATTTGGTGGCGATCAGCCTGACCACCTCCAATAATAATACCTGTATCCCGGTACAGATATCGCCGGAGGCGTTACTGGCCCTCGACGACTTCGATTCATTGGCGGACCAGATTATGAACAGCGCAAACGGGGAGGTCGATATGCAACTGTGGAACCGCGCCCACCTTAAAGCCTTAAAACTGGCCGCCCTGCTGGCCGTAGGCAATAACCCCCATCAACCGATAGTAGACGAGGCGATGGCCACATGGGCGATTGGCTTCGTTAAAAGAGATGTTGAGCAGGTAGCGGCCCGTTTCCACAAGGGTGATATTGGTACCGGGGATAGCAAACAGCTCAACGACTTGAAAAGGGCGATCGAAGCGTACTTTGAGTTAAGCGTAGACGCACTGGATAAGTATTCTTGCCCGAGTATTCTACAAAGGCAAAAGTTTATACCATATCGCTATTTGATTAAAAGGACCGCCAGCTTAGCCAGCTATCGACAGGACAGATTGGGGGCAACCCAGGCACTCAAGAAAACTATACAGTGCATGGTGGAATCCGGTATGTTAATCGAGGTGAGTAAACAAGTACTATTCGAAAAGTATAAGTTTTCCGGAGTAGCCTATGGGGTGTCTAATCACTGGGGTTAACGCGGTTAATGGGTGGTTAATGGTAGATTTCTTAATGTTTTCAACGGGTTAATGATGGGTAAGGAGGTTAATGGTAATAGGCAATAATTTAATAGAAAAGTATAAGGATTTTCGTGTACTCTATATTATTCCCTATATTATTAACCTTATTAACTTTATTAACCTTTAATATACATTATTAATATCTAAGGAAAAACTAAGTCGTGGGGTTTAATTACCCCTATTAACTATTAAAAACTGGAAGAACAAATGAGTAAGATTAATAGTCGGAGCAAAGGGCAAAGAGCAGAACGCCTGGCCATCAGATTGTTACAACCTGTGGTGACCAGGGTGTACGAAAGCCGTGGGCTTGAGCCACCGGTTCTAGAGCGTAACCTAATGCAGAGTATGAAGGGGGGATTTGATATAGTTGGGCTGGAGTGGATGGCCCTGGAGATTAAGCACCATGAAACGTTGCAGATTAATAGATGGTGGGAACAGACCCTCCGGCAGTCTGGAAAGAGTAGAGTACCCGTTTTGATGTATAAGCAGAATAGAGTGGCTTGGCGGGTCGTAATGTTCGGCAGACTAAATATCGGCAAGAATGGCGGCAGTTTTCGCGCCCCTGTGGACATCGCGCTGCCGGATTTCCTGGGCTATTTTGAGGAGAGGCTAAAGTATCAGATTGAACGAGAAAAACGTTGACTCTTTAGGTTACACCAGTATAATGGATTCATGGTTCGGGGAGTGGTTCCCCGGACACTTTTTCGGAGAATTATCATGAAAGATTACGACGTGGGGTATAAAGGTATGATTATTGCAAATGTTAAAGGAGCTACTGAAAAGAAAGCCCTTAACATGGCCCGTAAAATCTACGGGCAAGAAGTAACGGTTACCCTGGTGTAGGGGAACAAGCATGGATATCAAAGTCATTGAGAAGGTTCAAAAGCTGTTGGCGCTCGGCCGCAACGACGGTGCCACCGACGGCGAGAGGGATAACGCCTTGCGGATGGCTCATGGCCTCCTGGCGAAACATAACCTCAGCATGCTGGAAGTCGAATCTTATGGGGCGCCAGAGAAACGGGCAGACCTGGATTACGCTGGGTGGAATATGCCTTTCAGCACTACCTTGGCGGTCTCAGTTTCGAAGTTATTTTTCTGCCAAGCTTATCTAGGCCAGAAGGTCAATGGCACTAAACAGGAGTTCCATTTCGTCGGGAAAGTCTCGAATGCGACCACCGCTCAGCTAATGCACGAATACTTGACCAATAGCATTCTAAAAGAATGCCGGAAACATTGGAAGCATAATCTCGCCCCGGAATCTAGAGCGTTCGCCCTCGGAGCGGCATCCAGAATTCTGGAGCGGGTTAAGGAGTTAATGGAAACCCCGCTCGCCGATGCCGAGCCAGGAACCGCGCTAACTGTGGTTAACCTATACAAAACGGAGGATGCCGCTAATTCCGAGTTCCTGGCTAGCGGTGGAGTTAGCTTGGTCGCCTCAAAACCGAAATCCTTGAAGGCCGTTAAATCGTCCGCTTACTCCGCCGGCAGGGCTTATGGGGATTCCGTTTCACTCCATGGGCAGATTGGGTCAGCAGCGCCAGCTGGGAGGTTAGGCTAATGTTCAGCGAAGAGAATTTCGAGGAAATTTTTTCTAAGGTGTTGGCGGATCTTGGGCTTTACCGGGAGAAGCAGAAAACCCCGGAGCAGGTAGCTCGGGTGTTCCATCGGGTCCGCGACATGCTCGGGAATAAGCTGTTTTACCTTCACCGCATCCGCAACGGGGAGCATGTTCATATCTGTCGGCATTGCGGCGCGTTGGAGGCGGCAACCTTCAATGAGGTAATCAAAACTCGGCTCATTGAGAATCAAAGCTGCTTCCACTGCGATCATTGGGAACAGACAGCCAAGGAGCAAAATCCGAGGAGGCTGATTATTGGTGGTGAGCTATATGGGGATGCCGGTGACCAACCTAAAGCTAAGAGGAAAGATTTCCTCGGCCATGCCGGGCAGCAATTTACCATCGAAAAGGATGGTAAAATCTGGACAACCAATAACCTGTGGTCAGGAGGAACCATCCCGGAAGAGTTTCGCGATCGGTTGCCCGATAACGCTAAGTTCGTTAAGAGTACCATCAAGGACCACTCAGGCAACTGCCCTGGGATGACCCATTAAAACACTTGAAGAATGGTTGAATTCATAATGCTTAAAGAACAGCTAAAACAGGAATTGAACTCCCGTGGCTGGAAAGAGGATCGCTACGGGCACCACCAGCGAACTCTTAAGGTAACCAATCGGGAGACTGGGGAGGTTACAGATCGCAAGTACCGTGTCAAGATACAGGCAACTAGCGTGCGGGTAGAAGTGAAGCCCGATGATTTTAATCAATGGATCAAGGTGGATGGGGCGTACTTCAAGGACATCAAAATAACCGAGAATGGTTCTATCCAAATCGGCAGGAAACAGTTAAAATAACATTGATGGCTTGAAGCGTGAGTCAGGTGCACGGGAAAAAGAACCCTGAGTATTGCCTGGGAGAGCATTTTTGAAGAACAGATGCTTAAAGTTAAAGGTTAGAACCCCGGGCTGATAGCCATCAGCACAAACTAACAATTAGGGGATAAGAATGAGCATTACTAGACTACCGAACGGAAAATACCTCGCGAAGGCCCGCGGCGTAGTGATCGAAGCGTTCACCCGGACAGGGGCAATCAAAATCGCCGCAAAACGAGTGTGGGAGAATTCCAATGGCCCGCGCTGACACTATTATTGACTGGTCCTTGGCGTTCGGTATGGTGGTTTCGTTCGTTGTCGGATGCGCGATCGGCGGCTACCTATGCCAGCGCCTGTTTGGGTTCTTTAAAGAACCCGGGGAAAGTGGTTACCATGCCCCCGCCGACGGTAAAGAAGATGACCGCCGGCTAGCCAAAGTCATTAAACCGGTCGTAGAGACGAGGAAAAAGAAACATGAAACAAAATAAACCTACCCAGGTAAAGACTTGCCATATGTGTAACAGAGCGGTCTATGCCGACGGGCTTTGCTACTCTCACTACGTTAGGGTCCAGGCCGAGAGCTCCGACGGGAAAAGCAGACCCTACCCGTTTGTGGTTGGGGCTTAGTAATCCAAGGGGGCAAATATTATGTGGAAGTTCCTAAAGAGAAAATCCGATTTCGAGCGCGGAAGAGAATACGCCCTATCAGAAATAGAAAAACAGGGTACCGACTGCGTGGACAGGCTGCTGGTCGAGGCCGATAACCCATTCGACGGCGACGGGTTCGATAGAGGCATTAGGAGTGGACAACGACCGATAAAGAACTTTTGGAGCTGGCGGCTAAGGCGTGCCACATTGAGCTTTGGACTCCTAATCCTTGGAGAGAATACGGGGTGCCGGGAGGATTATTGCTAAAAATGGCTGTACAGTATGGAACCCGCTAACCAATAAAGCCGACTGCTTGCAGGTGGAAATAGATTTGAAGCTCGGATCAATATTTGCCAAAAGAGAAGGCATATGGATTTGTGGGATTGGCAGCACACAGTCAACACACCGAGACCGCCAACGCGCTAGCACTATGGCTGCGGCGCAAATTGGAATGGCAGTTGGCTCAAAAGATTAAGTGGTTACCCCCGGGATGCGCTCGCTCCCACCTCAAAGCCGGTTCGCCGGCTTCTTTTTTGTCTGGTGATTTCTTCTAGCCGCAATGGCATACTTTGGGAAAGGAGATAGCATGGCCAAGAAGATAGTACGAAACCCGAGAACCGCCACCCCTAGCGAAATGACCAAGTTTCGCCAGAACCAGATACTAGAGATGTATCGGGACAACCCGAACTTTACCTGGATCGCAAGGGAGCTGGACCTCAGCCCAACCTACGTCATCAAGCTCTACAGACAAGCTCTCAAAAGCATTATTGTGGACAACGTTGAAAACCACCGTAAGCTGGAACTCGCGAGGTTGGATAAACTCCACCATAAGGCCATGCAGGTGCTTGAGGCATTCCACCCGATGGTGAATGCTGGACAGGTGGTCCGCGACATCATCGAGGACGAGAACGGCCGACCTGTGCTGGACCCAGAAACTGAGCAACCACGGACCTACCGGCTGATTGACCAGGGTCCGCTTCTTTCTGCTATCGACCGGTTGTTGCGCGTTTCCGAGCGCCGTTCCAAGCTCCTTGGCTTAGACGCTCCAACCAAGACCTCACTCACCGACCCAACAGGCGAGAAAGAGGCTTCTTTTGTTCAATTCTACATACCGGATAACGGCCGTGATGAAGATTCGTAGGCTTCGCTTTATAGACAAACCGCTTCCGTTTCAAGATAAGGATTTCAAGGAGGACGACCATCCCAGAGATCCGGACGGGAAATTTACTTCAGGCGGTGGTAAATCTATCCAGGGCGGGGTGACCATCCCGAAAGAAGGATCTCTTAGCAACAAGATCTGGGCGATGGCTCATAACCTGTCCAAGAAGAATGGGAAGTCCCCGACTGCCTCCGAGTTAAGTGCTTATGCCGCCTCCAAAGGGATGGAGCTTAACAAAGCGACGGTCGGGACCCAGCTAAACTACTATAAGAAGTGGGCGGCCGCTAATCCTGCAGAAGCCGAAGAGCCGAAGAAGGAGAAGCCGAAATTACCAAACACCCTGGAATCTGTGGCAACTCTATCGGAAGCCGCAGGGTTGAAGAAAGAGGGCGAATTTGGTGGAGTAACTTACTTCAAGAACGATAATACCAAGGTTAGCTATAAGCCCGACACCAAGTCTTGGCAGGTAAAAACCGACGGGGAACTGGTAGCCCAGGGTAATGGTGACATGGCCGACCTCGAGGCTGCTTTGGCGAAGATTCCGAAAGTCAAAAAGCCAAAAACCTCCCAGACCCAACCGGCACCTAAAATCGATCAGCTAGCTACGCATACCGCTCCGAACTATGCCAGCGCACTTCCAAAGAGCTCCTTCAGCTATAATAGCCATGGGATACCTAAAACCGAAGGTTTCCCGTCTGGGATTCAGTCGGCGCTGAAACGCTATACCGGGAGCCGTTACAAACAGATTAACGCCGCTATGAGATTTGAGGCGGATTACGATTCGCTTGATACCTCAACCATGCGGGATATCCTTCACCTCCAGAAGGCATTCCACTGCGTCCCAGAAACCACCAAAGAAGCTAGTGTTGGGCGGAAGGTTGGTCTAGATGCTCTAAAGACTATGGCGAAACACGCCGGTTTGAACCACCTGACGGAGATTCAGCCGGGTACCATCCTACAAGAGGATGGGATCAGCTCCACCTCGCATAGTGAGAATATTTGGTCCGGAGACGTCAGATTCTCCATCAAGATACCAAAAGGGGCGAAGGCAATCTACGTGGATGATATTTCTCCACACAAAGGAGAAAATGAAACGTTGCTTCCACCTGGAACTAAGTTTAAAATAAATAAAGTCCAACAGGACACTGGTTGGTATAAATTCGATATCGAGTGTGAGGTGCTATTATGAAAATGTTCCATAGTCTAGAGGAATTAAATGCCTCGAATAAGAAGGAGACCCTACACGCCGCTAACCGTATGGGGTTTGATACCCAGCAGGAAGAGGATGATGGGAAGATTCTTTGCGGACGCCACGGTTCCGACGAAATCATAGAGGTTTACCCGAATGGTTCCTGGGCTCTCCTCGGAAAAGAAATTAGCGGGGACTCAGTGGTATCCTTAAAATTACTCCATTCATTAGGGGAAGATGAGTACCTCGCAGAAACGACGGGCTAAGGTTGAAATCCGCCCGCAGCCAGGGCCGCAGGAAAGTTTCCTAGCTTCTAAGGCCGACATTGTAATATTCGGCGGGGCGGCGGGCGGGGGCAAGAGCTATGGCATCCTGCTGGAAGCGCTTCGACACGTAACTGCAAACCCGGAATTCTCCGCGGTTTACTTTCGGCGGAATACCACGCAAGTGAGAAACCCGGGAGGTCTGTGGGACGAGTCCATGAAACTCTACCCTTTCTCCGGGGGTCGGCCGATTTCTCACATTATGGAATGGCGGTGGACCCGCGGAGGAAAGGTCCGGTTCGCCCATCTGGAGAATGAGAATACCGTCCTCGATTGGCAAGGCAGCCAGATCCCGCTTCTGTGCTTTGATGAGCTCACACACTTTACCAAGAATCAGTTCTTCTACATGCTATCCAGGAATCGGTCGATGTGCGGGGTTAAACCCTATATCCGCGCCACCACCAATCCGGATGCTGACAGCTGGGTCGCGGATTTTATTAGTTGGTGGATCGACCAAGAATCAGGACTCCCAATACCAGCGCGGTCCGGAAAGCTGCGCTGGTTTATACGCGTCTCCGATGTTATCGTCTGGGCGGACTCTAAGCAGGAGCTGATCGATAAGCACGGCAGTACCTCCCTCCCGAAATCCGTAACTTTTATTCCGGCGAAACTGGAAGATAATAAAAAGCTGCTGGAAGCTGACCCAGGGTACCGGGCGAACCTGATGGCAATGTCCAGGGTGGAACGAGGACGTCTTCATGACGGGAACTGGAAGATCCGTCCGGCGTCTGGTCTCTACTTCAAAAAACACGAAGTCACCATACTCGATAGCATCCCTAACGATGTGGTTAAATGGGTTCGCCGGTGGGATTTGGCGGCAACCATCCCAAGTGACGAGAATCCTGATCCAGACTGGACGGCCGGAGTGAAGATGGGACTTCGCAAGAATGGCCGATACATTATCGCCGATGTGATTCGGGAGCGGGAACTGAGCGGTACCATTCGTGAGATGGTTAAGCGAGTCGCAGGAAACGATGGCCGCGGGGTTCGGATCGGATTACCGCAGGACCCAGGGCAGGCCGGCAAGGCCCAAGCGGCGAGCTACATTAAAGACTTGACCGGATTCGTAGTGGAGGCGGAAAGGGAGACCGGCGACAAAGTAACGCGCGCAGACCCATTCGCCTGCCAGTGGCAAGGTGGTAATGTGGACATCGTCCGCGGTGCCTGGAACGAGGCTTACCTGGACGAGATGGAGGCGTTCCCAAGCAAGGCCCATGACGACCAGGTGGACGCATCATCCGGGGCTTTTCTGATGCTGAATGGCAGCAACCTCAGCACGTGGGCTAAACTAGGGCAGAAGCGTTAGATTGCAGCGACTTCCTGGGTTCCACCGCGAAAGCTTTTTCGGCCGACAATCTTGTAGCTCCCGGCCGGGATCGGGACATTCCACTTTCCGCGGCATCCTGGACCTTCGAAGCCGAGAATACCTTTCGAGAGCGTAAAATTATCGCCCGTCTTAGCTTCGGATGGGCTCCCAACTAGGTCGGCAAAAGTACTACTGTGGATATGGTAAGTTTTCATTTCGTTCTCCCGTTTGATTTAGTATGACCTTATTATATAGAGTAATCGAAAAAGGCCAACACCTTTTACACGAAAATTGCTAGGTGAAGTGTTCTGGCTGACCGCCTTATAATCAAAGCACTTCTAGGTGGGATTATCCGATGGCTAAAAAACGACGCACTGATCAGGTTAACATACGCCAAGTGGCCAAGTCGGCTGTGACGGCGGATAAACAGGTTCGCTATTCTGTCGAAGAGGCCAGGAAAGCCCAGCGCGAAGGCAAGCCTTTGGTCAACACAGTCGACTCCTTCGTCAACTTCAGCCAGAACTTAGGCATCGGGGCAGACAACGCGCTCTCCGGGGCATCTTATGGCTTCAATCCAATCACCCGAAATCGCGTTCTCCTGGAATGGATGCACCGCGGATCTTGGCTGGCAGGCATTATTGTGGACTGCGTAGGCGATGATATGACGCGCTCTGGTATTGATCACGAGGGAGAAATCACCCCAGAGGATACTGCTACCATCGAGGAAGCCGCTACAGGCCTGGACATCTGGGGAAAACTTAACGAAACTATTAAATGGTCCCGCCTTTACGGCGGGGCATTAGGTGTCCTGTTAATTGACGGGCAGGACATGTCGACTCCGCTGCGGATCGATACAATCCGGGAGGGGCAGTTCTGTGGACTCGCCGTAGTCGACCGCTGGATGGTGGAGCCTAGCTTGGAGAATTTAGTTACCGAGTTCGGCCCGGACCTTGGGTTGCCGAAGTTCTATCGAATTACATACCAAGCCCCTGCCTTGGCTGGCAGGGTCATCCATCATACCCGGTGTATCCGCTTAACCGGGATCAAACTCCCGTACTGGCAGGCGCTAATCGAGAACCTGTGGGGGCTATCGGTCCTTGAGCGGATTTACGATCGAATGATCGCCTTCGACTCCGCTACCACAGGAGCTGCCCAACTCGTTTACAAAGCGTATCTGCGAACTTACAAAGTGGATGGCCTGCGCGAGGTCATCGCCGCCGGAGGGGATGCCCTTCTTGGCTTGCAGAATTCTTTGGAGTTCATGCGGCGGTACCAGAGTATCGAGGGGGTAACCCTGATTGACTCCGCCGACGACCTAACAGCAGATTCTCATTCTGCCTTCGGCGGGCTATCCGATGTGCTCCAACAGTTCGAGGGGCAAGTCGCGGGTGGGTGCCAGATCCCCGTGGTTCGGCTGTTCGGCCAGTCCCCCGCTGGATTCAGTACCGGGGATACAGACCTCCAAAACTATTACGACAACATCAGGCAACAGCAAGAAAAAGACTTGCGCCTCGGGGTCACCAAGGTTTATCGGTGCATCGCTGCCTCTTGCGGGGTAGAGCTTCCGGGCGGGTGGAAGATACAGTTCCGCAACCTGTGGGAAACAAAAGAATCGGAGAAAGGCGATATCGCCGGAAAAGTCTTCGATGTGGTTTCCCGGGCGGAGGAGACTGCCATCATCGACAAAGCCACAGCCTTGAAAGAGCTCAAACAATCTAGTAAGACCACCGGTATCTTCACCAATATTACAGACGAGATGATTCAGGACGCGATCGATGAGCCACCACCCCCTCCCGAGATAGTTGGCGGCGGCCCAGTCGAGAGCCCGAAAGAACTGGAGCACCTTCAGCAGATAAATACAGGCGCCCAGGCCAAAGCCGAGGACGCTGCCTTCCCCGTGGCCGCTGGGATAATGGTAGTGGCTAAGAGCGGAACTACCCTCCTAGGCCGGCGAGCGGATAGCGGCGAATGGGCTTTCCCTGGAGGGAAACTGGAGCCTGGGGAAACCGCCCGACAGGCTGCCGTTCGGGAATTCCAGGAGGAAACCGGGGTGCCCGTCCCTTCCGGGAGGTACCGAGGGATGTACGAGAATTTTCTCTGCTTCAGCATCCACGGAGAGGCGGAGTTTGATACCTCCCCGAATGAGGAGTTTACTGAGATGGGGTGGTTTCCGTTGGATGCCTTACCAGAACCGATGCTTCGTGGGGCTGATTACCTTATAAAGGCATACGGGCGGCAATAATCTTTTGCAAGTTAAATTGTGACCAAATATAATGGCAAAAAGCAGCCAGTCCGCTAACCGTAAGGCGAAAGAGCGTTTCGCGATCGCGTCGAGGCTGGAGAAAGAATACGCGAGGCAACTTCGGTACCTGACTGGCCATATTGATAAGCTGGTTAAGACTATGGCCGATCGGCCTCAGGAGCTTCAAGCCCTCCTGAATAGCTATGCCGCCACAATCGATCCATGGGCTCGGGCGGTGGCAGATAAAATAGTTAAGCGCATTGCAGACAAAGATGAAGGCTCCTGGGTTCAACTCGGGAGAGCTATGAACCGTGAGCTCCGTAAGGAGCTCGAAGCCGCCCCAGTCGGCTTCGAGCTAAAACGCTTTTTGGAAGAGCAGGTAGTATTGATTAAGAGCCTCCCGATAGAGGCCGGGATGCGCGTTCATAAGTTGACCCTGGAAGGGATCACCGCGGGACGCCGGGCTGAGGACATCAGAAAGGATATCCTCGAGACCGGAAAGGTGACCGCGAGCCGCGCGCAGCTGATTGCGCGGACGGAGGTTGCGCGGACGGCATCTGGGTTAACCATGGCCCGCGCGCAGCATATCGGAGCAACCCATTACTACTGGCGGACCAGTGGTGATGGTGACGTCCGGGAAAGCCATAAGAAGATGAACGGAAAAATCATAGCCTGGGACGATCCTCCAGAAGTCGACCCAGGCAAGTTTTATCATGCCGGCATGTTTCCAAACTGCCGCTGCTACCCAGACCCCATACTTGAAGAGGTTTAAAATGCGCTTCCTTCTCGGCCTACTCTTTTTCTTCCTCTTCTTACCGACCGCCCAGGCTGTCGACATTTTTATGCAGACCTCCGGGGCAAAGGTTGTTCTGCCCTCGGCCTCTAGGGCGGTCACCACCACCTCCTCTATCACTATCTCCCCGGCGATGAAGTGCGGACACGTCATAGTTAACGTCACGGCCTTCACCGCGGGGGCGTTGACTCCGCACATTCAGGATTACGATCCGGCCAGTAACACCTACTACGATGTCTTGGTTGGCCCAGCGATCGCGTCTACCGGAAAGACCGTGCTTAAAGTTTGCCCAGGGATAACCCCTATCGCCAACGGAGCGGCGGCAGACTTTTTGACCACAAATTGGCAGATTCAGATGGTGGCTGGGACGGCCGATGCCATCACCTATTCCGTCGGAATGGAGGTTTCACCATGATTCACCGAATTACCTTACTGTGGTTATTACTAGCCCTCCAAGGGGCTTGGGCGGTCAACGCCATCAATCAGCTCGACTCCGATTATGGCCCAGCGAATGTCAAGGGCGTTCCAGTTCAGTACTTTCTGACGGCTACCGGGGATAACTCTATCAACCGGAACCTGAACGGAAACTACTCCGCGGCTGCTGTCGATTTTTATTGGCAGGCGACTACCCGCTACGATCTTCATTCCTTGCTGGTGGCTATTTCGGATAATGCTAGCTTCAACCAAGTCGACTACGGAGGCATCCCGAACGGGACCGTTGTCAACGGGGTTACCTTTTGGATTCAGCCATTTGGCACGGCAAAGGTCCCGCTACTGTCCGGGTTCATAGTTACTCATAACTACGACTGGCTCTCCATGACGGCCTTTCATGACTTAACCCAATTTGCCGGACTATCCCAAACATTAGTAGCGAACTTTTCCACTATTGACAGTTACGGGAAACCGTTAGTTTTGAATGTTGGGGATCGGATTGGTGTTACACTGCACGACGATTTCTCAACCCTTGTCGCTCATACTTTTGGAATTAGAGGCATAGCACACCCATGATCTACAAGACAGGTAATTTTACCGACCCTAACGTGCAATTCATCTCTGATGGCAATGGTAACGTGACTGGCATTTTGTCTGGGAGCGGAAAGAAGTCTCCGGTCATTTCTGCCTACCCATCCAGCATCTCATTCCCACCAGCCGCCGCTTTTGGGGTTGGCGTGGCGCAGGTAGGACTAGACACTTATGTATCTGATGGAGTGAGGTGGTCAATACCCGGGCACCCATCGCTATCGCCATTCGACAAAACAAAATATACGCGGCTTACTAACGCCATTAGGAACACCATAGCTGGGGTTTCAAACACTCGCATTTTATTTGCCGGGGACTCAACTACTTCCGGTGTAACAACCAACTCGCTAAATTCAATTCCAAACTCATTTGTAACTAGACTTAGCGAAATACTAACAAACAGCGTGGCACCAGCAGGCTGGCAATCACACTATGGCACAGCAAACGACAATACAAACGGATTGGCGCTACATGCGTCAGATAACAGGCTGCTTGATTTGCCGGCTGGATGGGCAGCGTTTAGCCCTGGGACTGGAATTTGTGGCGCTAGTATTACCAATTCAAGCAATACAAATCCTATCACGTTCACACCTGCAGCCAATACAGATACTCTTGACGTTTATTACATAGACGCAGGCGCGACGTATAACCGATTTGAGATCAAGGTTGGAGCTACGGTTATAGGCACTGCCACCCCTTCTGGCAGTAACTCAGTTAAAAAACTCACGGGATCAACAACGCTGGGAGCAAATACGTACACGATACAGCGTGGAGCTACTGGCGCAGCCGGGATGATTATCGTTGGGTTCGAGGCCTACGACTCCTCGAAAAAAGAGGTTTCTCTAATCAATGCTGGGATTGGTGGGAGCTTTTTAAAAACATGGCTAGCAAAAACTCCAACGCAGTTTTGGGATGCATTGAGGATTCTGACGGATGTTGGCAGTGCGGCAAAATTTGACGCTGTTGTGCTGGATTATGGAATCAACCACTGGGCTAACTCGGCGACTAACAGTGCTGCCGAATTTGGTGTTCAACTTAATTTAGTTGCGAGCTATCTAGCAGCGGCGAACATTCCGCTAATAATCAAAACGCCGGCACCATCACCGACAAGCGTTGCGTCATACGCACTGCAAAAAACGTATGTCGATGAAATTTATAAAACAGCAGCGACATACGGGCTGCTAGTAGTGGATACGTTTAACGCCTGGAATTCTGATTTTTCAGCAGCATATGCAAATGGGTGGATGACGGCAATCGGCGATGTTCATCCGTCGAAATTAGGCTATATGGTTGAGGCCGGATATTTAGCTGACGCCATTAAATACCTTTTGAGGTAGAAATTAATTTAAGAACTTCGGAATAGACCCAAACCAATAATTAAACAGCATGTTGTAGAGTAAAAATGACTACTGCACCCAGCAAGCCATGACCCACAAACTCAAAACCGCCCCGGCCGTCGAGCCGGCAGATTGGTGAAGCCTTAACAAATTTACTGCTGAATATCCTTGCAGGAGGTGATATGGAAGAGAGCGAATTTAATCTTGGGAGAAGGGAGTACGATCACTTGGACGTCGTTGATACGCGAGATAAGCTCACGCTAGAAGAGCTGCAGGAACTAAAACGGCTCGCGCAACTTTCTAAATCCACAAGGGTGGTTGTTGGCATAATCTTTGCTGTGGTAGCAGTGCTCGGCGTCCCGAATGTGATCGCCTGGGTGAATAAGCATTGGGTATAATTGATGAATAAGTTTGGAGTAGACAATGTTTGGAATTGATGACGCGATTGCCGCCGGCAGCAAACTGATCGACGATGTGGTTACCAGGATCTGGCCAGACGCTACTGAGGTAGAGAAGGCCAAGATCTCTCTGGTCACAGAACAAGCAAAGCAGGAAATGGCCTCGGTCCTTGGCCAGCTCGATGTTAATAAGGTTGAGGCCTCGCATGCTAGCGTTTTTGTTGCCGGATGGCGCCCGGCTCTTGGTTGGGTCGGTGCAGGCGGCCTCAGCTACCAAGTAATGTTCATGCCCGTGGTTAATGGGTTGTGCCTAATTGCCGGAATTCCAGCGCCGTTTCCAGCTATCGATATCAACCTCTTGCAAACGATGATCGGCGGAATGCTAGGACTCGGGATAGCTAGGAGCTATGATAAGATCCAGGGAGTTGATACTAAAACAGTTGGTAAGCAGGTATGACCATCCTACTTTTTGTCTCCCGTGTTCTTCAGTGGCTGGTCTATCTGCCAGTGCATGCTGTACTAGTGCTATCCGCCCCTCTCTATGTTGGGTGGGTTGTCAGGAACTTCAGCACGGACAACCTCCTTGACTTGAAATGGCCCTTTCAGCTTTTAATGACCGGGGACAACCCGATGACTGGGGACGAGGGCTGGCGAGTAAAGCACATGCCGATTAAAGGAGATCCACTCCTTCTGGAAAACAGGATTGGCTGGGTACGACGAAACAAATGGAATAGGTTCAATTTCGAGGTAATCGGCGTTCCAGAATCTCCAGAATGGGCAAAGAGCCTGTTTGAGGTCCAGAATGACCACTGGTTTTTCATTCGGCCGGACGGAGCCTGGATGCTTCGATGCTTTATTCCAATACCTTGGACGAAGAAATATTTGAATCTGTATTTTGGTTGGAGCCTTTTTGGGGCAGTTGATGGAAACAATAAGTTCACCGCAACGATAAGGATAAAGAGCGCCCCCTGAAGACGGCTCACCGCTGTTACCGCCGAAGGTAAAGAAGAAATCACCTTTTTCCTTAAAATTACGGTAGAAGATTTTAAAACCTTAATTTATAATTATTTTCACCAGAAAATTTAACCTGATCAAGGATATAGTTATGAAAAGAAAGCTAGTTCTTTACGCCGCGGCCGGTTTGTTGGTCGGTGCTATTCTTGGCTGGGCAAATCCCGCTTCTGCTGACGCGGTCTATCCCTATCAGAACCCAACCTATATTCCAGCCCCGACCTCAGCCCCAGTTACCCTGGGCACCGGTGCTAGTACTAGTACCGTTTTTACCACGAACAACTTGGGCACCGTGACCTTGCGGGTGTCTGGGACGTGCACCTCATTAGCCGCGGCTATTGAGGCCACCTCAGATTCGGCGGCTACAAAAACGAACTGGACGGCGATAAACTTCTACGCCCCACCGGCCTTGGGCACTGCCGCTGCTGCCATCGATGTTGATGGGAGCTTAACGGCGGCAGGGCTGTACAAAATCAACGCGTCTGGATACACCCAGCTTCGCCTGAACATTTCTGCCCTGGCCGGAACCTCATGTGTTGTCCAATGGTCCGGTTCGAATGCCTCTTTCAACGGCTCATTCTACTAAGATGCGAAGCCGGACTTCTGACAGAGCCCAGTTTTACACCACGGAGCAAATCGGTCCGCGCCAGGAACTGACCCCGGAGGGATTCCTCATCTGTTACGATGTTCCCCTGGCCAGAACTGGAATGATGATCTACGGCCCAGATGAGACCCCTATCGCCGCCGGCCCAGAGGGGATTGTTAAGATTTTCCGCGAAGAAGAAGAAGTTTTTCGGGCAGAAACCGTAGCGAGCGCCCTCGGCAAATCAGTAACCAATGAACATCCGGACGAGGATGTTATCCCAAACCTGTGGAAAGAACTGACCCACGGGGTAGCCTTAAACGTTCGCCGGGGGGAGCTTGGGAAAGATGATTTACTCTTAGCAGATTTGATGATCACTACGCCAGAGGGGATCTCCGCAGTTCAGCGGGGTAAACGCGAAATCAGCTTAGGGTATGAAGCGGATTACATCGAAGTCGAGCCAGGGGTTGGACGGCAATCCAATATTATCATTAATCATATTGCGTTGGTTGAGCATGGAAGATGCGGGCCGCGCTGTGCCATTAGAGATCGCAAACCAGTTATCGACCAAGAGGATATCGATATGAAAAAAAGAAGTAAGTTTTCCGACAAGATTTCTTCCTTACTCCGCCGCGCGTACCGG
>Ga0265297_10001592_pt1 | contig 52064 bp, 58 predicted proteins | sample Munlanlwell13791_FD_192502 | JGI IMG/M metagenome (GOLD analysis project Ga0265297, IMG submission 192502) | Leachate microbial communities from a municipal landfill in Southern Ontario, Canada - Leachate well 137-91 | ecosystem: Engineered > Solid waste > Landfill > Unclassified | place...
ATGCCGCACCGCATAGTTTTTTTGTTGATTGCGGCATAGCGGACGAACCCTTATAAACTTTGATTTTCTTCTTATAATAACTTATTGGTGAGGACGCTGGGGCTGGCGGCTGCCGCCCAGCCGCCAGCCCCAAGCCGAGCTGAACACGCACCGCATTAGCTGGAAGCAAGCGGCCAAGCGAGCGCCAAAGGAGGCCTTGCCCTAAGCAAGGCCGACTGGTGCAAGCGAGATACGGGAGCGCCCCAAGGCGCGGTGCCTATAAATCTTTCTTCTTACAGCCGTGAATTGTATTTGGTAAGATTATGACAATGGTTCGTTGATCTCTCTGGTGAGGAGCCATCTTTTCAAAGACCCTATTCCTAGGAATAGGGTCTTTTGGCTTTTGGGCCAAAAAATTGGGCGAAACGGTTGGGTTTGCGGCCGCCCGCGCCCGGCCGCAAACCCAGCAGTTCAGGTTTCTTTTCAAAAAAATAGCCCTATTGCTAGCAATAGGGCTACGTTAAAGATGGCTCCCCCTCGAGGACTCGAACCTCGGACCTGGTGGTTACACTTGACCCGAAATTACTTTCGGAAGTGGACTATATCTTTGCCATAGCTTGCGCCACAGGCAGCGGGTGCATAGTCTCTGAACCTTCCCTGACATCTGCCAGGGCTCGGCTGCTGATTACCCTCATTCCAGCAGGGCTTCCAGCAATTCTCCCGCAGTTCCAACCATGGTTTCCCATGGAAGCTGCCATGATTAACTCCAAATTCAAAGCGGCCGTCGGATTCCTTCGGAATCCTCTGGGCCTGAATTCGGAGTCAAATCCGCCGAAGGCGGATTTGACAGCCACTCGCTCTACCAACTGAGCTAAGGGGGAATATATCAAAGAATGGTATTATTTTATAACAAATAGAAGCACAGTCAAGGTAAAAAGCCCCGGGCTCTCATTAAAGCATTTTTCCTTCCAGGTTCTTAATCTCAATTTCTATAGCAGAGATTTTTGCTTCTATTTCCTTCATCCTGCGGCCGTATTGTTTTGCCGTTTCTTCATCGCGATATATATGGGGGCTGGAGAGTGCGCGCGCCTTTGCATAACTCTCCAGGCGCAATCTTTCTATATCTTTCATCAATTTATTAATCTGTGTACCCAAAGAAGCATTGTAGGCCTTACGTTTCTTTATTTCTTCCTTGAGCCTTTTTTCCTCTTCCTTTGCCTTTCTTTCTCTTTCTTTAGCTTCATCCAGCTTGGCCTTCTTTAAGGCTAAACCAGGCTTCTTTAATTCAATAACAGCCTCCCCTTGTTCTTTTTTCTCCAGGTAATAATCAAAATTACCGTGGAATTTCCTCACCCTGCCTTCCTTGACTTCATAGACAATATTGGCCACCGAACGCACAAAGTAAATATCGTGGCTGATAAAAACCAGGGTGCCGTTGTATTCCTTTAATGCCTTAACCAGGGCTTCTACTGCGTCCACGTCCAGGTGGGTAGTAGGCTCATCCAGCAAAAGGAAATTAGGGGGGTTAATCATTAGTTTGGATAGTATCAGACGGCTCTTCTCACCTCCTGAAAGCACTTTGACTCTCTTGTCAGAGTCATCTCCGGTGAATAAAAACGCGCCGATAACGGTACGGATAGACTCCTCTGACATATAGCCGGGGGCAGCGGAATAAGCCTCCTTAAGAACCGTATTCTCCGGATTCAAAACATCCAGGCGTGTCTGAGAAAAATACCCTATATCCACATTATGCCCTACGCTGCGTAGGCCATGATCGATATCCACTACACCGGCAAGGATCTTCAGCAAAGTAGATTTACCCGCTCCGTTTTCCCCCGCCAAAACAGCCTTCTCGCCTTTTTCTATTTCAAAATCAAGATCTTTATAAACCTTGATTTCTCCGTAAGACTTGGCTATCCCCTCAAGGGTAACAACCCTCTGGCCGCTTTCTCTAGCCTGGGGAAAGGAGAATTTCTTAATGCTCACCCTGCGGTCCTGAGGAACAATTATCGTCTCCATCTTCTCCAAAACCCTGCGTTTTGCCCGCACAGAGGAAGCCTTGTTAGGCTGGGCATGGAAACGCTCAACAAACCTTTGCAACTGCTTACGTTTCTTATCTTGTTCTTCAAACTGTTTCTGCAGGTGTTTGCGTTTTTCCTCTTTTATCCTCTCATAATCTTCATAATTCCCATGCACCTTGGCTATATTCCCGTTTTCAAGAATAAACGTGTAGTTGGTGACGTCCGTCAAGAAAGATTTATCGTGGGAGATCATAATAAATGTCCCGTCAAAACCGGATAAATAGTCTTTCAGCCAGATTGCCGCATTAAGGTCCAGGTAATTGGTCGGTTCATCCAGCAACAAGATATCATATTGGTAAACAAGGAGCTTAGCCAACAGGGTGCGCATCTGCCAGCCTCCGCTCATCTGGCTTATCAGACGGTTAAAATCCCTCTCCTTAAATCCCAGCCCCATCAGGACTTTTTTTGCCTTATGCTCCAGTTCAAAATAACCCAAAGTTTCCAGGTTATGCAGGATATCTCCGTAGCGGCGGGAGGCAGCCTCATTCTTAACTTCAAGCTCTTCTTTTTCCCGCTTAAGCCTGAGGATCCTTTCGTCGCCTTCGGTTAATTCCGAAATAACCGAAGTTGCAGAATGAAAATGCGCTTCCTGAGGAAGATAGCCTATGTTGATATTCTTATTTACCCGTATATCCCCGGAAGAAGGCTCGGTCTCCCCTAAAATAAGAGAAAAAAGAGTAGTCTTACCTGCACCGTTGGGACCGATAAGTCCAATCTTCTCTCCCCTGTTTATGGATAGCGAGATATCCTCAAAAAGTACTTTTTTTCCGTAATATTTGGAAAGGCTAGATATGGTAATCACAGGCTATTTTATACTGGTTGACGGGAATCAAGCGCCCGGGATAAAGTAGCAGCGTCGGCGTACTCAAGATTTGACCCCATGGGTATCCCTATACCCAACCGCATCACTTTTATCCCAGCGGGCTTAATTAACTTGGTAAGATATATGGCAGTAGTCTCTCCTTCAGTATCAGCGTCAGTGGCGATAATGACCTCTTTAATGTTGTTCTGTTTTATCCTGCTCAAAAGACTGTCTATCTTTAAATCTCCAGGCCCCCTGCCTTCTAAAGGAGATATGGAGCCCATAAGCACGTGGTATACGCCGTTAAAACGTCCGGATTTCTCCATCGCGGTTACATCTGCCGGCTTTTCTACCACACAGACAACCTCTTTATTGCGGCGTTCATCATGGCATATGCGGCATAAATCCTGCTCGCTCAAATTATTACAGATTCGGCAGAAACGCACGCTCTCTTTTACCTTAGATACTGCCTCGGTCAACATCTTTACTTCTTCCGCAGAAGCAGTCAGTATATACGTTACTATCCTCTCAGCGCTGCGTCTGCCAATACCGGGAAGCCGGTTAAGTCTCTCAATCAACCTTTCAATAGATTCCGTATAACTTGGCACTTGATTCCTTTCTCCGGGGCTAATCCCCTCTAATCACCCTGCCTTCAAAGGTATGCAATACATTCTTAAGAAAACGCTCATCCGCGCTATCCTCTCCCCTGGCCTTCTCTTTAGTGAGAATGAAGTCCACTCTCAAATCAGCATTTAATACACCGTCTATTATCTTCTCTATGATCGCCTTATTTTCTTTGCGCTCCAGGGATTCTTTATGCAGAGAATAATCCACGGGGAAGGCTATAGTCAGGGTATTATTCTCCAGTTTCACCAAGCTCCCTTCATTAAGATAGGTTGCAGCCGACATCTTAACCCTGGACATATTCTCTATAATATTATTCCAGACGCCTTTTATCATATCCAAAGAGATAATTTTTTCCTCCGGGGCAGGCCCATCCGGCTTATCCGGATTCTTTTTTATCTCTACAGGTATAGGCAGAACGGAATCATTTTTTAGGGTATCCGGCTTTATCTGCTGCGTATGTGGGGGATGTTTAGAAGGTGCGGTCTCCACTCGTGCGCCCTTTTTATCATGCGCCAATTTTACCAACCCTATCTCCAGAGGTATACGCAAAGATTCAATGCGCCTGGCTACTTCCTGCGTATTGACCAGTATATTAAAGGCACTGAATATTTCCTCTAAACTCAAGTCCCCGGACTGCGCAGAAAGCCTTTTACATATATCCTCAGGCAAGTCTATCAGGCGGGAATCTCCCCGGGCAACTTTAGCAACCATCAGGTTACGGAAATGCTCAATCAAACTCTGTAATAGCATGCTGACATCCTTGCCCTGATTGATCATTTCATCAAGCAGGTCTAAAACTCCCCGGGCGTCTTTATGGATTATCTTATCGGTGACGGCAAAAAGCATATCCTGCTCTACCATCCCAAGCATGGAAACGATATCCGCAAGCGATATTTTATCCTTGGCAAAAGAAATCAATTGGTCTAATACAGACTCCGCGTCCCTCAATGAGCCGTCACTGCTTCTTGCTATTGCCGCCAGGACTTCTTTATCCGTATCAATCTTCTCTGAGGATGAGATATTCTCCAGCTGGGTTATGATTTCCATAACCGATATCCTGCGAAAATCAAGGCGCTGGCAGCGGGAAAGAATTGTAGGCATCACTTTCTGGGGATGGGTCGTAGCAAAGATAAACTTTACGAATTCCGGAGGCTCTTCCAGCGTCTTCAGGAGGGCATTGAATCCTTCAGGAGTAATCTGATGTACTTCGTCAATGATGTAAACTTTGTATTTGCCGTTAACGGGAGAAAACTTTACGTTCTCTCTCAATGCCCTTATTTCATCTATACCGCGGTTAGAGGCTCCGTCTATTTCAATAACATCCAGGCTGCGCCCCTGGCTAATATCAACACAGGCAGGGCATTTTCCACAGGGGTTGACCCCTTTTCTCTGACTGCAATTAAGCGCCTTCGCTAAGATCCTGGCCACAGAAGTCTTGCCTACTCCGCGGGGGCCTGAAAAAAGATAGGCATGGGCAAGCCGGTCTTTCTGAATAGCGCTCTTTAAGGTATTAATGACTCCAGGCTGACCTATTACTTCATCAAAAACCTTAGGCCGCCATTTTAATGCAAAGACTAAATATGGCATTTTCTTAGAAAATTAGGGTTGCGGATATCTCGATATTATCAGTGTCAAAATCGTGGATACGGTCAACGTGGCGCCAGTTAAGGGTTGCCTCAAGATTCTTGCATAAAGGAGCAGTGGTGCCGATAGCCACTTCGTTACGTACACCTGCGCCCGCACTAAGGTCATAATTATACTCAGCCAGGGCAAATCCTTTAAGCATAACATTCTTTACCGGAAAAAGGTCATGTGAGAATAAAATCCTGGTCCTTGCCTCCGTATAATCCCTCCTTTTATTACGGCTATAATGCTTATAATCCTCCCTGACCCAGGCCTGATGGACGGTCTGCCCGATATAAAACCATGGAAATATATCCTTGCCTATTTCACAGCCTAATTCATATCTCTCCCAGATATCCCAGCTGGTATTAAGCCTTGATTCAAAAAAAGGCTCAAGCTTGAATAATTGCTTATCTAAAGTGTCATTATAGGTAAAACGCCCCGATAACCGGCTAATATACAGGTCCTGGTGTTTTCCGCGCGTATCGTAACGAAAAGTATTCTGCCAACGCAATTCAGGCTTTTTATTAAAAGAGGCATAAGAATAAGATGCCATGAACGAAGAAAATAATACCGATAGCAATATTAACCTGCCCCTCATGCATGCTCTCCTTCCTGAAGTTTTATTGCTTTAGCCTTATTTATATATCCCCTTTAATATCGCTCTTATTTAAGATGTCATTCTACCATGCTTAGACAGAAAATAAAATAGAATAATTACTCCCTCCTATCCCTGTCCATTTTCTCTTCCAAAAGGGCCATCCTCTGGGCCATATTCTTAATCTGGACCGACTGCGCGCAATTTATCAGAAAAAGCTGTAATACTAAAAGTAAAAGCGCGATCACGCCCATAAATAAGATTACGATGGACGGGGTCACCTGGAGGACCCTAGAAACCCGCGTTAACAACGAATACTGGCTGATCAATAGAAACAATGAAACAGAAATAATAATCCAGAGCCAGGAATAGCTCTCTTTAAGCTGCCTCTTTCTGACCAGGTTCAGGACAAGGACAAAAATAGATAAGGCCACTATATAAAAGAATACCTTCTGTATTAGAGGCATTTTTCCCTCCTTCCTCTTTTCAGGTTTTCCCTGACCACAGTAAGGAATATGGACAGGCAGATTTTGAAAACATAATAAAGATTGCCCGGTATGCCGGAATGCATAGACTTTCCGCGCTCGTTCAGGTACATCTGCATAGGAAATTCCGCAGTGGTAAAACCATTATAATACAGCATTATAAGCAGGTCGGCATCCGCATAGTCGCAAGGGAATTCCTCTGAGGCCAAAAAAGGAAGCACCCTTCTTCTAATCGCCTGATAACCTGAGGTAGGGTCTGTGGTTTTTCTACGCGTTACCAGTGTTACCAGGATACCGAAGAAAATCATCCCCAAACGCCTTAAGACAGGGGCCTGATATCCGCTGTCCTGCTTAAAACGCGAACCAATAACCACATCCACATCCTCTTTCGATGAGGCATCGAGCATATACGGTATATATTTAGGGTCATGCTGTCCGTCGCCATCCATCTGCACTACTATATCATAGCCATTCTCCAGGGCATATTTATAACCGGTCTGAAGCGCTGCGCCATAACCCATATTGATCGGGTGATTGAGCACAGCCGCACCTTCTGTCTTGGCGCACCCGCAGGTCCCATCAAAGGAGCCATCGTTCACCACTACGATATCCAAACCAATATCCAGGCCCACGATACCTCTGATAACCCCGCCTATCCTTGCTTCTTCATTATAAGCAGGGATAATGACTATTGTCTTCATATAAAAGATTTCTTCATAAAACAACAGCCCTGTATGGTAAAAACACTATACACGGCAAGTATTAACACAAGGGGCCAATGGGCTCAATCATATTTAAACCTTATTCGAGCCTGCGCCAAGGCTGTATACATCCGATAATACTCTGGCTACGGGCCCTGGCCATAATCTTCTGAACAAATAGAGCTCTTCCTGTTTACGCACCTTATTTTCTATCAAAAGAGAAGTCTGGGAGCCTTTATGCAAACGATGTAACAAAAGCCTGTCTTTGATATAAACAAAATCACCTCTCCTTGAGCTAAGTCTAAGCCATGCGTCCCAATCCATATTATAGGACAAATCTCCTGAAAATTCAAAATAACCGATATCCTCCCTGTTATACATAACCGCAGGACAGGCAATAGGGTTACCGAAAGATAAAACGGCTTTTTTCACCCCCCCGCTGCTTATCCGGCGCTTTATTAAAAAAGGGGTTTTAAGCGCAGCCTTGACTAAGGCGTTTACGCTTATCTTTCTTAGTGTATTATCCGGCATAAGTTCAGCGTAATCTGTAAATGCTATCAAAAAAGGCTTATTTCCGGCCGCGGATAAACACCGCTCGGTATATTTTGGTAGATAGATATCATCGTAGTGCGCCAAGGTTAAATATTTAGTTTTACAGTTATTGTAAGCAAATGTCCAATCACAAGCTATGCCCCCGTCCTTAGTATTGACCAAAATGGGGATATTGTATCTCTCTGCCAATCTATCAACAGATAAAGAAGGGGTAGAAACAGATATACAGATCTCACTCTTCACCGTCTGCCTGAGTAAAGAAAGAAGGCATTCCTCAAGATAAGGTGAATCTTTATATGCGACAACGGCAAAGGTATGTCTGTCCATATTTTTCAATTTATATTGCGCCTGTATTTGATATATTTCCGTAAATCTCCCGTTAACGCGCCAGGGCCCTTAAGGTATACCATTGATTTTGCAAGCGCCGTCCTTATTACATTCTTAAAACTAAGATTATACATATGGAATATGTCTTTGACTTCTTTTTCTAACTTAACGAATTCTTCCTTGCCGATTTTATCCGTCTGTACCCCGGGGTCAAGTTTATAGTAGTTATTCGGGAGGCTCGTATAGAAATTTTCTAACTTCATGTCCGGCTTCACCAGCCCGCATTTGATGCCCTCTTCAAACATAGCCGTGCCCGGAAAAGGCTCATAAACGCCCAAAAGCGCTATGTCAGGCCTAAGTTCATACATAAATTCCACTGTCTTTCGGATATCCCCCGCTGTTTCTCCTACCATCCCGATGAGAAAATAGCCTGTCCAGTGGATGCCTGTCTTCCTGAGAATCCTGCCCGCCTCTCTGGCTTGAGTAAGCGTAATGCCTTTATCGATTCTCTCCAACATACGCTCAGAGCCTGACTCAACTCCTATTTTTATGAAATTGCACCCTGCCCTTTTCATAACTTTAAGCAAGCGCTCATCTATAAGGTTAGCCCTGACATTACACTCCCAGTTAATTTTCATCCGGCTCTTTATAAGCCTGGCGCAAAAATCTTCTACATTGCCCCTGTTGATAACAAATGAGTCGTCTTTGAAAGTAAACTGTACAGTCTTATACCTATCCTTTACTATGGAGATCTCTTCCATGATATTACCTACGGACCGCCAACGTAACTCCTTAGAAGATACGCAATAAGAACAGTGATAAGGACACCCGCGGCTAGCCATAATCATCCCCATATCCTCTGAGGCGTATTTTCTTTCATTAATTAATAGGCTGCGCTTCACTATGGGAATTGCATCCAGGTTCTTTTTCGCGGCCCTTGCAGGATTATGCCTTATCAGGAGATTATCCCGGTAGGAAAGCCCCTCGATAAAAGGCAGGGACGGATCAGTATTAGTTAAGTACCCGGCTAATTCCAGAAAGACTTCTTCTCCATCCCCCCTGACTACATAATCTACCTGAGGTGAAATCCTTAGTATCTCTTCTGCCTTCACCGTAGCATGCGGACCACCCATCACCACCGGGCAAGAAGGCATTAGCTCTTTAACTATTCCGGCTATATAAAAAGCGGAGGCGGCGAGTTCCGTAAATACAGAAATACCCACAAGTTCCGGGCGGAAACTTGAAATCACCTCTCTCATCTCTTTCCAGATAAGGTTATCTCTATCCCTGAAAGAAGATAAATAAACAGGATATTTATCAGGCAGGCGTGAATAATCAAGGTATCGGGGGTTTTGCGTAAAATCAGAATCGTAAACCCGGACTTTATGCCCGGCCCCCTGCATTACCGTGCCAATTATGGCAGCGCCAAAAGGAAAATAACGGTTGTAAAAACCCATTAGCCGGTAAAAAGGAGGGCTAATCAATAATATACGCATAGGCTTTAAAAAGTAAACCCTTCAAAATAAAGAATTATTTATCTTATGCACCCAATAAGTCATACGTGCATCAATCCCCCGTTAATCCCGGGAAATCATTTTTCTTCTTCATATATCTAAAAATCTCCTCTGCCGTCAGCTGATGTCCGAGTTTATTAGGATGTATGCAGTCATCATCGGATATCCTCAGTTTATCATATCCTGTTTTTTTAAAGGTCATGCGCATTTCTATATAGTCTACGCCATATTCCCTGCATTTATTTATGATCCAATCACATTCCTGCTCTGCCCCCTCCCCCAAAAAAGGGAATATGACAAACAACAAGCGGAAATTGTGTTTCAAGGAAAGCTCTTTTATCTTTTTAATAGCGCTATCCGTTTCATAAGTCAGGTCAAAGTATTGGATCCTCAACATTTTAGATCCTAACTTATTTTTCTTGATAATACTGGCCAGGGCATAATTTATAAACCGGTAAAGCGAACTGGAGTGCAACAGGAACGCATTTACATTAGAAGGCAGCCTTATAACATAAGGATAGCTTTCAATCGTGTCACTACAATAGAGCTTATCTGCGTATTTAAATACCTTTCTAATGCGCGTTCTGTCGTTTGTGGAACTATACCCCAGGACAACCATATCAGGAGGGCAACCAAGCAGCCTCTTCTCCAGGTACCTTGCCTCTTGTATTGTGTTATACCCGGGCACTCCCGCATTAACCAATTCATACTTTAAAGAAGGGTGCCTTTCGTTTAACAACCCTTTTAAAATCTCAGGGTAATACTCTCTCATGCCCCAGGAACCGCGGTAAGTAACCGAATCCCCCAGGAAAATAATCCTAAAAACCCCCTTCTTATCCGCGCTTACCTGCGGCGCATCTTTTCTTTCGTATAATAAGACAGGGTCTTTGGAAAACTTGAATAAAGAATTTTCTGTCCCCAGCGCATCCCCTCTATATATGACTTTTGTTACCGCGGCATCAAACAAAAAACGGGATATGATCTCAAAAATGGCCAGGAATATAATTACTACTACAAGAGAAAATAATATTTTCTTAACCATCGCGTATTGACAGAAAAAAAGGCAACTCCTTTTCTTTAAAAGTTGCCTGATATACACAATATCACTAAAGGCCGTTCTATCACCCGGATGTGACAGGGTGTCATATAGATATGCCTCGCTTTATACGCCAAAGTTGAACTTCCTGTTAATGATTATACTTTATCAACCTTTCCATCTTGGATGTTATTATAAACAATGGGGCAGGATATTGCAACTCATTTGGCATATAAATCATAAGATTTAGCTACACGCGCTATTATTCATATCTAAGCGCTTCAATAGGGTCGAGCCTGGAGGCTTTTTGGGCCGGCCAAAGGCCAAATACTACTCCCACGATTAAGGAAAATATCGTAGAAAGCGCTACGGAGAGCAAAGAAATCCTTATTGCCCATCCGGCAAAGATAGTAATCAACGCCGATGCACCAGCCCCCAGTAAAATACCCGCGATACCTCCGATAAACGACATCAATACAGCCTCAATAAGAAATTGTACCAGGATATCCTGGTTATTCGCCCCTATTGCCTTGCGCAGTCCGATTTCACGCGTGCGCTCCGTCACCGACACAAGCATTATATTCATAATACCTATGCCTCCGACCAAAAGCGATATTGCGGCAATTGAGCCTAGCAGTAAAGACATGGTCTTGGTAGTAGACTCAAGCATATTCTTGATGTCGGCCATATTGCGTATCTGAAAAGAATCCTCTTCGTCTTCATTAAGGTGGTGTTGTTTTATAATAATCTTTTTCACGGACTCCTGGGCCGAATCCAGTAAGTCCGGTCCTTTAGCCTCTACAAAAATAGAATCTATATACTGCTTACCAAAGACTCTGTACATAGCAGTGGTAATGGGTATAACGGCTATATCGTCCTGGTCATGAAAGGCATTAGCGCCTTTTACAGGCAGGATGCCTATAACTTTAAAATTGAGCAGATTGACTTTTATGGTTTTGCCCACCGGGTCGGAATCTCCGAAGAGTTCTATGGCTACAGTCCTGCCAAGCAATATCACTTTATCCCTCATTTTTACTTCCTGTTCCGTAAAGAACCTCCCGGCAATAGGCACGGCTGCCCTCATTTGAGCGTAATCAACCCCCACTCCTTCAACCTGGGTATTCCAGTTTTTATTGGCATAAACAATTTGCCCGCGTCCCGTTACCGAAGGATAAAGGCTCTTTACCTCATGGGTAAGTCTACTGATGGCCGCTATATCCAGGAAAGTAAAACGGGTGACTGCCCCTGCCTCCATGGCAACGCCATGCAACCTGGCGGAACCGGGCCTGACCACCAGAAGATTAGACCCCAGGTCTGCAAGCTGTTTCTCAATAGATTCCTTTGCGCCCTGTCCAATAGCAAGCATGGCAATAACTGCTGCCACACCGATTAGAATACCCAGGATAGATAACAAAGAACGCATCTTATGGGACAACATTGCAAATATCGCCTGCCGCAAATAATCCATGAATTTTGTCTCACTGGCCATATTATGGGGGCCCGTCAAAATGCCATTTACTTTCCCCTTGTCAAGGGAATCTAAGACAGGGGCCTTATCGCCATTTTCTGTCGGCTTATCGCAGGTAATAACCCCATCGCGCATCTGGATTATCCGCCTGGCGTAAGAGGCGATTTCACTTTCGTGTGTAACGATAATAACGGTCTTCCCCTGCTGGTTGAGTTTTCTTAGTATGGCAACGATTTCTTCTTTGCTCTTGGAATCAAGGTTACCTGTTGGTTCATCTGCTAATATTATCAGGGGATCATTAACCAAAGACCTGGCAATGGCAACCCTCTGTTGCTGCCCCCCCGACATCTCATTTGGCCTATGCGACAACCTGTCCCCCAGACCAACGCCTTCTATTTCCTGCCTGGCCTTTTCCTTTAAGTGCCTCTTGCCTGCATATATCAAAGGAAGCTCAGCGTTCTCCAAGGCAGTCATCCTGGGCAACAAATGGAACTGCTGAAAAACAAAACCGATGAGCCTGTTTCTTAACGCTGCTAATTCCTCATCGGAAAGGTTAGTTACTTCTCTATTGCCCAGATAATAAGAACCTGAGTCCGGCCTATCGAGCAAGCCAAGTATATGCATAAGGGTAGATTTCCCTGAACCGGAAGCGCCCATAATAGCCACGAATTCCCCGGATGAAATCTTCAAAGAAACATTATCAAGGGCCTTGACTTCCACCTTGCCCATTTGATAGGTCTTACTTATATTCTTTATTTCTATCATATTAGGCCCCTAATATCTAACGCCCGCTCTGGCTTTGCGACTTTCTGTTTCTGGAGGGCATAAAAGGGTTAGTCCCGATATCGCTTTCAGGTAAACTAAACTTCGCTGACCTTACTATTACTATATCGTTAAGATTGACCCCTGATACAATCTCAACATTTTTATCATCGGAAATTCCCAGTTTAATAATGCGTTTAACCGGCCCCTTATTGCCGTCCTGCTTGATTAAAACAAAATCCCCCTCCTCGTCTTTGTATATTGCCTCCGGAGGAAGAACTGGGATATTTTCTTTGCTATTTTCTATAAAGTCTATCGTAGCGTTCATACCTGAACGGAAAAAAACAGGGATTTCTTCGGGGATAAGGTCTACCTCATAGATAGTAACGTTGTTTACAGTCTTAGACTCATAGTATAAATGTTCAACCGTTGCCTTAATCTTGGTATCAGGATATGAGTCAAGGCTGACAAACGCATTCTGGTCAAGTCTTATTTTGCCTATGTCTGTTTCGTCAACCTGTGCCCGCACAATAAGCTGATCCGACAATACGACTACCGCGTCGCTGGTAGAAACAGTTTGCCCGGGCTGAACAGTAGCCACGATAACTTCTCCATCGATAGGGGCCATTAACGCTATCGGCTTATACACCTCCTGCCAATATTTTAATTTTGCCTGGCCCTGGCCTTGCGCGGCATCTAAAAGAGCTGCGCGTTCAGTAGAGCTCATCCAGGCCAAGGTCTCTCCGGTCTTTACCTTTTGGCCTTCTTTGACCAGTATACTTTCCACACGGCCGCTAACCGGCGGTTTTATTGCCAGGCGGTTCTTAGGCAAAACAGTGCCTGTTGTTGAAATAATATTTTGTATTGTGCCGGATGTTACGCTTATCTCTTTAACAATCTCTCCGGAATCCTTTTTCATCTTAGACCTTGCCATGATAAAAACGATGATTATCAGCAGGACCGGGATAACCAGATATAACAGCCTTCTCTTTTTATTATTCATATTCTAATGTCTCTCCTTTCGCCTGAACCCATTTTGCTTCAGCAAGCAGGGCATTGGCCTGGGCGTCCAAAAAGGACTTCTTTGCTTTTACGAGGTTATCCTCAATAATGGTCCAGTTATCAAAAGTAATAAATCCTGTGGAATATTGTACCTGGGCTATATTCGAACGTTCTTCTGTTGCGGTTAATACTTTTTTCTGGACTCCTACATTATCTATGGCATCCTGAAGGTCTGCCCAGGTTTGCTCCAAGGACAAAACAATACCGTCTTTTGTGCTTCTTTCACTTGCCTTAAGCTGATTCAAGACGGCCTGGGCCTGAGAAACCTGGGCAAATCTAAGGCCTCCTTCAAATATGGGCATGGATAAAACAAGTCCGAGGTTCCACTGATCGTTCTGCGGAGACCAGTGCGAGCCGGTCTTATTTGCGCCTGCCTGCCCGGAAAGCTCCGGAGAAAAATTAGCATAAGCAGACCTCAAACTAAACTCCGCCGCGTTTTTCTTAGAAATAACCTGCTGCAAAGAAGGGTTATTTTTGGCTAACAATACGAAATCCGGTTTTTCTTTTACGGAATCTTTTACTTCAAAATCGCCCTTTACCGCCAAAGGAGCCCATTGCGCCCTGCCCATCTCCTTTATAAGCTCCCCTTGAGCAACCTCAATATCCCTTCTTGCCTGGGAAATCCCGTATTTCGCATTGGCTAAATCCGCCTCCGCAGTTAATAACGCGCCTTTATGATCAAGCCCCGAGACATACCTTAAAGTGATTAATTCCAAATTTCCCCTTCTGATATCATATATTTCTTCTGTGATGCGTAACATTTCCTGCGCTTTAAGCAAATCAATAAAAGCGCTCCTTAGCCGGAACCTGACCGTGGTCGAGGTAAATTTAAAACTATGTTTTGCCGCTTTTATACTTTCCGAAGCAGATTTTACATCTTGGATTGTCTTAGTCCCGTCAAATATCAGCTGGGTGCCGGTTACTCCGTAAGAATAACTATCAGCTGTGCTGTGTGTAGCGGTATCCCCTTCACCAGAAGCGCCCCTTGCCGTTGAAGCGCTTATGCTGCTGTCCACCTGAGGAAAAAGGGTGCTGGCTGTGATCCCTTTATTAGCTTCTGATTGTTTTACCTCTTCCTCTGCGGCAATTAAGTCAGGGTGGTTTTTCGCCGCCTCTTTCAGACAATCTTGCCAAACAAGGACCTCTTCGGCAACTGCCAGTTTATAAGAAAAAGGCAGGAATGCCAGGATAATAAAACAAATTCTAAGATACTTAAGTACAGTTTTAACCATTGAGGGTTGTTTAGATTGTTACATTTTCTCTTGCCTAATAATATACTGCTACTTAGCTTTTCTATACAACTCGTTCTTTATGCTAGATATATGCTCTTCAAATAATGTTAGGAACTTATTAAACTCCTCCTCAGGAACAATGCTAACAAGCCTGCGGTGATGAGGCGGCCCGGAAAAAATAATCACCTTGTCTCCCGGATTGATATTCATCGCTCTTCTTGCTTCGGCAGGAATAACAATCTGACCCTTTGTACCAACAGGAACCTTACCGAAGAATTTTGGGAAGCTGCTCATGCCTTTCCTCCTTTTGAACTGCCTTCTTAAAAAACCTTCTTGATATAACTTGTATGAAAAGTATTACTTATCATACAAAGAATACCATATATTATTCTTATTGTCAATATTTACTTTATGTGTCCGGGAACATATGTCTCTAAATAATAAAACGCAACTTAATAATAAAACAACAAGCTGCGTTTTATTATTAAGCTGCGTTGGAAATACAAAATTATACTTCTTGTAAGAAGATTCAGGCCTTCTTATTTATGCCTAAAATACAGATAGATCCTGCCCCAGCCTTTATCTGTTTTTTCTAAACGGGAATAAAGCCGGCGGATTTCTTTCTTGTTCAGCAGATTTAAAATGTGCTTCTTGACGCTGTCAGCGGCTTCCCCGTAAGCAATCTCCAGGACCTTAGCGCGTTTATCCACCGCCTCCTGAATAATCTCCATGATTTTATTTTCCATATCCGGGATTACCGGATAAACGTTTAATTTTAGTTTCATTTTCTTAGGGGGCCTGGTTTCCTCCTGCCTCTAAAACGGGTTTGCTTCCTGGACGCACTACTTTGACGCCAAGAGTTAAACCCGCCTTCGGTTTTCTCCCCGGGCTTAGCCCCTGCCTGACTTTTCTGCCAAGGTTTGGGCTGTTTTTTATTTTTACGCCAACGCATGGGATTCTCTGGATTTTTTCGCTTAAAATCCGCCCGCTCCTCAATTCCGGCTGCAGCACGCTGCTTAATAAAACTACGGGTGCGCCTGCCTCCTTTGTACCCGCCCCTTTTCTGAAAAACCGGACTAAACCATGTATTTTTCTGGGCACCCTCCTGCCGCGGAAACTGCTGGACCTCAATCTTCATCTTGGATTTTATCGTTGCTCTCTTCCTGCTATTCTGCCCTGCTTCTGGCTTGGGATGAGCCGGACTGACATTAAGAGGGCGGCCCATAAATTCCTTGCCATCCAGAGCGGCTATCGCAGCTTGCGCCTGCTGGTCATCGGGCATATCCACAAAACCAAACCCCCTGGATTTGGCCCCTTTTTTCTCCATTATAATCACCGCGGAACCAACGCTCCCAAAAACCGCAAAGGCCTGCCTTAGATCCGCTTCAGTGGCGTCAAATGATAAATTACCTACAAAAATATTCATTTTAATCTCCTACGTGCTAATTATAAAGCAGATATTTGGCAGGGTTTATACCACGGGTACTACGCTCGCTACGCCCCTCACCGGAACGCTTAACGCTCGCTGTTTTTTGATGTATCCCTCGCGTAAACGCTTGGAGATTTCTACGAAATCTCCTGCGCACGCTTCGGGATAAATTCGCGCATATAACTTACGTCACGCTTCGCGTTCCGTAAGTTATGCGCTCATTTACGGGTAGTCGTGGACGAAGGGCGAACCCTACAACCCCTTGAAATACCGCTACTTATAAAAATTCATCGCAAACGCGGCATGGGCTGGCTTATCGCCCTAGGCGAACCCATCTTCAACAAACCTGCAAAAACTAAAGAACCAGCTACTTCGAAACCTTACTACGACTACGTTATCTAACGCTCTACTAACCACAAAACTTAGTTCATCATTCTTTCTACTAGCAATTCATTTTTGTGTACTGGGCTTATCTCCTTGATAGACTCTTTGCTCAACTTGAATAGGCTGCATATTTTTCATAACTTCTTTCATGTTCTCTGTGGTTTGCCCCATCATATTAGCGAAATCCAATTGGTCGCCCCACGACTGCACTACATCATTTTTAAAAGTTACAGTCAGACGATTGCCAGTACCAGCCATATTCGGATCATCAAAAGTGGTGAATCCGATAATGGTTTTTGTCCAATACGACCATTTTTCTTCAATCCCATCATCTAATTTCCTAACCGAGGTGGTTTTTGGTGCTCCGAAAAGTTGGGTAACTTCACTTTTAGTCATTCCGACTTTAAGTGATGTTGATTTTTCTCCCAATGACGGCACAGTAGCACATCCGACCATCCCCAAACAAAACATTAGCAATATAAACTTCTTCATATTCCTGCCTCCTGTTACATTATTGTAGGGTTCACGTCCACAATTAGTGTGGACTTTTTTACTACCCTCCTCGTCGGACGGTTCACCTAAAAACTGGCGGAGAGGCTGGGATTCGAACCCAGGGGCCCGGTTGCCCAGGCCAATTGCTTAGCAGGCAACTGCATTCGACCGCTCTGCCACCTCTCCAAAAGATTTATCTCATAAACAAACTACCTTAATTTATTACAGCGCGTTTTTTCTTAAAGAAATCCTTTAACAAAAAACTACATTCTTCTTTAAGGATGCCCCCCTTGACTTTTATGCGATGATTTAATTTTTTGTTGCTTAGAATATTAAATATTGACCCACAGGCTCCTGTTTTAGGGTCTGAGGCACCAAAATATAAATTCTTAATCCTGGCTAGCACAAGAGAACCGGCACACATAGAACACGGCTCTACGGTAACATACAGCGAGGTATCCAAAAGCCATTTATTGCCCAGGTAATTGGCGGCAGCGGTTATCGCCAGCATCTCGGCATGGGCGGTAGGGTCTTTTAAACGCTCAACCTGGTTGTGAGCGCGGGAAATTACCCTGCCCTTATAAACTATTACCGCTCCAACAGGAACTTCATCCTCATCAAAGGCTTTATCTGCTTCCTTCAATGCCTCCTGCATAAAAATCTTACCGGTATCCCTCAAAATCTTAGCTCCTTCTTGTATCATATGTATATTGCCCTGATAGTAAAGTGTTCGCTCAGGACGGGCGGAGACTACGCGGAAATTCATGCGCCTGGCAGGAATCGAACCTGCAACAACTTGCTCCGTAGGCAAGTGCTCTATCCAATTGAGCTACAGGCGCGCAAATCTACATCTTGCCCCGTCGCTTAATGAGCAGACAACTTAAAGAGTGATTATTTTATCCGGCTCCGACATAAGTTGTAGCCCCTGCAAGGGACGTCTGCGAATTAATCCCGAGCCTACGAAGAAGATTTACTAAAATTTTTGCGTAGCTTCCGGGGTTAGTGGGGTATAAAATAGAACCGTCCCCTTTTCCCTAAAATAGAACCGTCCCCTAAAAGGCCCCTGGCAAGGTAAGGACTACGGTAGCACCGTCTTTTACATTAAGCAATTCAATACTGTCAGGGGTGATCTTTCTTATTTCAAAATTATCTATCCGGTCTTTTTCCTTTAATATCTTACCGTTAATTATTACCAACGGCGATTCGCGGTCATAAATAATCCCCTCCAAGGTATAATTAACCGTCCAGTCCCTTTCCAATTTTGGCAGTTCCAGGATAGCTGCGGGTTGTTCGGTATCCACGACTGCTGCATCTTTCTTTTCGCTGATAACCACTTTACGCGCTGTGCTCTTGGCCCTGGCTATCTTACGCGGAGCACGGACAATATTCTTCTGGATATACTGGCCAACCAATAATACAAAAAGCGCAATACTCAAAAAAGAAAGTACCCAGATAATATAACTACGCCTCTTCCTGCCCGGCAGGCCTATCTTACCGTCTTTCTTCTCAATCTTCTTCAGGGCCTCATATATTATACTCATCTGATTTCCTTAACACAAGACTCAAACATCTCCTGGTCAAGAATCATCTTCTCCCGTACAAAACCCAAAAGCAACGCACGGTCACAAAGCATATTAACCAAACGGGGGATGCCTCCGGAGAAATCATAAATGACCTTATAACATCCAGGGAGTATTTTAATCTTATTTTTTCCGGATTTCTTCAGCCTAAACTCCACATAATTCTTCACTTCCTCTTCCTTCAATGGAGAAATATTGTATTTAACAAAGATCCTCTGTCTTATCTGCCGCAGGTGAAACTGCTCAAGCTTATCCGATAATTCCGGCTGTCCAACCAGGACAATCTGCAGAAGTTTTTCCTGAGAAGTCTCCAAATTAGAAAGCAGCCTTATCTGTTCCAACTGATGCCCGGTCAGATTCTGGGCCTCATCGATAATTAAAACGGCGTTTCCCCCTTTAAGGCTGATATCGATCAAAAAAGAATCCAGCTTCTTGGCGATGTCCAGGCGGCTTTTCTTTTCCAGCCGCAGGCCGAAATCTTCTACTATTGCCTGCAGAAGCTGCACTTCGTCAAAATAGGGGTTAAATATAATGGAAACCTTTGCCTGGGGATTGAGCCTGTTTAGAAAGGCCTTGCAGAGGGTGGTTTTGCCGGTACCTACTTCTCCGGTGATAAGGATAATTCCTTTCTTATCCTCTACGCCGTAAAGAAGACAGGCCAATGCCTCTTTATGCGATACGCTCTCAAAGAAGAATTCAGGATCGCTGGTAACATTAAAAGGGGATATTTTTAAACCGTAATAATCACAATACATAGGGCCTCTTTAATTTTTGATCTTCCTGCGGGGATTTTATGCCTGTAATTATTCTAATGGACTATGCGGCTTTATTCAAATATTTATTTTCTCTCGGGGGATGGCCCGACAACGGTAGTATCAATTAATTCTTTTGAAACAATCTCGCCCGGCTTGACTATTTTAGCGGTGATGAATATTAACAGGTCCATTTTCTCTATATCGGAGGCGTCGCGCTTAAAGAGAAAACCTAATATGGGGATCTTGCTCAAGAAAGGAATGCCGATATCCTGGTGGGATTTCACATCCTTTAACAAACCACCCATTACTATGGTCTCTCCGTCCTTAAGCACTAATTGGGTCTCTGCCTCGCGGGAAGTTATAATTGGATATTCTACAAGCGTATCCCCGCTCTGGCTCTTTACTTTAACAGTTTGAGTATAGGAAGTAACTGAAGGATGAACGATCATGTTTATATACTCATCTTTTGGCCCCCAAACCTGCGGGACAACATTCAATTGTATTCCTATATCCTTATATTCCTGAAGCGAACCGCCGATAACATTGGAATTCTCGGTGCTGACATCCGTCTTTATTATGGGAAACTTTAATCCTACCAGGATAGATGCCTCCTGGTTACTGAGAGTAAGGATAACGGGGGAAGAAAGGGTATTGGTCCGGGTATCTTCTTCCAGGGCATGGGCGATCATTTCAAACTGCGCCCCGGTAAGTTTCTTAAATAACACCTTAAGGCCGGCGTTATCCGTAGTCAAACCTGTGGTCTGCGGGCTAAAGATAGACGGCTGAGGAGATAATACATGGCCGGCTACCTCCGTAATATCTACGCCTTTGCTGCTCTTTGAGGTAGGGGTAGGATACATAGTTGAAGACTCAGCACCTGAGCTGCCCGTGCCCCATTCAAAACCGATATCCCTGAGCAGGTTACGATCAACCTCCATAATCTTGGCCCTGATTAAAACCTGCTTAGGCATAACGTCTATATCTCTGATAAGATTGGCCACCTCATCCATTTTCCGCGTCAGGTCAGAAACAAATAGGACCTTGGTCCTGGAAATCTTACCCTGTGCCTTAGCCCTTTTGCTTAAATCAGTGCCGAATTCCCATCCTGTCTGCCCGCTCAATTCCAGTACCGATGCCTTACCTACTGCGGAAAGTAACGGCTCTATCGCTTTTTTAGCATCATTGGCATCAATATATTTCAATTTGAATACCCTCAACTGAGGCGCCTCAGTTGATTGTCTTTCTTTCTCTTTAGCTTCCCCCTCTTTGATCTTATCTAAAGGGGCAATCGTAATCACATCGCCAAAAACAGAATAACCGTAGCCGTAAGTCTTCAAAACCACCTTAAGGGCAGTTTCCCAGTCTATATCCTCTAAATCTACGGTCACCAGACCCTGTACTTCAGGGGTCATAATGATATTTATCTTCTTACCGGACCGGGTTGCTTTCTGGGCAATAGCCTGAAGCACCAGCCTGATATCCGCATCTTGAAATTTCAAGGTTTCAATCATCCCCTCTTCGGCAAATATACCAGCAGAGGAAAGGCAAAGTATTAACAACGCCGTTATACTGATTACCTTAACCCTCACTTAAACCTCCGGTTTTTAAAAATCCCTCGCACCACAGATAAGTCTATTCCCGGGTATTTATTAATTCAATTTTAACTCAAAATCCTTAGTCCCATCATTAAGGACAACGGATTCCTGCTTTATGGCTACGACATTATTTAAGGATACCTTATCGCCTGTCTTTACTATTCTATCATTTATTATAGCAAGGGGATTTTCTTCATCCCAGATAATACCGGTTAAGGCCAGGCTGTAAGAAGAGGCGCCTTCCTGACCTTTCTTGCCCTGGGCAAAAGGGTCGCGCACCGGATACAGCCCTTTTGTTTCTTCCGTCAGTAAAGAAAAGGTACCGCCTTCCCTGCCTTTCATCTTTAAAGAATGCCCCTTGCCCTGTTGAGACTTCTTAAAAGGTATATACCTATCTACGGCTGACAGGCGCGGCTTAGCCCTTAAGCGTTTCGTCCGCCCTACTCTTCTTATACTATTAATAAACAATAATATCAATATTAATATTAACGCTAAAGTTAATGTGATTTCCACTGTCTTTTTATCAAACTTCATCATCTTCAGGACGAAGAATAAAGGTTAAGGTCAATTTTTACGTACAGCCTTGTGTTCTTGGGATTTTCCTTGGTAATCTTTATCTTTTCGATCATCACGAAAGAAGGCAAAGTCTTATTCAGGATCTCTATATATTTCACTAAATCCCTGTAAAAACATTTCATTTCAATAGAAACCAGATTGACCTGGCAGGCCCTTCCCTCTATTTCTATCCTGAGGTTGTCGGCATCAAAAAACTCCGTCTTAAGCTGCGTATTTAAAGAGACTACCTCTATGTTCATCCTTTTAGCCAAATCAAAAATTATCTTCAAGCTATCCGAGCTTCGGCCTGAGAACTTACTGTTTAATTTTCTGTACCTATCTTCAAGTAACCTTACCCCTGCATCAGCTGTCTTTGCATTATCAAGTATCAGTCTTACCCTATTGGCTTGATTCTCGAGGGCATGTGCCTCTTTTTTCAAGGCAGAGACATGCCTCTTTACGGGAGTGTATACCGCAAGAAGAAAAAAGAGGAACACCGCAACAGCGATAACAGCAATTAAGATTATCTTGCGTTGCGAGAGAGGAATATCCTTTATGTGTATTTTATCTTTTAATAGACTAATCTGCATATCATCTCAAATTCCCTGGAAAGGCCATCCCCCCTTGAAGATACAATCTCTACTTTCTCAAAAAATATCGACGTCTGTATTTTCTCTTTTAACGCAGATAAAGCATATTCCTGGCCTTCCCGGTTTCTTAAAATAGCGCCTTTTAAGAATAAACTGCGGCTATCCTGATCTAATGCCAATTCTTGAAGCACTACGTTTTCCGGAAGCAAAAGCGTTAATTCCTTCAGCAGCCCTTCGGCAGGGACCCTGCCTTGTTGAACTATGGCAACTAGGTTCTCAAGAGGATATACCTTCTGTTCTTTTGCTACGATTTCCCCTAAGCCCCCCAAATAACTACTGGCGCGTCTGGCCTTGCTTTTATAATACGGAATCTGGACAACGCTGACAAACAGAAAAAACAGATATACGGCTGCCACGACTACAATAGCTGCCTTCAGGAAAAATCTTTCAATTGATTCAATTTTCTGCAGCTTGAATTCAGCAGGCAAAAGGCTGATTGAATCCTGGGTAAGTAAAGAAGCACCTATAGAGCCTAACACTTGACACTTCTCCTCCTGCAGTCTTTCCTTTTCCAGTGTTGCGGTATTTATTTCTTCCGGCAAAGGAAGGCCGGAAACCTTTATATTCAGTTCTTTTGCAAGATACCAATCCAAGTTTTTCAATCTTCCCCCTGCGCCTGCAAGATAAACAACAGAAGGCCATTCCGTTCTTGCATTAGAGACTGAGTAATCAAAAGAATAACGCAATTCCCGGATCAATCCTTCCAGGAACGGGCGCATCATGGATATAACATGGACCGCGCGTATATTATCCACCAATGCCGCTGCCTCATCCTTGGGGATACCAAAGGCCTCCTTTATGCCTTCGGCCTTCTCGTAAGAAAGAGCTATCATGCCTTTATCTGAAAAAATATTCTCGGTTAAAGACTGGGTGAGTTTATGGGAAGAAAAGGTGAGCCTGCGGATAAAAATAAGCTTATTGTCCTGATAAACACAAACACTTGAATCCTGATAGCCTATATCCAAAACAGCCTTTACAAGGGCGCCATCCTTTAAACGCCTCAGTATATTAGCGTAATTAAAAGGGTTTGCGGATATACCCAACGGGCTCAGGCTGCAGGCCCTGGCAATGGCTATATACCTATTTTTTAAATCGCCTCTCAACGCGAATAAAACTACATCCTTCTTCTTGGCCCCTTCCTCATCGGTATATTCTCTGACGACCTGCCATCCCAGGAGTGCCTGCCCTAAATCGAAAGATGCATCTTCTTTAAGTTTCCAGTTGACTGCTTCTGCCAGTTCTTCTTTAGGAAGGTCAGGCAGGCTAAAATGCCTGATGATAATGCCTTCGGCGTCTGAAACAGTAAAATACGCCTCCTTTTCGGAAACAGAATTATTTTTCTGGAAATCCTTAATAAAATCCGTTATCTTTTGCTCTCTTCCTTCTCCTTCCGGTATCCTGCTTGAGGCATAACTAATAAGCCGGGGGTATTCTCCGCAGCATTCAATATAGACAATCTTTAAGAAAACGCGCCCGAACTCAATGGACAAAACCCTGCCTGTCTTTCTCTCCAGGACCGCCTTTAATCTCTTGGCTGCCTTATCAAAAACATCTCTTATGTTAAGCATATATTTGAAGGACATTAAATTATTATAAGCCTTTTAATAGCAATATGCAACAACTCTCAAGGCCAGATTCAAACCCACATATAACTTACGGCACAAGATCAGTCGGCAAAGTTGTGCTGACGGTGTGGTATGAGTTAATTTACCTCCTGCCACACAGAATAAGCAGGGATACCGGAAAAACCAGGCGGATAATCTTGTCTATTATATAAGATATCAACGTGATTGCTATCTTGCAGGCGTAAAACATCAGCAGCAATGATTGTCCCGGAAATACTGACTGTCCTGGTATCCCTTAAAATCACTGTGCCGCTTCCATCTGTTCCCGCATATGTCAGGCCGTTTACCGTAAGGTTTATCGCGCGCCGGCAGTTGATATCGTTATTAGCTACCAAGGCCGGATAAGGCAATGTAGGGCGTATAGTAATATTGCTGTTATTATTCATATTGATGCTCTCAGTAGCAATAACTGAACCGTAAATAGTAACATTGCTCCTGATGGTGACGCTCCCTTCTATATACCAAATCCCGTAATATACCCCGCCATTAAAGACGTAAGTTCTACCCGGACGATAAATCCTTTGGTCTGCTATATCCTCATAATAGGCGTAATCCACAACCGGTAACCCGGTTGCCTGCTCATGCTGGTCACCCACTATATTAAGGTTGGTTGCGCCCGAATCGTTAATTCGTCCGCCGATATAAATAACATGGTCAAAGGCAGGAGAATACCTGCTGAAATTAGCCGTGAACTTACGGGTAACATCCCCGTCTTTACCTGTAAATTTAATAGTAGCATTAGCAGGGGTTTTCGCCAGGTATTGAACGCTGAACTCACCCCCGGCCATGGGTTCTGAGAGTATATCCGGGTTATCGCTCCAGTCGCTATCTACGGATAAATCTTCCATAATATACTGCATGCCCGCCTCTGCTAAAAAAAAGGCCTTGGCAGACCTGAGTGTATCCAAGGCGATATTTATATCTGTAGATAACAAAGAAAGACAGGCCAGCCCCAGGGAGCTTAAAAGGACCAGGATAATAATAGCCGCTACCAAGACAAAACCTTTATTTTCTCTTCTCATCTCATCCTGGATTCCTAAAGCGTGCCAAAGATTCCAAATCCAGCGAACTGTCTCCGGATTCTAAAATCAGCCTTATGCGCACCATGCGGATATTATTTAGCAACCCCGTGATGCTTGCATTCTCATCCAGATAAGTAAAATTAAGGCCTCCGGGATTTTGCAGCTTATTCGTCAATTCATCGCTATTAAACAAAAGCCTATTCCCGGACTGCCCGAAAGTTATACTGGTATTATCGATTTTTAAAAAACTGAACTCTGTGGGAGTAAAAGTAGTGATGGAAGAGGCATTTCTTATCTGCCTTATTTCCCTCACCATCCTGTTCATAGACATCCGGCCGCTAAAAACAATATCCCTTTCTGTGCGGTTAAAAACCCAGGCATCCAGCATAGTGGTAATAAAAGGGGCTGTCATCCCTATAATAATACCGATAATCACAATAACCGTAATCAGCTCGATCAAGGTAAAACCCTTCCTGCCCATATCTTATCCGGTGTAATTTGTGACTAAAGAAGTTAAGGTAGCTACGGCAACCGCATTATGCAATACCGTAACCTCTACTCTTTTATACTCTGTCTGTAGAGGATCAACATAGGCGTCGAGGTTGGCAGGATTAACATAATGAACAGCCACCTGCCGGCTGTAACTATCGAAAGGAGCGGGGAAATTAACCGGGCTAGAACTGTTTATCCCTGCATATCCTAAACGCAAGGTTTCCTCCATAGTTTCTTCGGCAAGGCCCGTAGCCACGGTAATGACCTGCGTATTAAAACTCCCGTAAGATGCCTGCTGATACATCAACGCTACAGAGAAAACGCAAATAGAAATAATAACAAGCGAAATAGCTAATTCAGCAAGGGTAAAGGCTTTATTTTTCTTCATGGCACCTTCACCTCCCCTGTATTAGGCTCTATAGTAACTGACTGAGTGTAAATTCCTGTTGCTAAACCTATTACCCCCTGGGCAGTGAGAAGGGTTCCCGCGCTATCATAAGGCCTGCCTAAGAAATCAAAATAAACCAAACCTCCGAAATTTGTTTTTGTAATCCTTACGCCTTTGTATTCGCTGGCGGTGTTTAAATTTACGATCAGGGGATTGCCAGTAAGGGGATCGGTGGCTTTAGTGGTGAGATTACCGATATAAACGAAATAATTGTTGCCTGTAATATTAAAAGAAACTCCGCAAGGCACCTGCCGGGTGATGGCTAAATGTTGCGAATACCTTAAATCAGACATAATCCTGTAGGCTGAGCCGATCAACTGGTTAGGGGCGATGGGCACAGCTACCCAGACAACGGCCAGTATAGCAATAAGTATCATTACCGTAATCACTTCAATAAAACTGAAGGCGGCTTTATCTCTCGGCATAGGATTAACTTCTACTGCCTCCTAAACTCAAGCAGGCCTTCCGCTTACAAAACAGAAGGCCTGCTTGAGAAAAACAGTCTTTAATAATAAATATTATTTAAACTCTCCGGTAGATGCAGTATAGGTGTAAGTCGTATTCGTAGGTCCAGTGTAAGTATTGGAGGTGGCCTTTGTCCAATCGGCAGTCACCCCATTTACTAACACCGTGTCAAAACAAGCATTAGTAGCGCTACAGGTGGTATTAGCAGCCAAAGCATCAAGGCCCGTCGGGAATGTCTTATATTTCGCATAGTAGGTGTAGACGCCTGACCTTACTCCGCCCACCACGCCTTTTTCCGAGGCGGTCTTCGCATCGTTCTGCAAATCAAAATATTTAGGTATAGCAACCACCATTAAAAGGCCCAAGATAACAATAACCATGATTAATTCAATAAGTGTAAAACCTCTTCTTGACATTTTCTTAACTCTCCTTTCGCTACCGTTACTTGAACAGCACCCTCTATCTATCTTAGGCGCTACTATTATTCTTAAAACACTGCCCCATCATCCTTGCTCTTTGCTACCACTCCTTTTTTATCTTAAAAATAATTTTATTTATTATAAACTTTTTATGAAAGTGGTAAATAAATTTCCTCACATAAATATTATACTGACCTAAAAAAACAGCTCACGCCTAAAGCAAGCTATTATTTGAATTCTCCCGAAGAGGCGTTATATGTATAGGTCGTATTAGCCGGCCCGGTATAAGTGGTAGCGCTGGCCTTTTGCCAATCGCTAGTAATCCCCTGCATTAATACAGTGGCAAAGCAAGGGTTAGTACTGTTACACGTAGTATTGGAGCTCACATTATCAAGGGTAGCCGGAAAAACCCTGTATTTTGCGTAATAAGTATAAACGCCTGACCTTACCCCTCCGATAACGCCCTTTTCTGCGGCTAATTTAGCATCACTCTGCAAATCAAAATATTTGGGTATAGCTACTACAGCCAGTATGCCCAGGATGACAATCACCATAATCAGTTCAATTAAAGTAAAGCCTTTTTTCGTCATCTATCTTCTCCTTTCCAAAAATTATGTATACCTAGCATATATTATAGGCTTTTTTCTTAAAATAGTAAATATTTTTTATCCTGAAATACACCACGTAAACCTCCCGATTAAAATAGGTAGACAGAAGATTTTATCCTTATCCTCTGAATAAGCTCATCAAATTCCATACCGGCAGGAATATACTCAAGGCTATGAACAAAACACACCCACCCAAGACAAAAATTAAGATCGGTTCGATGAGAGTAACAAAATTACCGATAGTGTAATCTACCTGAGAATCATAATATTCCGATACATGCAACAATAATTCATCCACCTTTCCGGTCTCTTCTCCTGCCGCAACCATCTGGGTCACTACCGGAGGAAAAAGGCCGCTAGATTTCATCGGTATAGCCATACCCTTACCTTCAATTACGCTTTTCTTAATCCCCTCTATCGTATGGGCAATGACAACATTACCTACCCCGCTCATAGCTAAATCCAAAATATGCAATATCGGCACCCCGCTATGCATAAGCGTGCCGGTGATGCGGGCGAAACGCGACATGGTAAGTTTAAGCACTAAAGGGCCAAAGACGGGGACTTTTAGTTTGAGTGTGTCCCACCAAAGCCGCCCCCGGGACGTTTTTACAAATCTACGGAACAAAAGATACGAAAACCCTGAAGAAATCAACACTGCCCACCAGAATTTTGTAATCATATAATTCAGCCCTATTAATACGCGCGTAGGCAAAGGCAGGCTCACGCGGAATTGAGCATATAAGGAGGCGAAACGAGAGACGATAAAGGTGGTAAGGATAAAAAAAGCTACCCCCAAGGTTATTACCACAATTATGGGATAGCGGGTTGCTGACTTAATACGCATGCTTATTTTTTCCTCATTTTCCCCTAAAAGGGCGAGGCGCTCCAAAGAATCATCCAGCGTGCCGGATGCCTCACCAGCCTTGACTACATTTACGTAAAGAGGGCTGAAAACACGGGGGTATCTCCCCATGGCCGCAGAAAGGCTTAAACCTCCTTCGATATCGGAATATAAACTACCGATTATGGCCTGTAAGGTTTTATTTGTGGCTTGCTCTTTTAACCCGGAAAGGCTGGAGAGAATAGGTATGCCTGCCCTCTGCAGAGTGAGGAACTGACGGGTAAACATATTCAAGTCGGAAAATTTCACCCGGTTGAAAACGGGAAGCTTAAATTTAGAAAGCTTTACTTGCGCTTCTTTGATTGAAATAACTACATACCCGCCATGCCTGAGCTTAGCGGCAACCTCATTATCTGACTCCGCATCCATACCGCCGCTAAACAATTTTCCGAAATTATCCCTTGCTTTATAATTATAAGAAGGCATGTCAGCCTGCTTCGTTAGTAACCTTTAAGACCTCATCAAGGGTGGTAATGCCTCTTGCGGCCTTATCCAGGCCGTCCTGACGCAAGGTCTTCATGCCTAACTCAATGCCCTTCTTTTCTATCTCATCAGCGGATTTCTTAGCATCCACCATCTTCCTTATTTCTTCATTGATGATCAAAAGCTCAAAGATCCCTATCCTGCCCATAAAACCGGTATCCCTGCAACGGTTACATCCCCTGCCGCGGTAAAACTCTTTATCTCCAACCAGGCCCAGGTCTTTAAGCACACCTGCTACCGGTTTATACCTTTCTTTACAATTATCACAGATAACCCTCACCAACCTCTGGGCAAGTATGCCTATCACAGAGCTGGATATCAGAAACGGCTCCACCCCCATATCTATCAAACGGGTAAGAGCAGAAGGCGCATCATTAGTATGGAGGGTAGAAAAAACCAGATGCCCTGTTAATGACGCCTGAATAGCCATATCCGCGGTCTCTTTATCGCGGACCTCCCCCACCATAATAATATCCGGATCCTGCCTTAATATACTGCGCAGGCCGTTGGCAAAGGTGATTCCTGCCTTAGGGTTAACCGCAGTCTGCCTGATAAGCGGGAGCTCATATTCTACGGGATCCTCAAGAGTAATGATATTCTTTTCAGTAGAGTTTATACTGGAGAGCGCTGCGTAAAGGGTGGTGGTCTTGCCGCTTCCGGTTGGGCCGGTAACCATGATAATGCCGTTTGGCCGGCGTATAAACTTTTCAAATACACTGTATTGTTCTTCTGAAAAACCTAACTGTCTTAATCCTAGCAAGACGGATGATTTATCCAGAAGGCGCATAACTACATTCTCCCCGTGCATGGTGGGGAAGGTGGAAACCCTGATATCCAAATCTCTGTTTTCCAGCCTTAGACATATCCGTCCGTCCTGGGGCTTGCGGCTTTCGGCGATATCCAGCTTTGCCAAAACCTTAATTCTGGATATGACCGCCCCCTGTAATTTCTTAGGAAGACTATTAACTTCCTGCAGTATGCCATCTATACGGTAGCGCACCAGGAGCCGTTGTTCGGAAGGCTCTATATGGATATCCGAAGCCCTGTCTTTTACTGCCTGTATAATCAAAAGGCTTACTAATTTAATGACCGGGGGATCATCCGCAATAACCTCAAGGTTCTTTTCTGCCCGGAATTTGTCTTCTGTTTTGTCTTTTTCCAACCCCCCTACTATTTCCTCCACATTCCCCATGGCCGCATAGTAACGGTCTATTACCCGCTGGATCATATCCGGAGTTGCCAAGACCTGATCTATGGCACCTATCTTACTTACCATCCTGACCTCATCTATAGCTAAGACGTCCTGCGGGTTGACCATGGCCACAGTCAGGCTGTCCCCCACCTGGAATAAAGGCGCTACCTTGAATTTCTTGGCTATTGCCTCCGGGATTAATTTTATTACCTCCGGGTCAATCAAATAATTATCCAGGTCAATAAAAGGAATACCCATAGCCTCAGCCAATGCCTTAGCTATTTCCACCTCGGAGATAACACGCATGTTCTCCAATGTTTTCTCCAAAGTGAGCCCTGACTTAACCGATTCTTCCTTTGCTTTATCCAGCTGCTGACGGGTAATTATGCCTTTATTGACTAATAAATCCAAATTTTTCTTTATTTTGGCCATTGCCTAATCTTAAATATGCTCTTACGTTATTCGCCAATAAATCCTTTGATGGCAGAAAGCAAGGTTTCAGGTTCAAAAGGCTTAGTGATATAGGAGTCTGCTTTCACTTCATCGGCAATCTTCCTGCTGGCATCATCCGCACGGGAGGTAAAAATAATGATGGGTATATGTTTGTATTTATCGTCGAATTTAAGCATGCGGCAGACTTTATAACCATCTATTTTTGGCAGCATTACATCCAGGATAATCAGGTCAGGCTTTTCTTCTTTTGCCTTTTTCAAGGCATCATATCCATCACCGCAGGTAACAACATCATAGCTGCTATTTTCCAGCCTTATCTTTATCGTGTAAGCCAAATCTGATTCATCTTCTACCAAAAGTATCTTTTTATTTTTCATTTTTTATCTTTCCGAATATATGGCAGTTTTAACTGATAAATTAGTTGCCCTAGCTATTCCACTGTTATATAGCCTATATATTATCCTACATATTCAACCGCTTAAACGATTCCTTAAAAACATTTCTCTCTTTGCGTTTAAGATCTATGAACTCAACACCCACCTTATATTTATGGACCTCCCCCTTTGCCTCCTCAATAGGGCTTACCCAGGCTACCCGGCCCTTGATAGCCAACGGGACCTTTCTATTGGGCAAACGCAGGTCAATGGTCACCTGCTTATTGGCCTCCAGGAGTTTATTGCAGACAAAACAAATACCCCCATGGGAAATATCAACGGTATGGGCAGAAGCAGCCTCATCACTAGCAGAAAGCACGCCTATTTCTACACGGTAAGAAACCCTCTTAGCCCCTCTCTTATTCAAGCCTATATATATCCTCTTGATATAAAAATTTCCCAGCGCCAACGGGAAATCCTTGATTCTCTTCTTAAGGAAATAGGGAAGTCTGCCTATGTTGATAAATATATTACGAATATTGCTCTCCCGAAAATAGTTTTCTATCCTCTCCTTAAGCAAACTGCATACCTTGTTAGCCCTCTCCTCTGTCGCCCCGGGTAAAATGACGCTACATTCACCCCTCTTAGCATCTATACAAAGTATCTCGAAGTTTTCGGAGGAATGCCCGATGACAGAGTTAAAAACATACTCTATGATATTCCTCAGGTCTACGGACAATTTTTTTGAAGGGATCTTTACCTTTATCTCTGCGTAATTAACGATAGAGAGGCTGATAAGATATACGGTCTTTCCGGTACCCACTAAGTTATTTATTTCATCCCTTATGTTCTTATTTAAGATATTGATGGAATAAAATCTTGGGAGCGTAAAATAAATCTTAGTCCCCACCCCCAGCTTTGATTCCGCCCAAATCTCTCCCCCGTGTTTTTCCACAAGCCCCCTGGCGATAGAAAGCCCCAAACCTACCCCTTTTCTTTCCATTCCGGAGTTTTTAGAAAACTGCGTAAACTTATCAAATATCTTAGGCAAGTCCTGCCTTGAAATCCCCACGCCTGTATCAATTACCCCTATGCGGACCTTATCCTGAAGGGCCTTTAATTCCAGGGCAATCTTCCCCCCGTCTTCAGTAAATTTTATGGCATTATTCAACAGGTTATTGGCTATCTGGATAATCCTTTCGGCATCCACGAATATATTGATCTCCTGGCTCGGTAGATGGTATTTCAAGCTTATACCACGCTCCTGCGCTAACTTTTTAAAGAAATCCGCCGAATCAATAATCAACTCATTCAGGTTGATCAAGGAATAATGTAACTTCAACCTTCCGGTTTCAATACGGGATATGTCCAATAACCCGTCGATAAGATGCTGGAGACGGACAATATGCGTATCCCCTTTTTGCAGCAATTCCTTTTGCTTGTCGCTTACATCCCCGGCAAGGCCATCGGAAACAACCCCCAGGGTATCCTTTATGATCGCCAAGGGCGTCCTTAATTCATGGGAAACAATAGAGATAAATTCCGACTTCAGCCTGTTTATTTCCTGCAAAACATCTAATTCCTTCTTAGTCTTCTCTTTTTCTTCCTCAAGCTGTTTAACCTGCATCCGGTGGGTAATATCGCGGGTAATCCCGATAAGGCCCGATATCCTGCCGTTTTTATCATAACGGGGTATCTTTGTGGTAGAGACATAATTATCCACCCCGTCCGGCCGGGTAGCCCGCTCAAGTTTGTCTACAATAGTCTGGCCCGTAACCATAACCTGCCAATCATCTTCAACCATCTTCTTGGCCCGTTCCCGCGGGAATATATCAAAATCCGTCTTTCCAATTACCTCATCCGGGCTAAGCCCCAGGCCCCGGGCATAAGCCTTGTTCACCATTACCAGCCTGCCCTTGCGGTCCTTAAAATAAATGACGTCGGGAATCTGATCCATAAGTTCCTTCAAGAGCTCATACTTGGCCTTTAATTGCGCCAAACCATCCGCCTGATGCCTGTCTTTTCTCTTATTTGTTTTTTTCATGGCCTGCTGTTCTCTTAACTCCCGGAGAATATCCTTGCATAAACCGGTACTAGCCTCATCTAATAAAGTAAATTATAACACCCACATCAGGTTTATCAATAAATAATACTCAAACAGCACCGTTTAATCGCCAACCGCACACAAGTATATCCTCAGCCCATCTCTGCCTACCTCAGGCTCATAAACTATTTCTGATGAAACCGGTTATTAAATCTCATCATAAGGTTACTAACTGATACTGGAGATTTCCTAAGCCTTTAGCCGCGGCATATTCAAACATACCTTCGTATACGTGCCGGGCTAAACCTGAGAATTCCGCTTTCTTATGCTTATAAACTAAATCTGTGGTGGCTTTATCCAGGCTTAATATGTCGCCTGAAGCAAGTATACCGATATCCTCCGCTACTGTCTTCTCTCCCTGCGCAGAAATACAATCACATTCTTTGGTAATATCAAATGCGAAGTTCAAAAAGAACTTATTCTTGAATTTTGCAAGGATAAAATGCGCTACCTCCACCATCCTCCTGCAGAATACCTCCGGTTCTTCCTGCCAGTTAATAAAGATCGCATCAAACTTACACGCACAAAGGCATTCCCCGCAGCCAAGGCATAAGGTATGATTAATATTTGCCTTCTCTCTTTCTAAAACAATGGCATTAACCGGACAAACAGCGATACAGCAGCCGCAGGAAACACACTTCTTTTCTATTACTGAGGGCTTTAAAGAAGAATGCTGCGCCTGTTTAGTGGCCCGGCAGGCCATGCCCATGGCTATGTTTTTTATCGCCCCGGCATATGCAGAGACGATATGGCCGGTAGGATGAGAAAGCACCAAAAGGCTCTCCAACATTCCCACAAAAGAAGGGATTTTTATTTTTCTTATTCCTGGCCCGGACAATAAGAAATCCCTGCCATCACTGCCAAAAATACCGTCTGCTATAATGAAGGGAGCGCCCACCTCGCTATATCCGAACCCCTTATCCTGAGCCAGGGTCAAATGGTCCACGGCATTCTGACGTTGCCCCTTGTAAATAACCGAGGTATCAAAAAGAAAAGGCTTAGCTCCCAGTCTTTTTACATAAGAAATAACGGGCTTGACTAATTCCGGGCTGATGTTATAAACACAAGGAGAATCCCCTATGGTAAGCTTGATTGGGATAAATTCATCCTTTCTATAGATAAGAAAACGGCCTGCCTGCGCTAAAAGCTTCTTTAGCGCATTAACCCTGCCTTCTTTATTACGCGTATCTAACTTGACAAAATAAACCTCGCTTTTCATCTCTTCTTTTCGCCCTTTCTTATCTTCTAGAAACTAACCGCTATCCGGCATCCTTTATATCTTAGGGGCTGGATGTAAGTATACCCGCTATCTTATCTAGTTAAACTACGGCATATTTACCGGCCAGTTTGATAAGAGGCGTATTAATTATACCATCCGCTATGGTCTTTGCATAGCAGGAAAGGCACGAAAAAACAAGATTATTTTGTGGTAATAGATAGCAAGAATTGAGATTACGCGGGATTATTTCGTTCTTCTACAATCAAATAAAGGGGGGATCCAGGAATAAAACCCTGTACTATTGTTATTATGGCCCCTGTTTTTTATCCTTTTCTATCTTGCGCCTTAATTCTTCTTCTCTAAGCCTTCTTTCTTCTGCGGATCTGATCTCCATCTCAGCCACTTCTGCCTGGTGTTTTCTTCTTTCCCTCCCCGCTCGTATTTCTTCTTCCGCCTGGGATTTCTTTATTTCCTCTGACTTACGATCTTCTTCTTGCTTTTTTTCCCAAAGCATACGGCTTACCTTTGATGTCTTATGTTTCTGCCATATAAGAAACCCTATGACAATTATTATGATAGATATGACTACCAAAACCATAGATACCTCCTTCTTAAAACAAAAAATGCGCTTTTATATTATATTTCTTCATTTATATATATCTAAAAGCTGCACCCTGGTTGCTTCAAGGCGCTGGGTAAGAACACCAACGATTCTCTTCATTAACTCATATCCCAGGTCGTGATTCTTCTCACACTTACCCCTCAGACACTTTCCATCAAGTGCAATCGCACGGGTATTTTCAACGGCCCGGGCGCTGAATCGATAGCGATACGGCGGAATAAGCCATGACCAACCTAGTATATCACCATCATGAATAGTCTGTATAGTTATTGAATGGGGCTGCGCTATATATAACGCCACCATACCGCTCCTAATAAGATAGAATTTATCTGCCGCCTCCCCCTCTTTAAGTATAACCTCTTCTGCCTTGAATATAACGTTAGAAGCGCAGCTTACGATAAAATCAAGATATTTTGGTTCTATACCTTTGAAAAAATGATGTTCTTTTAAAATAGGCCCAAGGGTTTCCATTTTGCCCTCCTTTTTGTGCTCAAAATACCTCTTCAAAAATCATCTAAATTGCTCCTTTATTTAGGGGGGACATCTGAAGAAGGAATTTTTACACAAATAGTATACTCTTTTTTAGCAGCTACACACTTAGTCATAGCGGTACCTGACCCTGTGAAGTATGCACATTCGGGAATCCAAGAATTACCCCAGACAAATTTTTCTGTTGTACAGCTAGCTGGAGTATTCGAATTAGGCCGTGAGGATGAACATGTCTTAGGTTCCCACCTAACAACAAAAATCTCATAACCTTCAGGACAATCATTAAAACCCTGAACCGAGGTAAAAGCAGTCTCGCCAAGTATTATTTTATTTGCTTTTAATTCATCATATACTCCATAGGGAGATGGATAATAGGTAGTTACGGTGATGGATTCTCCTGGAGTTTCAGATAAGCCTTCGGTTTGAGCAGAGACAAAAGTGAAAAGAATAAGAGTTAATAAGCTTAAAAACGTTTTTAATTTCATAGGGGCTTCCCCCTTCCACTCCCTAATAACCACTCAATTTCAAATTCGCGCTAAAATTATGTACTCAACTGGCGGGCACTACGCTCGTTACCACACTCAGGCTCGGACGGAACCTCGCCTGAGTCCGTTGCTTCTTTACTGGTGGCCCAGCGCTTCATTGACGGACACTACGCTCGCTACGCCCCTTATCGGGGCGCTTAACGCTCGCTTTAGTGTCCTCAAAATTTCCCTTGTCGGTAAATTTTTCGGAGAGGCAGGGATATTGACCCTTTTGTACTTAGAATGCCTCTTTCACCACCTATGATACCACATATTCAGACCTATTTTATAGGTGGTTTACCTACTTCTGCAAGTTTTTTATTAAGCTTGTCTCTTTTTCTAGCTAGTTCAGCAGCCTGCACAAAATAAAAATCAAATAACCCCTCCAAAACATCCAATAACCATTCTGCTTCACCCGGCTCAACATCAACTATTTCTCCACTATTAGTACTTTTTATGGGGTGTGCAGCAAAATTACCAATTGCTCTAACAGCATCTACACTATTTGATAAGTAAGTTGGTAAAGATTTTGTTTTTAGTAATTCTTCTATTTCCTGATTAAGATCTGATTTTTTTATTCCTGCCTTTTCTCTGATGATATTTTGTAGACATCTACGAGATAATGCAGCACTTGCTTTTAGGCTATCGCTTATTACTAAACAAGCTTCTGCATAGTCTTGAGCAAATTCCTTAGTAACATCATTTGATATCGGAGACCTGGAAATTCCCTTGGGATACACTAACCGCTCATGTGCGAAAATACCACTATTTTTACAACATGCTATTAATTTAAGTATGAGTTTATTACATGCAGGGCATATTTGACGAGTTAAGTACCATTTGTAATCCACATCATCTGGTAAAATAACATTAGTTGCGGCTTCATGAATAGAAATTAAGCAATGAGGACATTTCATTATTGCCTCCTTCTTCTAGCCTTATTTTTTCTTTATTATAGTATCATATTTTAGACACTTCAAGCACTTTAGACAATCCTTCCTCTGTGTTATGACTATAAAATCTAACTACCACATCTACATCTTTTATGCCAGATATAGACATGACATCTACCATCGGAACGCCTGCTTTACCACATTCAGTTAAGAATCTATGTCTAAAATAATGAGGAGTAATCTTTATACTTACTATTCCTTTGCTTTTCTCTTTCAAATACCCTCTTAATTTATCGGGGCTGCATTTTTTGCCAAGGCGATTAGGAAATAAGAATACCGTCTTACGGTTTGAATTCATACTATATGATTCCTTCACAAGTTGCTCTAATTCGGAATCAAGCCTAACAAGAGGTGCGGTTACCTTCATTTTAGTAGTTTCAGCTCTTATATTAATTCTTACCGGCCGTAGGCCCTGCCATTCTACATCTTTTCTCTCTATTAAAGTAACCTCATTGACTCTTCTACCGGTCCTACACATAAAATAAATAGGGTAGTAATAAGCTGAGCCCTCTTGTTTTATGCTCTGCAACAATTCTTTAATCTTACTCGCTGGTATATTCGGATAATCTTTCTTATTCGGCTGCGGTTTCTTTATCTCTTTTAAAGATTCCAATAAATCCTTACTACAATACCCGAGCCGGTAAAGGCGGTTGATTATCGATTTTACATATCCTAGCTCTGCGCGCCAGCCCCTTGGCCTTGCAAGGTCATTTACATAATAGCTCTTGTATTCTTCAAAGAATGATAGCCTCAACTGATTAAAACTCTGTAGATGAGAATATGCTTTATTGCGGAAGTCGTCAAAAATCCTGCCATAGGTCTTTTTATAGTGATGGACTGTTTTAGGCGGTAGATTATCGGCAAGCAAGCTTGAATTTAATCTTTCCCAGGCCTCAGAGAAATTCGCGCTTAGCCTTTCTGTATTCTCAAAAGGACTTTCCAATTCTTTACGCTTATCTGTAATATGAGTCAGCTTTATATTGTATGCCTCGGTAGGGGATTTCGCATCAATACGATATTGAAACCTTCTACGGTTAACAACAAAGTTAATCTCGTATTTTTCGCCCTTAATTACTTCCCTTACACCTGCAATCTTGTTTCTCATTTAGATTTGGCCCATCTATCAATTTCATTCTTAAAACCACAAAGCTTTTTTCCTATTCTGTGCAAAGGTATGCCACTTTCTTCTCTCCATCTTTGCCTTTGAATAGTATTTGGCGAGATGCGAAAAAGTCTAGAGATATCTTCTACGAATAAGATTTCTTGATCTTTCATTTAACTCACCCCCTCGTCATACCTTTTTGTTGACTCCTAGAATAACTTATGGTTAAATAATTATATGGATGTCATTATATTAAAAGCGCTAGAATTAAACCTCAAAGGGAACCTTCAAGAAAAAGATGTAATAGCAGAAATACACCTAGATGACGGAACCTGTTTCGAAACTTTATCTTTTGATACTATTGAAGCGGGCAACGCTATAAATTTCGAGACAAAAACTAACCCTCCAGCTTTAGTTTTTGTGTCTATCAATCATATTCATCGTATAAGCATTACCGGTGCTAGAATCAAAAAGATGGGCTTTGATATTCAAAAAAATATTTCTTCAGAACAATCCTCATCTTCCAAATAATCGTTTATTTCTTATCTCTTCTGTTACAAAAACAAGTCTTTATATAACGGTTAATTTTTAGCACTTTTTCCTCTTGGAATTTACCGAGAGTTTTTGTAACACCCTTTTTACCTTGCCATAGCTAATTCTATCTTTCTTAGGTAATTCCTGATTATATTCTTGCGCGATTTTTCTTAGGCCCAGGTTGCCTTGCTTAGTAATGCGCCTCAATTTATCTATATCAATCTCTTTCCTGGGCCGGCCGCCTTTGTATTTTCCTTGCTCTTTCTTATGCTTAATACCTTCCCGGACCCTAATTCCAAGCATCTTGCTATAGTTATTAGCCATGTAAGCAAAGATCATCATGACTATCTGCCACATATCATTGTTGCTGTCTATCCCCTCTTTTACGCTAATAAACCGGCATTTATATTCTTCTACGATCCTGTGGAGGTCGGAAACTATCTTTGTAGGTGTCTCACGGGAGAACCTGTCAAGCATATAGACCATTAGAATATTAAATTCTTTAAGCCGGACCCTCTCTAAGACTTCCTCAAAGGCTTTTCTTTTATTGCCCTTGTACGCGCTTTCGTATTCTTGAAAGATCTGATAGGCCCAACCCTGAGAATCACAGTACCTCTTGCAGATACTAATCTGATTCTCTACGTCTTGTCTTGACTCATCAGTGCTGCATCTTGCGTAAATTACTACTCTAGTCTTTTCCATAATCCTCACTTTTCCTTAAAAGTCCTCAAATTCACCTCAGGCCATCCTGAGGACGGTCCTCAAGTTTTTCAGGTAAATTGGCTTTGTCTTTAAGTATCTGCCCTGTTTTTTTATTCATCTTTTTCACCTCACTTTTTCCTTAAAAGTCCTCAAATTCGCCTCAGGCCATCCTGAGGACGGTCCTCAAGTTTTACCTCAGGCCATCCTGAGGACTTTTTCCTCATTCTTGAGGACTTTCTGAGGACTTTTCCTCAAGTACCTCAAAAAACTAATAATTATTCCTTACGCGCTTCTTTCTACTCCACCCTATTCTTGGCAAAATAACTCCAGGACTTCTTAAGCCAAGCCGGTGGATTTGCCCTAAGTTGTTCAATATGTTTTATTGAAATGTAATATTTCTTATGGTTCTCTTTAATACACTGTATTAATCCTGCCTTGGCGTATTTTTTAATGGTGTTTTCAGAGAGAGCTAGTAAGACCTTAGCCTTTCTTATGTGGATGTATTTATCTTCGCCCTTGATTATCTCTTTATCATATTGCCTACCCTTGGTAATGTTTCTACAATGCTTCCATATCTTAGTTAAGAAATCAGGCTGCTCTTTAATAAGATTTTCAATATCAGATTTTATAAAAGTCCAACTAAAACCGTTATGTTCACCCTTAATTAATCCTTTTTTAGCAAGATTTGCCATGGTACTGGCAGCTATACTGAGTATCTCTGCCGCCTGCGCGGCATGTATATATTCTCCAGGCTCAGTTATCGCTTCGGGAGACTCCTCTATATTTTCAATTATCGCCTTTGTGTCTATAGACTCTCCTGGAAGATCTAAAACCTCAAGTTCCTGCATTGCCATCTGAATCAATTTCTTTTTCATCTTCTGTATATACTCAATGAGGTAACTCTTATCCACTAACCCCTTTTTAAAGAAACCTTCCTTGTAGATATTATGCCGGCTGAAATCAAGGTCCTTACCGATTATTACTACCATAGATTTTCTTTTATACTGCGGTAAGCCTTCATTGTTATCCGTAAAAAAGCCTACTCTTAGCGGGCTACCTTGGTTTAAATAGCTAAGACTCTGCTCATCTGCAGAAATAAGGACATAATCGCACCTGTTGTCCGGATCCTTTAATAATTTAGCTTCCATTTTTATAGCGTGTTGATTTCATGGGCTCTTTATGGCCATAGAGGGCTTTATTGCGGTTAGCCATATCATTACTTGTCTTTATAATCATTGCTGACAACTGTCGCGCTATCTGGCCTTCTTTTATAAATGCCCCCTATAACTATGGCGCTATCTGGCTTTCTTTCAGATCGTCATTTGTTGGCCTACGTCCTAAACGATATGGAAATAATGAACAATCTGAGCGCTCACATTTTCTAATAAAAGAATATTGATTACCTGCACATTCCCGACATTTATGCCGTATCGCTTGGATCGGGGTTAATTTTTTCATAACCATATCTTCTTCGCCTCCTGGAAAATGGGTTACACGGTTACACTTTTATACAATTACTTGGCGTATCTATAGTTAAAGCGTAGCCAAACCTTTTTCTCTCAGTTACAGGTCGGTTACGGGTTACATTTTTTAGCCATTTGTAACCGAGAGTAACCAAGGGTTTTTGGTGGGTTACATTTTGTATCATCCATATAATAAACGGGTTATGATTATTTTGTAACCCGTAACCGATGTATACCGACCTTTAGGAAATAATCACTAATCATAGTTCTTTAGCTTCTCCTCAATTTTCTCCAAGGATATATAAAACCCTTTGACGTTCTTGTCACCTTCTCTTTTCTGCTGCGCTCGGTCTTTAACTATACCCGCTCTTCTTAGAATATCGCCAAGCCACCTTCCTTTACCCTGTTTTTTATCGTCATTCAGCCAAGAAAATGCTTCTTCTCCAGAATCCTTTAAAAATTCTAATAATTTTTTTGTGGACCAGAAATTATCAGGATCCAGGCAGACAGTTGAAGAAATAGCGTCTTTAAGCGCAGCGAGAACTTTAGGAACGGGTGTTTCTTCTTTACGCGCTTCCTTTTTAAGCTTCTGAATCTCAAGCGCATGAGCTCTTATATCAGAATATAAATTAAGGCATAACTCTTTATCGGAATCTATGACTTTGGCAATGGCAAGTATTGGACGCCATAATTCCCATTCTCTACCTAGTATTTCTTCATCGCTTATCGTTTTATAAAATGCCCTGATTGGGATAAAATAAGTAAGCATAATATGGTAAAGTTTATCGCGTATTCTCTGAAAATTCTCATCATTACTGTCTAATTCACGGTTCTTGATTTCCTTATTCCCTGTTTTTAGCATTATAATCGGGATACATCTAGAACTCAGAGAAGAATCAAGGCCCCTTATTGAGGCAAATATTTTAGGCGCATAGGCCTCATACTGTTTAGGAATCCACTGGCCATTTTTTTCAAACTGCTCTGATTTTCCACAGAAAGATCCCTTTTTATAACCGGAATTATACATTGCTATCAATAATTGACTGTCTTGATCATCTGAACGCTTTAATCCCTCTACTTCATCTATACAACAAGTAGAATGGTTGTTGTGGACTGCTCTTACTACATAAGAAGGAGAAGAATTAAATGTTAATTCGCCGTTAAATGCAAGCCATGCAGTCAACATTAAGGTCTTCGTTTTCCCGGATTCCATATCACCGTTAAGATGAATATATGGAAATGTTTCAAACATTCGGTGAAAATACGTCCCCATAATCCAAAGGGAAATGTACTTAGCCCAAATATCACTCCCAAAATCAATATATCTTTTAACAAGCTGATAAATATCATTAAATACCTCTGCAATCCCTATTCCTGCCCTATTGTTAAGAAAATCACTTATACTTTTATCGAACCATCTAGGCAGCAAATAAGGTGATCTTTCCAAATAGAAACCAAGTTTTATTACTTCTTCTTCACAAAGAAGAACTTTTTGTCTTTCAGAGGTAATTAAATAATTTGCTATTTCTAATTTGTTATTCTTGAGGACTTTTACCGGAATGGTCACATAGGCTACATTAGATAAAAAATGCTGTGTAGGAGAAATAGCAGATAAATTGGGGGCATAGTTAATGACAGGTGCCTCGTCTCTATCTATTCCCAGGGCCCTAGCAAGCTCTTTTACCTTCTCATATGTCTCTTTATATTTAACTATCCCTGTCTCGGCAAGCGCCTTAATACAAAGCTCTCTATCTTGTTTTGCTAATAAAGGGATATCGTTTATAATTGAATCTCTTTTCTTCGTTTTATCAGAAGCTAATTCTAATGCCGGCCAGTCTCGGACAAGATTATCTACGTCCTGAATAATCTGCTTTCTTTTATTACTCTCTTGAATAGCATCTTTTAAGCTCTTTTCGCTTTCTGAATTATTCATCTTTTCATCTCCTTACTTCTATCAGACCATATTAAATAAAGCCGATTTTATATCCCCCATCGCGTTCTTAATAGCCAGAATACCTATTTGACTATCGTTATAGAATCGTTTAATTAAATCTTCGCCGTTCTCAGGATTCTCAAAAATAAATACTGCCTTTCTACTCTCTCCTTCAATCTTATTAAGCTTTAGACCCTTGGCTTTCAAAAATGCAGCAAGCCAGATGTCACTCGTAAAGAATAAACCATTTTCCATTTTCTTATCTCCTCATTTTTATTTAATCCCAAAAAGTATCTCTTCTGAAACGTCGAGGGCTTTAGCGATTTTATGCCTGGTTTCTTTTGTGCCTTTAAGTTTACCAGTTTCAATGCGCAATAAAAAAGACGCGCTAATACCAGATCGTTTAGCGACTATACCAAGCTTTAATCCTTTAGTTAACCTAAATATTTTTAGTTGTGTTAGCATTTCATCCCTCCCAACATTATACTCTAGTCAATGTTACAGTTAATACTATGTTTAATGTTTACACAAAAAAAATCACTAGTATTTAATAGTGGTTTTTTCCTCTTCGTATTTTTTCTTTATAACCTCAAACTGTTCCATACTTCTTCTTAAAGTTGAGTTCATTTTATTTGCAATCGCTAAGAACTCATCTATAAAATCAAGAATACTATCTAATTCTTTTGAATAAGCTACCGGCTCTACTGTTTTAAACATCTCCATTTTAGACACGAGATTTCCGATAGGATACATATCTAATAGCTTAAAGAATCTACTTATATTTTTTATAGAAAAACCAAAAAGCCTAAGAGCAAGTAATAATCTGAGACGATCGACATCCTTTTCGCCAAAAAGTCTATACCCAGAAGAGGAATCCTTAGTTACAGGGTTTATTAATTTCTGGCTTTCATATTTACGAATTTGTTGCGTTGTTACTTTAAAGCCCTCGCGCCTGAGATCATCAACAACCTCAGATATTGTCCATACTCTAGCTTGTGTGTGCTCTGTATTATCCATAGTATTATACCTTTAACTAAAGGTTAAACATAGTTTAAGGTATAATCCCTCTTTTGTCAAGCAGAATATTTCTTCTTTTTTGCTCTAATTAAAGGTCACTATTTACTTAGACGTTATTCAGGCGAGCCTATCAGAGGAATGTTAATTTTCTTGAATTATTATGCTACTATTCACAGCAAAATTTAACCCTTTTCTCATACTATAATAGACGTGGGGAAAACGTAAATCTAATGGGGATTTTTTGGAAGAAATAATGCATAACGCCTAGTAGAGGTAATTTATATTAAGCTGACTTGTTCTTAGATCCGTACCCAAAACTTCCCGTCATTTCTTTATTTATCCCAGGGCGAATTGACTGATATTGGATTAGCTAATGGGTAATTATGTCCTACCTTAGGATTCCAACGTTCAGCAAGAAATCTTTCTATACCATCCCTGTTTGCAGAATCTACTCTTGCCCATGTAACTAATAATCCCCGATCTTGGTAAGCTAAAATATCGTGGTCTTGTTTATGTTGTGTTAATCTTTCTCGGATGTTGCCTTGTCCCACGTAAACAACCGCTGGGTCCGGCTGACCATGCCAAATAATATAAATTCCTTCAAATCCATCAAAATGTTGATGAAGCAAATTTACATATAATAATCGACACCATTGTTCACCACTGCATTTTATCCAATTTAATTTCATAATTTAAGATTTCAAGGCTGGAGATTGTGTTACATCACCCACTTGAGGATCGTCCGTTCCGGGTTCTTTAATAACAAATTGTTTTTGTTGAAAATCGACTAATAGAACATAACCATGTAAAACACTAACTCCCATTAAAACATCTTCTGCATCCATAACAACGCTTGCAGTTACTAAGCGCGTCTTTGTACCCCAATTTATGGATGCTGAAAAAAGCATTTGTTGAGAAACGGAACCATCTGCTAATTTATAGGAAGCTACTCCAACAAGTTTTAAACCGAGGGGTACAGCAATCTGAAGGGGTAATTGTAATTCACCTGTAAAGCCGGTATCTAAAAGTGCGGAAATTTTCTGTTGTCCATACTCTCCAGCTACTGTAATTGGTACCCAAAGTTGATTTTTATCATCAATGCTACCACGCAAAATCATATTTTGGTTTTAGACATGAGCGACTTATTATGGATTGAATATTAAAAGTTGCGGGTGAGCCTATTTGCAGAAAATAAAATAATTTACTTGGAAATTCTTTCTTAGCTTTAGTAAGGGCTTCTGTGGGTGTATCACCAATCCAATATCGTTCTGATTCAAAATCTAATGCTGCATATTTCCCTTTAAATTTGGGTTCAAGCTGCCCTTTAATAAGATTGTAAAATGCTTCCGATTTTTTACTGAAATCTTCAAGGTTAAAACGATTTTCCTGGTTGCTCTCATTCATGATTTATATCCTCCAATACTAAATATATTATATTCATTTTAAAAGGTTCTGTCACTAGATTTCTTATTTACTGGAAGGTTTGTGTATTGAGTCTGGTTCCAATTCATCTATTGGCAATCTTTTTTCGTAATCAAGTATAGCACTATAATTTGCGCCCTTGTGCCAAATATTATAATCTATATTGCAATCTGAAATTATATCTTTATCCAATGTGACCATATTATTAATTTCTGGCTTAGAAGGACTCCTTATCGTCATCGTTGCTAAATGTATGGCATCATAACTTAATAATCTATATTTAACTAAATGCTTTTCGGCTTCCATCATTATTTCTTTAGATGTTTCTACTATAAAAACCCTATTTTCCGTTTCATTGAATTTACTTAATAATTTATCAAACTGCCTCTGTTGTTTAATGACTTCATCACAACATTCTTGAATACATTTCTTTTTTTGCGTAGATATCATTTGATTTATTCTTACTTCATCCTCAGTATCATATAACCTACCTATAGCTATTTTTAAACTGGCATGCCAAAATTCTGGAAAAACTAAAGACGACATAAAAATTTTAGTAGAGCTCTTTAGAAGTCTTTTAAGAAAATATCTGCACACTAAATTTTTATATACATCCTTTTTTGTTTTATTAAGGGAGAAAACCAGAAAGGTTGTATCGCATATTATTGTTTCTGGGAGAGGATCAAAAAGAAGATGCTTTGACTTATTTCTTGGGGCCATTAATTATTTTATTAAGGCTAATATCCTCAGAAATAGTATTGGCTGTACAAATATGGAATATGGATTCTTTTGAAATTCTCGCAGCCCTATATGCTCTTACAATGGGACCCATGTCTTTTTTTAATATCTTTTTTTTCTCATTCCTGCTACACATGTTATCCCCCTTCGCGTTTAGATAAACAAAGGGAAAAACTATTTTCCTCTTTAGTTCTTCCCTAATAGTATAAGTGTATCATGTTTGGATTATACTTTCAAGTTAATCTAACGTCAAGTTAAATAAGTTTTCCTTTGCTTTTTATCGTAAATTCTATATACGGAACAGGCTGATATTCAATTGTCTTGTTTGCACCATCAATCTTGAATATATATTAATAAAAATCATCGTTATCCCCCTGTTTAATATCTGAGAATAATTCACATTCCACCACATTTCCACCACATTAATTGCAAAAATAAGTCAATTACCAATTGCTGATAACTGATGTTATCTGTCAATAGTTGATATTGTATGTATTAGTGTTTTGTAGAGGTTACGGGCTAATCGATGATTCTATGAAGGGATTTAACCATTTACGTAAAAAGTGAAACGGAGAGGCAGGGATTCGAACCCTGGGTCCCTTTCAGGACACACGCTCTCCAGGCGTGCCCGTTCGACCGCTCCGGCACCTCTCCAATCAATCTCCCCATTCTTAAGCCATGCATCTCTTAATTAACTCTTACTTACATTTATGGATAAAAGTAAACGGAGGGGGTGAGATTCGAACTCACGCGAGCTGAAACAGCCCAACCGCTTTTCGAGAGCGGCCCGTTATGACCACTTCGGTACCCCTCCTTAAATCCCGATATTTATTGGTTGGAAATTATAGATAATAAAGCAAGACTTAAAGGACCATGTGTTATTTCCGCAGAACAACGAAGAAAATAGCGGAACAAATAAGCGCAATTAAACCAACGATATTCTTGTTGCTTAATAACCACAAATGAAAGAAATCAATGTTATTTTCGATTTCTCGCGCCACTTTCTTCTTAATCCCCCCTATTTCTTTGCCCAGGATATTTTCCAACTTGGTATATTCATCTGTTCTTAGCAATAAAAGCAGCAGACCTTCAACAAATACCAGAGGGCATAGCCAAAGAATTACGGTCTTAATCAGATCAAATACCGAAAATTCTTCTCCCATCACCCGTTCCTCCTTCCCCTGTTAAAATAGTGCCAAAACAAATTCCCCATTAGGTTCTTAGGTCTTCTCGTAACCTACGGTAAAATTCTCTTCGATAATTTTACTGCACTCGCTAAGGCGAATTTGCTGATGATATTAGAGAAAGCAAATTCAGCGGTGGGGGTGAGATTTGAACTCACGGTGGAGATAACTCCCCACAACAGTTTTCAAGACTGCCGCATTCAACCGCTCTGCCACCCCACCCAGAGCTATTACCACTGTGGTTTATTATTCTAATTGTCGAACCTATGGCTATATTATAGAAAAAGCTGCCTGAATATGGCGTAAAAGATATCTTTGCCGTCTTGGAAAGAACGGTTGATAAAATCAACAAAAGATAACTTGGCAAAAATGATATTCAAAAAAAAGACAAGAAATACTATATCAATGATATATATAAAAGAAAAACCAAATATATAATTTGCCTTAAGGAAATCACTTTGTTTGGAGCGTATGGACTTGGCGCTAAAGACAATATGGAATGCCAGGGTAAAACTCAGTAGAAACAAAATACAACCTAACTGTTCATTGCTTTTAAGTGCTGAGGAGAAAAAAAGATAACCAATAAATATAATAATTGTATAAATGGGCAGGAGATACGGGGCAACTCTTACCAACGGTTTAAAGAAAGAAAATACTGCCTCCAGAATCCTCTGGCCTTTGTTATACACAATAGCCGGCTCATAAACAAACAGGTAGAGTATGATAAAAGCTAACACCCCGGACCAGAAATAATCTTGGAACACCTGCTCTGCCAAACCGAATTCATTTATAAAAGAGGTTGATACGGAAAACACAAACGGCAGAAGACACAGCCCTAAAATAAGCTTCACCACCGCAAAGAGACGACGGGTCCAATCCGCTATCTTAGGGCGGACACCGCCTGCCTGCTCCTGTGCGATATTCGGCATACCGGCAGGCCCGGTATTAATCTGTTGTTCGATTGATTCTTTCTTCCCCATCGAGATACGGCCGCAATACTTCAGGTATGATCACCGAGCCGTCCTTTTGCTGATAGTTTTCCAATATAGCAATTACCGTCCTGGGCAAAGCCACCCCTGAACCATTTAAGGTATGCAGGAATTCTGTCTTTTTCGTCTCTTTCCGGCGGAATTTTATATTCGCCCGGCGGGCCTGAAACCCCTCGAAGTTTGAACAACTGGATACCTCAAGCCACCTGTCTACTCCAGAGGCATATACCTCCAAGTCATAACACTTACTTGCCGCAAAACTTAAATCCTGAGTCGAAAGCATTACTACCCGATAAGGCAGCCCTAAGGCCTGCAATACCTCCTCTGCGTTATTTAACAGTTTCTCTAACTCTTCGTAGGAATCCTCGGGCTTGACAAATTTAACCATTTCCACTTTATCAAATTGATGTACGCGGGTTAAACCTTTAGTATCCTTACCGTATGAACCGGCCTCTCTCCTGAAACAAGCGGTATAGGCTGTATAATAAACAGGCAAAACTTCCTCAGCCAATATTTCATCACGGAATATATTGGTTACCGGCACCTCTGCAGTAGGTATAAGGAATAAGTCATCATCTTTAAGACGATACATATCCTCTTCGAGTTTAGGCAACTGCCCCGTACCAGTCATAGAGGCGCGGTTTACCAGGAAAGGCGGGAATATTTCGGTATACCCGTGCTTGTGAATATGCAAATCCAGCATGAAATTAATAAGGGCGCGCTCAAGCCTCGCCCCCCACCCTTTATAAAGTATGAAGTTCGAACCGGTAATCTTAGTAGCCCTTGGCAAATCAATTATGTCCAGCTTTTGGCTTAATTCGATATGGGTAGCCGGTTTAAAATCCAACTTAGGCGCCTCGCCCCAGGAACGCACAATTTGATTACAGGAGGCATCCCCCCGCGGAAGAGATGAATGCGGTACATTAGGAATAGTCAATAATACTTTATCTATTTCGGCACTGATATCTTTCAATCTCCCTTCTGATTCGTCAATCTTACGGGAAATTTCTTTCATCCCTTCGATCCTAGGCTTAGCGTCTTTCTTATTTTTTAATAAAGCGGCTATCTCATCATTGGCCTTGTTTTTTTCTGCCCTCAAGGCCTCTGCTTCGCTCAAGAGCTTACGCCGACGATCATCAAGGGAAATCAAATTATCTAAATCAAACTTAAGATTGCGCTCACAAAGCGCCTTCTGCGTTAAATCCCTGTTTTCTCTGATAAATTTCAAATCCAGCATCTTTGTATTAACCTTTAATTAGACCAAAGCGGCCGCATCCCTTTTGAGGATTCCGCTTTATCCTTTTATTACTCCTAAAGGCCTCATACGGCAAACACGTTTAGAAATCCCGGCGTTATGCACTACCTCTACCACTTCGTTTACGTCTTTATAGGCCTGGGGCGCTTCTTCTGCGATTGTCCCACGCCCGGACGCTTTAACCATTATACCTTTAGATTCTAATTCTTTCAATAAGACATTTGTGTCTATGGAACGGCTTGCTTCTGTGCGCGATTTTAATCTGCCGGCACCGTGACAGGTAGAGCCAAATGTCTCATCCATAGCTCTCTGCGTCCCGACAAGCAGGTATGAATTTCTCCCCATATCTCCCGGTATAATCACCGGCTGGCCTGTCTTACGATATCTTTGAGGTAATGCCGGGTGCCCCGGCCCAAAGGCGCGGGTTGCCCCTTTGCGGTGCACGCATAATAATCTTTCTTCTCCTGCGACAAGGTATTTCTCTAACTTGGCTATGTTGTGTGCGACATCATAAATTAAAAACATGCCCATCTTCTGCCAGGGTATGCCTAAAACTCTTTCAAATACCCCTCGCGTCAGGTGCATTAAACACTGCCGATTCGCCCAGGCATAATTAGCAGCGCATTTCATCGCGCTCAGATATGCCTTGCCTTCAGCAGAACTAATCGGGGCACAAGCAAGCTGCCGGTCGGGGACATGGATATTATACTTTTGCAGACAATGGACCATGCTGCGCGTATAATCATCACATATCTGATAACCCAGGCCGCGGGAACCGGAATGTATCATTACGGTCACCTGCCCAAGATCCAGGCCGAATTCATCGCAAATATCACGGTCATAAAGCTGGTCAATAACCTGAATCTCCAGGAAATGATTGCCTGAGCCAAGCGTTCCTGACTGGGCCTTGCCCCTTTCGTATGCGCGTTCTGATACCGCCGAAGGCTCAGCTCCGGATATCGCCCCATATTCTTCTGTACACTCCAAATCCTCATCTATACCATAACCCCTCTTTACCGCCCATCCTGCACCTTTAACTAAGATCTCTTTTTCCTCTCTTGTCCCTACTTTAATATCCCCTTTTGAACCTAATCCGGAAGGGACGTCAGAAAAAAGCGCGTATACTAATTCTTTTATTTTATCTTTTACATCATCGTAAAATAATGCGGTTTTTAAGAGGCGGACCCCGCAGTTTATATCAAACCCCACTCCGCCGGGAGAAATCACGCCACCCTGCGCAGGGTCAGTCGCAGCAACCCCCCCGATAGGAAAACCGTAACCCCAGTGTATATCCGGCATGGCCAAAGAATAATTGACGATTCCCGGTAAAAACGCCACATTAGCAACCTGCTCCAGCGCTTTATCCCTCTGGACATCTTTCAACATCTTTTCAGTAGTATAAATCAACCCATCAACCTTCATCCCCGGCTTAGACTCTTTTGGTATACGCCAACGATAATCGTCAATTTTTTCTACTTTCACCTGTTGTTCCCCTGACATATTCTTTTACCCTTCTTGATACAACACTGTAAATCTATTTAACTGTTCTATCAGACGTCAAAAATAATTTCTGCCTGCCAACCGGAATAAACCTGCTCTAGCTTCAAACCACAGTAAGTGGCGGCCTTTATTTCCGTTTTTATTATATAGTCCACAAAACCCCTGCCGATAACTTCGACTTTAAGTTTATTGTTTTTTAATTGTAGGGATTGAAAATTAAAGAAAATGAGTTCTTCTGCTGCGGAGAGGGAGAGTAATTCATTCAGCCAATTGACTAAGAGCTCTTCCAAACTACCTGCTTCTTGCCTGACTTCTATTTTTCTCTGCCGTGATTCGGACCTTGCCTTATCTTTTTTCTCGGCGATAATATCGAACATGGCCAAGGCGGCATTCTTGAATAAATCTTCGCTGTCTTTTCCTTTTACCCTGATGCCTATATCCGCGGTATGTTCGATAAACTCGTAATTCTTATCCCCCACTAATCACCCGGCATCGTCACTAAATATAACCTGGCCAGTAATTGGTGGGCCATGTAGGAGTCGAACCTACGACCTTGACATTAAGAGTGTCCTGCTCTGCCAATTGAGCTAATGGCCCATACTAAACTATCTCCCGTTAGTTCATCCTACATCTCTAGAATACTCATAGGATTGAGCTAATGGCCCCTATTATTACTTGCCTGCCATAGCTCATCCTACATCTCTAAAATCTTCATAGGATTAAGCTAATGGCCCCTATTTATACAACTATCTTATTTTCAAATACTTGCGAAGCAGCTATTTTTGGGTGTTCTTCCTCTCAATGCCAGACATCACCGATTGCGAAGCGAGTCTATACCTCAAATCGTGGAAGTGAAAACTAACTATACCAGATTTCTTAACGGCTGTAAAGAAAGATTTCTTAATATTGCCGTATGGCGCTACATGGCTATAGGCATATTATACCTCTCCTGAACCTCACTTAAGCCTATTCTTACTCCTGCCATAATTTATGTAAGAAATAGGGAGATCTAATGGTGATTTTACAAACAAAAAAGGCTGAACGGTTAAGTCCAGCCCCCATGAAACTATTTGGCGGGAAAAGTTTATCTTGCTTTCTTTCTTCTAAATACCAATCCTAATAAACCTAACCCTAAGAGCGATAAGGTGGCAGGCTCAGGGACAGAAGCAGTACCTCCATCCCCAGGAAAAGTATCTTCAGAAACCGTCCAATAAAAATAACGGGTGACAGTCCCATAGTAAACAAAGGGGTATTCTCGGTGATCTAACATAGTAAGTTCAAGTTGTGACGTCATTGGTCCACTTGCAAGCGAACCTTCAGTTCTATGAATCCCCCAAACAAAATCCAGACTTTCACCAGGCTCGACTATGAAAGGCTTTAAAGTAGTTGTTAGTTCTTCATCGAATCTAGATTGCATCCCAGGCCAACTATAGAACCAATAACCCAATTCAAAGCTTTGACCTATACCATAGACTTCTCCAGCGGTAGAATTATTATAAAATCTCCCATATACGGAAAATGTTTCCTCAGGACCAACGAT
>Ga0265297_10001593_pt1 | contig 52021 bp, 45 predicted proteins | sample Munlanlwell13791_FD_192502 | JGI IMG/M metagenome (GOLD analysis project Ga0265297, IMG submission 192502) | Leachate microbial communities from a municipal landfill in Southern Ontario, Canada - Leachate well 137-91 | ecosystem: Engineered > Solid waste > Landfill > Unclassified | place...
ACTTTTAATATTCCTTTCTTTATCAACAATCCCTTTTTTAAAACTTTTTGTCAAAGGGCACAAGGAAACACACAACCCCCTAAAGGCTCCGCCTTTAAAACCTTTATGTCCTTTTGCATAAGAAAATTTTGCCGTTAGCGCGGCGTGCCCTTTCCACCTTTTGCGCCCACAAAAGGTGGAGCCCAAATGGGGCCAAGTGAAAAGAAATCTGGAAATTACAAATCTTCGTGAGATGCATGACGCAGGTCAGCACCACGGGGATACCCGCTGGACTGACACAAGTCTCTTACACCTCACTCCCGATTTGAATTTCCTGATTTTTTTCAATTGGCGGCAAGATGGGGTACGGTCCTAGGGGTAAGGAAACAGGCTTTCCGAATTCATGTTTCCTTACCCCTGGACAGAAATATTTTAAAACAAAAATTTTTATCTTGTGTTTCCCTTTAGGTCTTGACAGGATGTTTTTATGCCAAAAAGTTTTCATTACTTGACTTACCCGTTCTTTACCCCCTACACTCAAGAAGTAACAATTATTAACTTAAAATTATGGATCCACGAGTTATAAGCGAAACACCTCCACCAGACGAAACAACAGAGGTTACGCGGGAGGAATTTAATTCTGATACCGCACAATACAATGGAATCATTTCTCTGCCCCCTGAAGATGCAAACCGAGCGATAGAAGAATTTACCATGGGGCGCGCTTCAATGCGCAATCTGCGTCGTGAAAATCAAGATCGTGTCCCTCAATTGGACGAAAACACTCCTCGCTTGGAATACGTTGACGATGGTCCATGGCGCATTGTAAGCGAAACCGAAACAGAGACAACTGTCGTTCCACCAATGGACATGCCGGTTGAAACGCTTATAACTAGCGGAAGAGAGATTTTCGAGTTTACAGATTTCGATAAGCTTCCAGTCGGAGAACCAATTAAATCGGTTCATATACTCAAGTTAGGAGAACCTGCAACTTTTGAAAAAACGAAAAAAGGCTTACGCCTCACAAAAAAAGGTGTTGTGAGCGCGTATAAAATTACATTCCGAGGCGGGAGAGAGATTTCCGTCAACGAGGAGGAATAATCTGTAATACATTTAAGACACTCGCCCACTTGATTGTAGGCGAGTGTTTTAATTATCCATGTGTGGCATTAAAAAACGTTTAGTTCGTATAAAATTGAAACCGATTATTTTAGCGCATAACGAAAATCCGGCAGCGCACTCATGGCTCTGCCGGATAGTTTTTCGCACACTTTCGGTGCGGATAATAGGTTCAGTTGAGAACGTCATCGCTGATACAGGTCAGCTTACCGTCCTGGTCGATCTCCCAGACGTCCTCGGCCACATCATCGTCCAGGTTGGTGGCCGTGGCTCTGACCAACAAACAGGTCTCGTCGGTTGTCAAGCGCACCGGAGGTTTGGATTAAAGGCAAAGCCCAATCCTCATTTCTTCATGGGAAGAATAATAGACGCCAGGCCGAGATTATCTTCGCGGTCAGTGTTCCAGCGCCGATATATGCCGACCCCCTTATCACTCGAGAGATGGCCAACGCAGATGCTTTGTCGGTCACCGTATTCGACAGACCCGACTTCATTGCAGCATCTGGCTATGTTATCAGAAAATAGCCAAGTGCCACACTCCTTGTAGTAGAGCAACATGGTATTGACCATAATTCTGGTCATCGGTCTCACCTCATTCCTTTCGTGAGGCAAGAGTAATTTTAGCTGTTCATCCAACTCCATGTTGGTGGAGCCAGGCACAATGTCCCGACGGACCAGACGCCATTGGGGCACATCCGTCGCCTTGGCGAATTGCTCATCCTTATCGTCTTCGCGACCATAAACCAACAGATTTTCCCCCGCATACCTCCACATGGTCTTGAGGGATAGCCCGAGGTCAAAAACCAAGATATGGGTTGAAGCGCATTCTTTCAGGACCGAATCCGAGAACGGAATCGTAGCGAGAGCCGCCAGCTGTTCCGGGGAAAGACTATCAAGCTGTTCGTGATAAAGATCGCCGTACACCTTTTTCGCAGTGGCGGGACCGATGCAATTCATCGCACCCATTATTTGTTGGGCGTGGACGAATCCCGTCGCGTCAATCATCAGCGATTGCTTATGGTTCTCCGATGACCACATTGCCACCGCGAAGATTGCAACCGCGAACACCAAACCAATGGTTGGCCTGAGTTTCTGTGACATAGTTTAACCTCCTTCATCTGAAAACCGTTTTTCTACCTTTATGTCTTTTGTTCTCTACATGCGCCTCGTACTAAAAAAGTGTCGCTAGAAAAGTCTTGTTGTCAAAAAGCGTATTGTACGATGCTAGCATAATGCCTTAAAATGTCAATATGTGCGCCCCGCAAATTCTCAATCTATCACATTGCGTCATACAGACTGGGTTGACAAAAACGGATTATTTTGATAGCCTCAACCGTTAGATGTTTGACAATTGGGTTACGCAAAAAAGGAGCTTATCATGCGTTTGTTATTGTACGTCCTTCTTGGGGCGATCGTTGGGCTAGTCTTTGGTCTCATTTGGGACCAGATGATTTGGATCGGCCTCGTTGTCGGTCTATTCGCGGGCATCTTCCTCGGCAACGAAGCCGGCAATCTCGCGGGCTTTATTGCTATGATTATTTTTGGTGCAGCCGGCGCGCTACTCGGACTCATCAACTATGGTATCGGCTACGCCTTGAGTGCTCTGTCCCCTCAGCACCCTCTTTGGATATTTGTGCTGGTCGGCGCATGTGTCCCCATCCTCATTCGCCTGTTAAGATCCCGCCTACTGCTTCAACGCAAAAAGCTAGCGTAGGAGAAATGTTGTTTCCAAGCAAAGCTCGGTGCATCCGCCCGGGCTTTTCGTTTTCCGCACAAAAATTGAAGCCCCGTCTCCGGACGAGGCTTTTTTGTATTGCAAGGGTTGCTAGAGCGCTCTGCGTCGGCTACTCCTGACAACGCTGATCGGATGCCTTCGCGCCCTTCCTCGCAAGACCCGACTGGATCGTCTCTTTTTGACAAGATATCCTTTACCCTTACAGGTCTTGCATGGACGCCGGTACGACTCTGACCGACCTCTTCCTTCACAACTTGGGCATTTCATGACGCCTCCATCTTCATTCGTTTGTCATAGAAATCAAACATAAAGAACCAAAAGCACCTTATCGCTCGGCTTTCTATTTGTCAATTTCCTAAAACAAACTTTTTTTGTAACGGTGTTGACAAAAACTCTGAAAAAGATATAATCGTGTATTGCACTTTTGGACCCTATAACCACGAGGTGATTATGCCGAAATGGGAATACTGGATTGTCGATACTCTTGCCACCTCCCACCTACTAGACTATTTGAACAAAATGGGAAAAGATGGTTGGGAGATATGTGCTTCGCTAGGCTTTGGGAAAGGGGTGGACACGCTTGTCCTCAAACGGCCGCTCGAATAATAACTCCGACAACCCCAAGCCTTCAGGGATCCTCACGGAGGATCCCTTTAAATTTCTATTTCTGGGATTTTTCAGCTTGCGCCTTGGGGTTGACAAAATATAAAAATCTGATACAATGACCCGTTAAACAATGTGATTGAAAATAAGGAGGAGGTTCATGGAGAAAGTTCTTTTGATAATTGGACTAGCGGCGTTGTGGGCAAGCTTCATTGTGCTCGCAAGAAAATACATCAGAAAATTTGATTGTCGCAAGAGCGACAAGGCGAGTACTTTCGTGATAATCGGAAGCTGTATCTGCTGGGGAGCTACCGGATATGGCATCGGGTGGATCATTGACCCAATTCTTACCGAGGTCATCGGACTTTTATCCTTTGTTATCCTCGGCGGATTGCAGGGACTTTGCCTTGTCGTCTACATCAAGCATAGGTGGAGAATCCCGATCGTGTAGTCCAACGCGAACATAAAAAGCCTGCGAAGTAGTAGTGATATGAACCGCGGGCTTTTCAAATTGGAAAATGAAGGAATTTTCCCCGCTCGCTTATTGGAAAAAATAAGCTGATGCTCCTATTTTTTGATCACTTTTTCAATCTGTTTGGCGTGCCCACCTTCATGATCCTCACCTTGGTATGTATAACCAAACATTGAATCAATATTTATAGCTTTGCTATCTGAACCTTTTTCAGATGCTTCGTAATACCAGTCTCGTTCTGATAAAGAGTTGATCCTTAGCACAAGCGCGTCAAAAGAGTCATCAAACTCTTTTAGAATTTTATCTAAACCACAATTTGCTCGTTTATTTATCTCTTTCTGATTAAAAACCGTCTCATCTTGACCCCACCATTCAGGCTTGTGGTTGGTGAGTATTTTATCAACAGCTTTAAGTTGTTCCCAATTCCATGCTAATAAATGCGCTATCACATCTTTTGTTGTCCAATTACCGAGAACCTTTTGCGAAACTATCTGTTTAGGACTTAACGAATTAATCACTTGCAAAAAGCGTTTGTGGCCATTTTTTAGTCTCTGAATTGATTCTTCTTTCGTCATAAGCTAAATCTAGCAAAATTTAGTTTTCTGTAGATCCTTCTCAACCCAACATCAAAAATTATACTAGACCGAATTTTTTATCCAGCGGCTCTTTCGAAAAATAGACACGGACGTTAAACGCTGGATCCATAAGCTCAATCATTTCTTTACCTGGTTTATCGAAAAGTGTGAAACCGGATTTTCCTAAAAATTCTTTTTTAAATTCGGGATAATTTGAGACGGTAAAATCCGCATCCCCTCTCTCTGGACGAGTAGGATCTGGTTTGCGGACTTTCACAACTCGAAGCTTTCCAGCGGAGGTTTCAATAGGTTCAACAACGAACACCGGCCCCATTTTAGTTTCCTCTCCAATCTTCCCAAGCCCTTTCGCCGCTTCAAGCAAATCCTGATATTCTTCTTCGCTTTGCGCAAAAAAGCACGCATAATTTACCGGCGCATTTTTTTCTGGCGTGTGCAAATCTTTTATCTGCTTTGCCTGCTCAACAATCTCTTTTGCTTGTTTGATAAAATTATTTACTTCACTCATATAAAAAACTACCCTTTAAAACCTAACATAAAAGCTAGGCCCTTACGCCCCTGATTCAACAAGTAGTCATCTTCAGCTGACGGTGTATTATTTTTTATTTTTTCTTCTCTTACGGCGCCAACAATGTGCATAGCATGTTGAACCTTTGTAAAAAATGGCAACAATAATAATTCCTGCGAAGTAAGTTGGATTGTTTTTTGGTACTCATCAAGCGCAATTTTATAATACATTGTAAACAACTCAAGATGATTCGTATCAAACAGCATATTACTTAGGATAACAGCAAGCTCCTGAATTCGAGGATAATAATTAGTAACGGCAAAATCAATAATGTATATCTGACCCTCTCGTGAGAGCATGACGTTTGTTTTAATAATATCGCCGTGCACCAAGGCGTGAGGCAAACTGTCAATATTTGTTTTTTCAAATTCATCCACCAACGGCTGGATCAATGCTTGATCGCTGGACGGTAACAACGTTTCGACCGCACGATATTCTTTTAAGAAACTTGGGATTGCCCAGCTGTCATAGATAAACTTCGGTTGGTAACTCACCGAGTTTATAAAAGCCGCTTGTCTGACAGTTTCGCGGGCTTCGTTTTCGGTTAGCGGTCTTCCGAGCTCATAAAATGTTTTTCCATTAATATACTCCATAACAATTGACCGAAGCCTGGCATTTTCGACCATAAAGTGGCTTATGTAGCCTTGCCCGGATTCAAAGAGTTTTGGTTCTCTTACGCCGGCCTCAATTGTTTTGCGAATTATCGTGACATACCGTTCACAACCCTCATTAGTCCGAAACTCGCCAAAAAACTTAACAAAAAATTTACCTTTTGATGTTTGCAAGATAACGTTAAAATCTTCATAGCCCACCAATACAACTTCGTGACCCTGATAAGCACCCAGATTATAATCTCTGCAAATAATGTTCAACGGTTGGTTTAAGTTGCCTTTATATGCAATGCGGTCTTGGAATTTTGTTTCGCCACTCATAGCTTCATTTTAATCGCATCTTTTTTAAGAAGACTACATCGTAATCGTCAAAACCTATTTTATGATACAACTTTTGCGCACGGAAATTTTGTGACGATGCGGTTACTTTCACAAAATTAACTTTCTTCTGCTCACACCATGAAAAAAAATATTTTATCAATTTCGACCCCACTCCCTTGCTTCGGGATTTGGATTCGACCAGCATGTTTTCAAGTTCGGCGTACCGTGCCGGAAGCCGCGAAGGTTTTCTCTCAAGTAATCCACCGGCGAGGTATCCAATAATTCTGGAATTAAACTCGGCGACAACGATTATACCATCATGATGATTGATTACGCGCCATCTAAAATAATCCTTACCTTTTTTTGAATAGGTATACTTGGTGTTCAAGGTTTTATCGTAATCTCGATATTCCTTTATAAATAGCGCGTGATTGAGGCGTTGGATGCCTTTAATATCTGCAATGGTTGCCTGTCTAATTGTAACTTCTTTGTTCATATTTTAAGTATATCATTTTTGAAAGCCTGCGGCTTTCATCCCTTCCTACCTTTTGTTTCGGCAAAAGGTAGCTAAAACCGAGCCCGTGAAAAGACATCGGGCCCGCCCATGGGCGGGCATCGACTTTTTTCAATGGGCGAGAAAAAACAGGGGTTTTTCCCTCGGCCAAGCTTAACAATTATTTTACTTCGTATATCCAACCGGACTGCCAGGTGATTCTTATTACCTTCGTCGCCCTATGTATAAAATATATTATTTTTCTTTGGCAATTTTTAAAATATCGTCCGCCAGTTTCTGCAGACGACGCACGGCCTCATTTATCCCTTTCAGCACCTCTAACCTTTCCTGAGGTGTTGCCTCACCTTTTTTAATTCGTTCAAGAAGCTGATTGAATTCCTGGTCACTAATATTCATAATATTTTCGACGCTTAAATTTATTGACGACCCAAGAGGCAAATTGGCCTACACGTATTCCTGCTTCTCCCGATGCCACACAAAGGCCGGTTATATTTGCAAACATTGTCTTTGAGTCAATAAATGGATTGCCCTGTGCGCTATCGTTTCCGATTGCGGCTGCAGCGCCTAAAAGGACCCCAGCAGTAAGTATCATAATGCGGGCACGTATCTCATCACGATGGTTATTGTAGTATTCTTTGCACTGTTGGCCAAAGTCATGGATACACTCGCCGATAGACCTTGCCTGCTCGTTAGTTAACTCCTGCAGCGCATCCAATTCGTTTAGTGTTTCAGCTAATATTGCAGCATTTTCTTCGAGTTCGGTTGTCTGTTGATCGGTTTCCGCTTCAATGTCTGCTGCCAATTCACCATCTTCTTGACCGATATTCTCAGTTGGATTTATGCTCTGGTCGGACCCCATTCCTGGCTCTCCTTCAAAAGGATAACTTTTCATAAAAATGTTTTATTGAATCAATTATTTATATTACAGCAAAAAGTGGAATTTTTTCAAGGGCGCTGTAACGGTTTAATAGTTTAGCGGCGCTTTCATTATGCCTCTCATTAACCGTCGTTGTTCCATGTACCAAATACGTAATTTTCATACCCCAATTATACCACCTCACTCTTTATTTCCTCCGCCTTCCGCCTACCAAAAAACTACTTTGAAATTCTGTTAAAACTTTCAGAAGTTGCTATAAATGCTTTGCTCATTACTTTTGTTAAATAATTTAATCCAAAAATGTAATCGCCGGCATCGGATTTATTTAACGCATCAAGATAAGCTGGCTTGTCTTTTCTAATAATAGCATTTATTAATATTGGAAAAGACAACCTGTCAAATCCTTGCATGCGAAGAATTAAACACATTATCAGTCGCCCCATACGTCCATTCCCATCACAAAAAGGGTGTATTGAAACAAGTCGATGTTGGACATACCAAGCGATAAATACAGAATATATTTGCCTCTTTTCTTTTGGATTAAGTTTTTCTTGATCTTTATTTTTTTTTAAAATTTCATCTTTAAACTTCTTATGCCAAAGCCTTTTATTATTGACAAAATCAATCAACTCAACAACTTTATATTCAATCTGCCAGGGCGGTGCGGGATCCGTCTCTGTTTATTTTTCGACAATGTATACAGTACATATGTGTTTCTTTATAAATATCTAATGTGTTTAGTATATCACTTTTGAAAAAACTTTTACTTTTTTTAGTACCATGTCCAGGGCATAGGGGGAACATAAATTCGGAAAGCGTGTTCCCCCTATCCCTAGGACTTTAACCCAACCCCTTCCACACCGCCTCGCGGGGGCGAGATAAAATCCTCTGAATTCCTCGTATGAAATTCCGAAAGCCATTTCGGTAATTTCTTGGTTACTCGAAATTCAGAGGATTTTGTTTACTCCCAGTCCCACAAAAAAATTATTTTACCTCATATGTCCAACCTGGTTGCCAGGCGCCAACTTTCCGCCAATCTTCTGCCACTGCCTGCTGCCAAGTTTTGCCTTTTGCAATAACTTCAAGGGCCAGTTGCGGAGCTTGATGAGCGACAATTGCCATATGCGAATATGTTAATTTCATCTCGTCAACAAATTCACGCATTCGTTTTTCAACATCTTTATAGTTTTCGCCGTTTGGAAATCTGGTATCAATATATTTTTCCATGTCATTTTTGAATTTCGATGCAGTAGCGCCATTCCAGTCGCCATAATTCGCTTCGCGTAAACGTTTGTCGTGAATAATCTTATAGTTACCCTTAAAACTCAATTCAGCAGAATTAATCGCGCGCTTGAGATCGGAACAAAAAACAACTTCAAAATCGGAGTCTTGAAGCTTGCTTGGCAATTCTTTTGATTGTTGAATACCCTTTTCAGACAACTCGCCATCATTCCACCCCGTCGCCAGATGTTGCTCATTATCAGTCGTCGTCCCATGTACAAAATACGTAATTTTCATACCTTTAGTATATCATTATTTCTTCAGTAGCTACCCCACCCAATACAAAAACTTAACTCAGGCCTAATGATGGCATTTTTAAATATTTAATTTAGCAATCAGACTCAACTTTTGCCTGTCCAAACTTTTTGTTGCATTCTTCAACCAAAAAACGCTGGTCTTCATTTGATTTTCGAGCAGCTCGTTTTACTATTTTTTTCTTTTCTTGGATTGAGAGACTAGAAAAGTTTGAGTTACTTTTAGAGTTCCCAATAAATATTTTAAATATATTCATCATATAAGAGATTCTAGCTGTTTTTTAGTATACTTCAATTTCAAAAAATTGTCAATCTCATCAATATAAAGCCTGCTATCTTCAGTATCATTTTTAAAATTCTTTATTATAAGATGAATTGCAACCTGTTTATTAAACTCCTTTTTTATTCTATTAACATTTTCTTTCGCTTGAAAATAAGAATCGATAAAAATCTTTTTTGGAATTGTTCTACCTTGTTTCTTCTCTCGACCCTTTGTAAACTCCCATGCCACTAAAGGGTCTTGGTGTAAATAAAAAATATCTACATCTCTGTTTCTTTTCAAAGATCTTATCACATCTTCTCGTGAATGCTTATAACTTGAGAACGTTCCATCAAGAATTATATTTTGTTGTTGTTTTAAGGAATAATCAAATAATTTTTGTAATCCAATTATTGCTGCCAATTTTACTTCATCAGAATTTTTACCGTCATAAAAAGGAATGAATTCTTTAATTTCATCTGCATCAATTCGAACACATTTAAAATTTTTATTAATCGTAACTAAATTTTGATTAAAACCGATTGAAAACTCCGTTTTACCCGCACCAGGCGAACCCGCCATAAAAAAAGTCATAGGGCGTTTGCTCGACGGAAATTCTTGAATATTAGCAAATTTCAATATCAATTCATCTAAATGCTGGTGTAAATAAATTTTCGCTTTTTCTGAAATATCCATAAAACAAGTATAGCAAAAAATCATTGTATTGTTTGTGTATCTAAGAACCCAGCTTTCACTCCTAGACCTCTGGCCTCGAGGCTACTGCCGAGCTGAAAGCTGTACATAAATAGTACAAGGATTTTATCTCGCCCCTGCGAGGTCGTGCCGAAAGGTTGGGTACCGTCTTAGGGATAGGGAAACTGGCTTTCGAAATTTATGTGTCCCTATCCCTAGACAAAAATCAGGGTGGCTTTCGCCACCCCAATTCTTAAAAACTTTTAAAATTCAGTTTTATTTATTCGCCAAAAACCATCCCTTACTCTTCGTCACATAATACAACATGACTGCATCAATCACGAGCGTCAAAACATTACCACCGCGCCAGCTAACAAAGACGATAATCACGCTATACACGATAAACGCGATCAAGAGCCAGTAGCCCCACATTCTGCGCTTGTTAATCCCCCACACCGCAACAAGCGAAACCGCCATACTAATAAGTGCGAGAATCGCGGCAAACGGCGCGTAGCTGAAAAGTCCTAATGCGCCAATCAGCGAAAGAGCTGCCCCTATAATCAACAACCACTGGATCACTTTCAAAGCCGTCGGCATGCCCGTCTGCTTACCCGGCATAAAATCTCCGGGTTTCATATTTTTCATATCCTTCATGTCGTTGACCATGCCTTTGGACATGTCCCCAAACGACTCCTGTTTCGGAGCGTTGTTTGTCCCGGGCTCCTTTGGCGTATTCATATCATCGGCCATAGAATTTTTCGTTACTTGATAAATTATTTTAACTGCAGCCAGTTGTCTCCCCACAATCCAGACACACCATGCAACTCCCATTCCTCTTCATTTTCATGCTCGAACAATTCGGGCACTGTTCGCCGGTGAATCCTTGCGCTTTTGCCTTATGCGCGTCTGTGCCGTTACCTGTGTCCATGGACATTTTCTTCTCGCGAGCGCTCACATTTTTTTCGGCAACATGCACCAAGGTCATCTGTTCTTTTTCGTCTTTTGTGCCCTGCTTTGACGGCTTCACATGAACCAAATCTTCACGTCCAAGATATTCAAACCCGAGTACGCGGAACACGTAGTCCAAAATAGACGTTGCCATCTTGATATTGTCATGGCCTTCGACCATACCGGCTGGTTCAAATCGTGTGAACGTAAATGAGTCAACATATTCTTCCAAAGGAATGCCATATTGCAGACCCTTAGAAATCGCAACCGCAAAACAGTTTAAGATTGAACGATATGCTGCACCTTCTTTATACATGTCGATAAAAATCTCGCCTAATCGTTTGTCGTCGTATTCTCCTGTGCGAATGTACACTTTGTGTCCGCCGACTCTGCCTTCCTGCGTAAATCCTTTTCGCTTCTTCGGTAATCCTTCGCGGATCGGACCTGCGGCGTAGTAGTCGTTGAGTTTCTGAGGCGTCGCACTTTGTTCATCTTCGTCCGAAAGCATCACAAGCTCATCTTCATCTGATTTGCTGTTTAATGGTTGCGAAAGTTTGCTTCCGTCACGGTATAAGGCGATTGCTTTCAACATGGACTTCCATGATTTCAGATGAATCTCGTCAATCTCTTTGATTGTCGCATTGTGCGGCATGTTGATTGTTTTTGAAATCGCACCGGAAATAAACGGCTGAACAGCTGCCATCATGTTAACGTGTCCAGTTGGCGCAATGAAGCGCTTGCCTTTAATGCCGCATTTGTTCGCGCAATCAAAAATCGGATAATGTTCGATCTTTAGATGTGGAGCGCCTTCAATAGTCATGGTACCGCAGACGTATTCATTTGCTTGGGCGATCTGCTCTTTCGAAAATCCAAGTTCTTTTAAGATATTCAGGTTTGGACGCGCAATCTGCTCTTCGGTTACACCGAGGCGTTTCAGCGTTGTTTCACCCAGGTTGAACGAAGAAAACGCGAATGCAATATCAAACGCGGTCGGAAGCATGGCCTCAACTTTGTTCAGGTCTTCTTGATTGAATCCTTTGACTTTCAATGAATCAGGATTAATGTGCGGACATCCAACTAGTGTGCCGCGTCCTTTCATGTAGTATTCGATTTCTTTGATCTGGTCTTTGGTGTAGCCGAGTTTCGATAATGCAGGAGCAACGGACTGGTTTACAATTTTGAAATAGCCGCCGCCTGCCAATTTTTTGAATTTTACCATCGCGAAGTCCGGTTCGACGCCTGTCGTATCGCAGTCCATGACCAGCCCGATGGTTCCGGTCGGCGCAATGACAGTAACCTGCGCGTTACGGTATCCATAGCGTTCGCCTTCGGTAAGTGCTGTGTCCCACGCGTTTCGTGCGGCATCAACTAACGCATGCGGAACGTGCATTTCATCAATTGCCGTCGGCAACACAGATAGTTGTTCGTAGTCAGATGCCGGAGCGTTGTACGCTGCACGACGGTGATTGCGCATTATGCGGAGCATATGGTCGCGGTTTGCATCAAAGCGCGCGAACGTTCCTTTTGCTCGTGCCATCTCTGCTGAAGTTGCATAACTGTCGCCGGTCATAATTGCAGAAAGTGCGCCTGCCCAGGCGAGTGCTTTTTTGGAATCGTACGGAATGCCGTTCATCATGAGAACTGTCCCGAGGTTTGCGTATCCAAGTCCGAGCGTTCGGTAGAGGTAGCTTCGTTTTGCAATTTCAGGCGATGGGAACTGCGCCATAAGCACAGAAATTTCAAGCGTGATTGTCCAAAGCCTCACCGCATGGCGGTATGATTCGATGTCAACTGATCCGTCTTCACGCAAAAATTTCACCAAGTTCAATGAGGCGAGATTGCACGCTGTGTCGTCCAAGAACATATATTCTGAACATGGATTGGATCCGTTGATGCGTCCGTCAGCCGGGCAGGTGTGCCATTCGTTGACGGTCGTGTCGAACTGGATTCCCGGATCAGCCGATGCCCATGCGGAATATGCAATGTCCTGCCACAACTTTTTCGCGCGCAGTGTCTTTGAAACCTTGCCATCTGTGCGGTTGATGAGATTCCACGGTTCGTCGTCTTGCGCCGCTTTCATGAATTCGTTAGTCACGCGCACCGTGTTGTTTGAATTCTGTCCTGAAACGGTCTGATACGCGTCGCCTTCGAATTCTGTCGTATATGGCTCAAAATGGATTGATGTTTCGCCTTGATCGACCAGAGACAACACGCGCTCGATATAATTTAACGGAACGCCATGCGCAAGCGAATCGCGCACGCATTTTTTGACTTCAGCGTTGGCATGATAATCGGTCGTCTGCTGTTCTTTAGCCTTAATCATGAGCTCGTTCAAATATCTGGCTGCCATGCGGGAACCTGCCACCATAGATGCAACCTTCTGCTCTTCACGGACTTTCCATGTAATAAAATCTTCAATTTCTGGATGATCGATGTTCACAATCACCATTTTTGCGGCCCTGCGTGTCGTGCCGCCTGATTTAATTGCGCCTGCTGCTGCGTCAAAAATTTTCAAAAAGGAAATAAGTCCGGAGGATTGTCCGCCGCCGGAAAGTTTTTCGCCTTTTCCGCGCAGGTTTGAGAAATTCGACCCAGTGCCTGATCCATATTTGAAAATGCGCGCTTCACGGGTGACGAGATCAAAAATCCCGCCTGGGTTAACCAGGTCGTCGCGGACATACTGAATAAAACACGCATGCGGCTGAGGGCGGGTGTATGCGTCTTCTGATAATTTAAATTCTCCTGTTTCGGGATCAATATAGGAGTGTCCCTGCGCGTGACCGGTAATGCCGTACACGGTTTGGAGTCCTGTGTTAAACCACTGCGGAGAGTTCGGCGCGGCCATCTGATGAATCAGCATGTATTTCGTTTCATCTTCGTAACTTTGTGCGTCGTCTGCGCTTGCGAAATATCCGTGTTTTTCTCCCCATTCACGCCAACACCTGGCCATGCGGGTCACCACCTGACGGCTGGATTTCTCTCTACCCAATATCGGATTCCCTTTTTCATCGATCTTTTGAGAGCCGTCATCGTTCAATTCTGGAACGCCTGCTTTGCGGAAATATTTTTGCGCCAAAATATCGGTTGCAACCTGCGACCAGTCCTTTGGCACTTCAACATTTTCAAGTTCATAACGGACAGATCCATCGGTGTTTCTGACAGACGATGTGCGAAGATCATATTCAATTCCCTCAAGCGGATCAACGCCTGCTCGCGTAAAACGTCGGGTAATGTGCAATCCTTGGTCATCGCCTTTCATAACCGGCAATTTGTCTCCCTCGTGAATTCCATATGCCAACATCTGATCTTCCCTTGTATGTGAAGAACCATCCAGTTTGCTGTCATGCTCTTTTGTCGTGACGTCTGGTGATGTTCGATATGGGAGGGGGGTAGCCATAAGGATTTGCGGTTATGGGGAAAAATAAATGTTACTTTTTGATTTTTTTAAAACGAGGGTTTTTTCGACGTGGCATGTTTTTTCGTGTTCGCTGTTGTTTCTTTGGCGCGCGCGATCTAGGGTCTAAGGATTTAAGCTCCTTCCTGAAGCTCTCGGCGTCCTTAAAGCTTCGGTACACTGACGCAAATCTGATATAAGCAACATCGTCTATTTCTTTGAGGTGCTTCATGACGATTTCGCCCACGTCAGAGGTTGTCACTTCGGATTCTCCCAGCATTTCAATATCTTGTTCAATATGGGAGACTAGCATCCGAAAATTCTCGTCGGTAATCGGCCGTTTCTGGAAAGATTTTTTGATGCCGGATTCGAGCTTCTCTTTCGCATAAGGCTCTTTTGCCCCATTGCGCTTCACTACCGTCAAGTTGAGTATTTCGTGTTCTTCATAGGTTGAAAACCTGAACCCGCATTTTTCACACATACGTCTGCGTCGGACCGCAAGTCCGTCGCCTGCGAGCCGTGAATCAGTAACTTTCGTGTCTGGGTGGTGGCAAGCGAGGCAGAGCATAGTGTTGTAAGCGCTAAAAAAATGAATTTTGAGGTCGCGATACACCACAAGGATGCTAAATCATCCATGGGTATTTTCAGGAGTTGGTGAGCGTCAACAAAAGTTTGGAATTGCAGCAAGCCCAGGAAAGCGTTGATTTTGTGTGTTTTTGTTTTAGGTACAATATGTTGTGTCTCTACCTAGTAGTATACTACAAAATATTGATTTGGTCAAAGAAGACTCCAAATAGGCCTAACATTAGGTAAAGGGTAATATTTCGAACTACTTTTTTTGTTTTTCTGGCGTCGCCAAACGTACTTTATCCACAAGGGGCTCGTAGTTTCCTTTTTGTGAGAAGGGCCCAGACGCCCTATGGGCATCTAAACATGCTCATTCTCAAAAAAGGAACTACTTCGCCGACACATTTCTTTTTAGTTAGTTTGGCGTGTCTTGCGAGAATTACGCATAAACGCCATGCGAGCCTTCGAACAAGACATGCCAAACTAACACACCCCCTTACATCATTTTCTTCCTGATAAAGGCTGGGATCTCCAGATCTTCTTCAGGTGGTTTTGGCGAATCAGCTTTCTTTGGAGCCTGCACTTCAGGTCTCACCGGGGGTGTATAGGTCTGCCGAGGCTCTTGAGTGGGGCGCTCTAGGGCTGTCCGTTCCGACTCTCTGCGGTCGTGCTCAAATATGCCGGAACGACCCTGAAAATCGGGAATGATTTTCTTTGCTGATTTGCGTTTTTCGCTGCCTCCTGCAAAACCAGTAGCAATAACCGTAATATGAACCTCGTCCTTGATGTTTGGATCAATGTTCGCGCCAAAGATGACTTTCGCGTTCTGATCGGCAGACGATGTAATCACACGAGCCGCCTCATTTACCTCGTACATGGAAAGCGAATTGCCGCCGGTAACAGTAAAGAGGATGCCTCGTGCACCGTCGATAGACAGTTCTAAAAGCGGAGAATCGATTGCCTTCTTTGCAGCCTCAACCGCCCGATTTTCTCCGGTTGATGATCCGATACCCATGAGCGCAGAACCTGCATTTGCCATAATAGCCTTCACATCAGCAAAGTCGACATTAATAAGGCCAGGGATAGTAATTAAATTCGCAATCCCCTGCACACCTTGTCGCAGTACCTCGTCTACAGTCTTGAATGCTTCAATCAGAGAGGTTTTTTTATCAATAATCTGCAAAATGCGGTCATTTGGAATAGTGATGAGCGTATCGACATTATCCTGCAACTCTGCTAATCCTTGTTCTGCAATCTGCCGCCGCTGTGCGCCTTCAAAGGTAAATGGTTTAGTAACGACTGCAACAGTCAAAGCTCCCACGTCACGCGATATCTGTGCAATCACCGGAGCAGCCCCTGTTCCAGTGCCACCACCAAGTCCACAGGTGATAAACACCATATCGGCACCTTTGAGAAGCTCATGAATTTCTTCTTGGTCTTCTTCTGCTGCTTTGCGGCCGATATCCGGATCCATGCCAGCGCCAAGTCCACGGGTCGTCGTTTTTCCAATATGAATCTTGGTTGGAGCTTTTGAATGATGCAATGCCTGCGCGTCAGTATTCACGGCGACAAACTCAACCCCACGGATGCGCTGCTCAATCATTCGGTCAATTGCAGCACCGCCGGATCCGCCAGTACCAATCACTTTTATTTTTGCGAATGTTTCAATGTCTGGCTTGATTTCAAGGATATCTTGTCGTTTGGACATAAATTTAGGGGAGTAATGACTTAAACCAATTTTTGACTTTCGTACCTGCTTGACCGACTGACTTCAAGCGGGATTCGCCTGCGTTATCTTCTTGAGCGAGTACTGCCCCCCATGACACAAGCCCGAGCGCAGTTGCAAAAATCGGATCACGGGCGCGATCGATTGCAGTTACCAATTTTTCGCGCGGCACACCAATTGACGCCGGAAGCTTCAGTACTTGTTTTGCAACTTCAATAACACCGGGAAGTTTTGCTCCGCCACCAGTAAAGACGATTCCAGCAGGAAGCAACCCTGCCCGATCACATGCAATCAATTCTTTGTCAATCATTTTGTAAATCTCTTCAAGTCGGGCTTCAATTATTTCTGCAACATGTTTCTTCGATACCGTACCAGATTCATTTGGGCTGTAATCCGCAAGGTCGATTTCTTCGTGTTTTGAAATATCTTTAGGAACCGCCGTGCCGTGTTCGAGTTTAATTTTTTCTGCAATATCAATCGAGGTGCGAAGCCCAATCGCAATATCGTTTGTTACATGTCCGGCACCAATTGGTAAAATTGCGGTATGAAGCACATCGCCTTCCTCAAACACCATAAGACTAGTCGTGTTTGAACCGATATTCACCAGACACACGCCCAATTCTTTTTCACGCTTGCCCAAAATCGCTTCACTTGAAGCTAAAATCCCAAGGACAACATCATCAATGTCAATACCAGTTCGGTAGATAACCTTTTGGATATTTTTCACCTGACTTGAAAGCGCCAGAATGATCTGTGCATCGACTTCAAGCCTGATGCCCGACATGCCAATCGGATCCTTGATCCCCGCTTGATTATCGACAGTATACGACCGCGGAATAACATGTAGAATTTCATTATTCGGAGGAGCCGACACTGCCTGTGCTGCCTCAATAACGCGTTCCACATCTTCTTCTTGAATCTCTCCATTCGCCTTAGCAACCGCAATAACCCCATGCCCCTCTTGACTGGTTAAAGTACCCCCGTTCATACCAATATACGCATGCTCAATGGGAATACCGGTCATACGTTCTGCTGCAACTAAAGCCGCAGACACGCTTGATACCGCATCCTCAATAGACGTCACAACACCTTTTGAGATGCCTTCTGCCGGCTGTTCAGCAATACCGATGATTTGGAGCCCTTGTTGGTCGTCACCCACGCTGCCAACAGCTACGCGGATGCTGGTAGATCCAATATCCAGACCTGTTATTATGTTGTCTTTTGCCATAGGGATGTAATTGCTCTTAGTATAGTATAAAAAGGCCTACATCGCAATAAACCTTAGAAAACGTAGGGCCAAAAAATCAGGGTTCCAAGAACGGCTGCAGCGAGGCTCATAAGCAGCACCGCCCCGGCCATGATGTCTTTGATGATTTTCGCTTGAATGTGGATTTTTGGCTCAACTACATTTAAGAAATACTCAAGCACGGTATTGACAAGCTCCAAAATGAGCACGCCGGCGATCAACATTAAAATAAGAAGCAGGTCACGTTTTGAAATATCAAAAAAATAACCACAAAGAAGAACGATGGCAGCGATAAAAATCTGAATTCGGAAATTCTGTTCATGCCTAAAAACATATGTTAACCCCCGGCTGGCATACACAATACTATGTTTAAAACTCTGGTAGTTAATAATTGTCATGAGTGATTATAAAATACCTTCCCCCGACAAATCGTCTGCTCAAATAGTCGCATGCGCCGTATTTCGCGCGGAGTTCGATGATCGAATCCAGCAAGATGCAAAAATCCGTGTACGGCAAGAAATGCAAAAATATCCTTGACGGGCACTCCAACGTCACGTGCCCTACGGCGAGCATCACTATAATTGATAAAAATATCACCAAGATGCTCCCGTGTTTTTTTTGCCTGTGGGAATCGGACGCCATCCCGTAGAGCAAACGATAAAACATCAGTGGGTGTTCGCTTCCCACGGTAGGTCGTGTTTAATTTCTTCATGCGAGCATCACCGACAACAATCACATCAATATCGACATCTGATAGTCGCGTGAGTCTCGCTGCTTTGTGCAACACGTTCCGGACATGCGATTTAAACAAACGATGTGTAGGTGCTGTTTCAAAAAAAAATGCGATGCGTATCACGAGTGACTTCGATTAATTCGTGTTGCTGTTTGTGTTTGAGTTTGTATTGGTGTTCGTACTTAAATTGACATTAAAGAGATCGTTTGTATTGTTGATATTCTGATTTGTATTAGAGTTTGTGTTCGTATTGGTATTTGTATTGGTGTTGGTGTTCGTATTAGAGTTGGTGTTCGTATTCACCACAGTCGGAGTTGTAAAGGTAACACTTTTTACCACCATAGCATATGTTGTTTTATAATCGAGCTCTGTATGATCTCCGGTCTCATAATACAACGTAAAAATATAGTTTCCTGATCCAAAAAATGTGCTATACCCGTCTGTGCTTACAACGCCGATCGATGTCTTTGCCCAATTTTGAACGGTCTGCAAAGATGATAGACTGGTGTTCACTGGTGCCAAACCTAAGTACCATTCTTGAGGTGTTTTCCTGCCAAAATTATCCTGAATGGATACCTCTATATACTCGTCTCCAGCTGGAGAAATAAGCAGGACCCCTTTGCCGTCCGTCCCACGCTTATCTACCACCCAATCATTAGGATAGAGAAAAGAAAAACCGTATGTTGGATTAGTATACACACCGATTGTTTGGGCGGAATCCAGCTTCCCTTTGTTAATCGGGCTATACCCAAAACCGACTTCTACACCGTCTGAGAATGAATCACCATCTGTGTCTGCCTCAGTTTTCTCGGTGCCAAAGTCGACTTCCTCAATATCTGTCAATGAATCACCATCAAGATCCTGGGAACTTGGCATTTGTGCGAGACTTGAACGCGTGGAGGAATTTGTATTCGCGTTGGTATTCGTGTTCGTCGTGGTATTGGAATTACTGTTTGAATTTGTATTTTTATTAAAATTCAACGTCACATCAGTATTGGTGTTCACATTTGTATTCCCATTTGCAACGTTGTCTGCTGTACTGGCATTCTTCTTAAAAAGCATAAAACCAATCACACCGAGCCCGATAATCACCACACCTACAACTGAAAAAATAACAATCTTACTGCCTGAAGAGCTTTTCTTTCCTGGCTTCTCAAACGAACCAGTGGAAGATCCTCCATGTGCGGCATGAAATTTTTTCGGCATGGTATGGACGGTATACTTCACCTCTTTGGTAGACTTTTTTTCTCCAGGATTTTCTTCTGGAGCGGAAACGTCAAGATGGGACAAGTCTTTTTTTGCGCGTTCAAACATACGGGATTTAATTAAGTTGTTCCTTCTCTCGATTTAAATCAAGAAGCTTGCTATCATCGTTCGGGCTGTATCCGTTTCTCACTTCTGCACCGTCACCGTTTCCATCGCCATCAGTATCTGCCTTCAGTGGATCACTGGTATACACTTTAACTTCATCATAATCTATGAGGCCATCATTGTCACTATCCGACAAATTGGGATTAGTGCCAAGGGTGGTCTCTTCATCATTGGACAAACCATCTTGATCGCTATCCGCAGGAAGGCTTAGTGTGTTCGTCGAATCCGTAAGCGCCGCATTAATGGACTGATTTGTGGACGTATTGGTCTCTTCAGAAGATGGCGTGGTTCTAGACTGCAGAAAATACAACACAACCACAATAACAAGCGAAAGGGCAAAAAGCTCGATGATGTAGGTTATTTTTGAGGCTCCTCTATGGTCTGTCATATGTGATATTTTATTAGCTTTAGGGAAGGTTTGTGGTAAAGGAAACGAAATGTTACCAATCAGGGCATGAAGTGCATTCTTCCCCAATTGGCTTCAAACCGGAGCAGCAGCATTTATAAACCGAGGGGTTGTAACATGTGGTACTTTTACAGCAAGATGGCGCAGATCCTCCACATAACGTTAAGCCACAAATAAGCGACGGATTGGCGTTATACACCCGTGTCGTTCGTGATGCGCTTACGATTCGATTGCCTGCGACATCGGTCATAACGCCATATATTTGATAATCTCCATCAGCAACTGCGGTGGTATCCCATGAAATGCTATACGGATCAGAGGTGTCCTCGCTGATTATGTAATCTGGGTTGTTTGGGTCAGTGTGATAAAAGGTAACTTTTTGAACGCCGCTCGCCGGAGGAACCACTCCATCGATAGACTGTGCCTTAACGGTGATCGTACCAGACACATATACATTATTTGCCGGAGCCTGCAAAGCAACCATTAACGCGGCATTATCGACCGGAGCCGATAGCGTAATCGTGTTGGATGGATTCCCCGCGTTATCAACTGCTCCGGCGCTTACTGTATGCGCTCCCGCTGCGGCTGCCGTAGTATCCCACACCCATGCACAGGGTGAACTCGTGCAGGTGTGCCCGTCAGCATTATCATCCTGAAGCGCAGCATCGATATAGATATCTACAAATTGGATGCCTGATTCAACATCGCTCGAAGATGCAGTGATAGTTTCCGTCCCCTTTGCCCATCCATTAGTTAATTCCGGAGTAAAGGTAATCGTCGGATCCGATGGAGCAGTCACATCAGGGGTCGGATCGGGAGGAGCGACAGCATTGTCAATGGTTTGATTGTAATACGCGCGGCTGCCAACATTACCGGCGGCATCAATCGCATACCCAACAAACCAATATGCCCCATCAGGAACCGCTGGATTTAAAAGCGTATTCCACGAAATGGTGCAGGTATACGGGCTTGAAGGCGACGCAGGCACACAGTCTGATCCCACATAGCCCCTAAAAAGCCCTGGTGCGTAAACAAACACACCGCTTTGCTTAATGCCATTCAGATCAGTTGATCCAACCGAGAAGGTAATTGTTTTACTAAAAGTTCCGCCGTCCGCCGGAGTGAAAGAAGTGATGCTCGGGCTCGTTGTGTCAATAGTCACAACTATTGAGGCGCCAGGGGCAGTAGCGTCTGATGCAATATTATTGGCATTATAAGCGATCGTGCGAAGGCCGTAGACGCCATCAGGAAGTGTCGCGTCCCAGCTGAATTGGTATGGGTTTCCTCCGGACACGGTGCCGATTAAATGACGCGCATCAGGATTAACAAGATCTGCGCCGGTATATGCATACACATCGACACGGTCGACTCCGACTGGGTCTGTCGCAAACACTTCAAACAACCCAGGCTTGTAGATATCCCCATCTAATGGCGTAATAAACCATGCGGTTGGACGTGACGCTCCAGTGTTGTTCACAACCACATCACGCGTTGTCGATCGTGTAAGACCGTTCACGTCCGTAGCGGTAACGCGAAGTATAACAGTAGTCCCATTGTCAATTATTTCGTTTGACGGATCAAAATATGTATTCCATGCCCATGAATATGGAGATGTTGTATCTGGATTTGAAAACGACGGCGAGCTTGCCAGTGTCTCAAACGTATCTCCATCATCCACGGACATTTCAAGTAACACATTTTGGATGCCCTGATTATCGACTGCTTGAGCAATAACCTGAATAACGCCCGATACTTGACCAGCAAGCGGCTGCAAAATAAATACGGATGGCAATTGAGTATCCACGCCATTGTCAGTAGTCAAATCGCGTTTTACAAATGCGGTATTTCCTGCGTTATCAAACGCAACTGCATACACTGAATAATCACCATCTTCAACGGTTGTTGAGTCCCACGTAAATGCATAACTATCTGACGCACACGCATCCCCTGCCATACAACTCCCGATAAAGGTGGTGCCGAGATAATATTCAACCTTCGCAATGCCAGTGTCATTGGCTTGATCGTCACTCGCAATGACGCGAAAAGTTGTGTTCGCGTTTACGACATTCCCACTCGCTGGGGCAAACGTAAAATTGGAAAGTGCCGGTGGCCGCTGATCATTCACCGCTTTTTCAATTTGCACGGACTGATCACCACTATCCATAAAGTTCCCCGCCTTATCAAACACGCGAACCTTAAATATATACGTACCATCGAGATAACTCGACGGATTAAAAATCCATTCAAGAGATGGGCCTGTGGTAGTGTATTTAAGTTTCCCGTCAATAAAGAATAACGCACGGTCAATACCTGAACCGCCATCCGTTGCACCTACCGTCAATGTGGTTGTTCCAGTAAGCGGTGTCGGAACACTAAATGTATTAATTGTCGGCGGAATAGTATCTGGTACTCCGCTGCTCTGATACAAAACACTCCACGGCTCAAATGCGCCGGCTCCCCATTGAAAATTAAACGTCGCACAAGAATTACCACCTGAACACAGGTTAGTGTCTTCTGGAATATTTATCCAGTTACCCGCTCCATGATATTCGAGATTCGTATAGAGTGCTGGATTACCCGCATTATACTTGTAGGAATATATTCGGCTTCCGCTTGGCGCGTTAAAGAGACGCGTTTGTTCGTTCCAACATGTTTTTTCGGAACTCATATTGAGGGAATACTCTTCCACTGATCCGTTCGCGTAATTGGCAAAAATAAACCCGGAATCTTTTGCAATAATGCTATACGGATTTTTAATTGAAGGATTTTGGGTAATATGCTTGATTGTCGTCAGAGCTTTGTCTATCTCATACACGCGGTTTCCCTCTGCTCGCGCAGGCAAATGTTCTGTAACAAAAACACTGTCTCCTTTCACAGAAACTCCCACAGGGCTGGAAATACCGACAAACGATCGCTTGATTGTGGTCAAGTCTAGGTCGTATACTTTTACAGAATTGTTAATTTTATCAACGCTATACACTTCTTGAGCTGCGTCGTCGACATACATACCCATGGGACATGGTCCGCCCGTTACACACGAACCTGCACTGGTGTCGTAAGAAGCGATTAGTCCGCCATCCGAATCATACTTATAAATACCATTATCAGCATTAATACGGGTAACGTACAAATTACCGGCTTTATCCGTCTCTATGCCTGACGCGCTTGGAATGGGATACGTTGCCTTGCGAGAAGAAAAATCATTTGGATTAAAACGGTCAACGCGGGCTGCAGTACCACCAACGGCCACCAACACATCACCATTGCTTTTATCAACCGTTACCGTTGTTGGAAAATCTACGGTCGCGTCAAACGTCCAGACGGTAGAACAATTTTGGACATTCGCGCTGCAGAGACTCAGTGTTTTTGTGGTACCGCCATAATTAACAACATAAATTCTCCCGCTGGAATCTTGCGCGATACCCGACGGCAACTGATTGGCAAACTGACTCTCATTGCCTGCGACTTTTTGATACGCTAACGGGCACTGATTAATTTTGTTCACCGGATCTATTGGCGTAGTAATCTTCAACGTCGCGCCTAATGTTTCCAACCATGATGGCCAGGTACTGACAGAAAAACCTTCAATATAGCTGCCGGCAGACAACGAAGGATATTCTCCGTGAATCTTTTTATAATCTGCAATGGAAAGACTTGTGCGATGGAGATCCTGAACACGTTTCGCGTCGTTTCGAATTTGCGACAACTCCTCATATGCACTATTGGTAGTAAAATGAATGTTCTTAATAAGTTGGTTGTATATAGAAACAGTTTCACCGGTTGCATTATCCGAATACGAAATAATAAACATATCCGGATACATGCCCGCTCCACTCACGTTTGCAATGGTCACATACGTACTTCTGCCAACGCGAAGCGCGGGGAAGCCATCAACGGTCGTAGACTGCCCGTGCGGATCTTCACCAACAGCGCGCTTGTACCATAAATCAGGCGGTAAATTGAGTTCGTTTTCCATGACACGAATACCGATTGTGTCAGATCCAACTCGGTTGCCAGATGAATCTGTCACAAAGAATGCATACTGCCGCAAAAGCTCATCTATATTTGGGACACTCGGGCTGAAACTATCGACAAGCGGAGCGGTGATGCCTCCCTGAATGGTTCCAATGTGCAAATCAGGCAAATTTCCTTCGGATCGGCAATAGAAAAGTGAAAAGTTGAAATCCCACGCAGGCGACTGCGCTCCATTATATGTTGAATCTTCGTACGGGAATGCGTTTGTGTACGGATACGGCCACGGCCTTTCACATAAAAACGTCGTGACGCGGGATTCTGCAACCGCCGAGCCGTATTCAAAGTCATCCACAGGATCAGCGTCAGATGCTGTGACCCGAATCGATCCGGTACCGTTGCGCGAATGCGAAGTGAGCGCGCAAGCAAAAGGAGTGAGTGCATCGTTCGGACATGCTGGGTCTACCCCATATACGTCAGTGGCATCTTTTTCTTCCCAGTGATACTGAATCGCTCCCGATAATGGATTGCCGGTACTATCTACAGCAGTCGCAAAATAATCATTCTGGTTACCATTGCCTGGACTTGTATCAGTGTCGCCCGGGCATCCGTCAGGACGCGCGCACGTAAAGAGTCCGGGAGGCGCGATGCCCAATTTAATGGATGTACTCCACGTAAACTTCACACTACTGATCTTGCAGAGTTGCGCGCCTGGATCAACGGTCACTATATTTGTATACACCGCCGACGGCGATATACCGTACGTATTTTTTACATTTGTCGTAACACGAATTTCAATGGTTGCCCCCTTAGCCAGCCTTTCGGACGGGTAAAATGTTACCTTTCCGCCATTCACGACGTACGCCCCTGGTATTGCGTGGGTTGGAGCAGGCATAAGTTGCGTAAAAATCAGTGTGGAGGAATTGATGGACGACGCATCCATCGGCTGATCAAAATTCAGCACAATAGCGGAATTTGTGCACTGCATAGGTGATGCGGTTTCAATAGTTGGTTCTCCTGGCCGCACGCGACAGCACCACTTCCCTGTCGGATCATTTTTTGTCGAACACGCAGTGTTTCCTCCACATTGGTCGTCGCTTGTGCATCCGCAATACAATCCGCGCACCGCACCCGCGTCAACCGCGCTTTCACATGTGCCACCACCTGCTGGCACCGCAGTGCACACTAATCCGCTTTTTGAGGTTTGCGCATCAACAAGATCTTTGTCATTATTTGGATCCGGGTCGCAGCAGAATTGACACTGCTGGCCAAGCTCCGGCGGCGGTGGGTCTTTTGCGGCAGTAAATCCCGTATCTGCCAAACACGTATAATTCTCGGGATCTGTTGAAATTGTCTCACCATACAAACAACTTTCACTTGGATGAGCTGGCGTAATATCAATTTTACACGCTTCACCGACATCGCCAGTCGCACACAAACCTGACGCCACGCATTTGTGATCTTGGCAACAACCGGTTCCGCATTGAGTATTCCCGTTGCACGTCACGGTAAATGAAACTGGATTCGATGGACAGGCGTTTCCGCTTGTACTCGTTGCGTTGACGATGACGTTTCCGGTTTGCGCGTTCGCGGGCACTTTTGTCGACACTTCAGTTGCCGATGTCCATGTTGTATCTGCCCCAAGCGCAACCGCTCCCGTGAATTCAATCGCATCTTGTGCGTTTGCCCCATCAGGGAGACCTTCACCTCGAAGCGTCACAGATGATTGTTCAATACCTGACACCGGCGATATGGAACATAACCCGGGTGGAACTCCAGTCGACGGAAGTGGTTGTCCATTACTGCATAATCCGTTGATGGTAAATGGAAGCGCGTTACTGATAAGTCCCGCGGCGGTTTGTGCCGTTACCTGAGGAACGTCTCCCGGAGCAAATCCTGACGGAACAGCAACTTTAATTTCTGTGCCGTTGGTATTCCATGTCGACGGTCCACAAATATATGACGCTTCAGTTGTATCAAAAAACACTTTTCCTGTTGTCGGACCGTAGTAACATCCGCGCAAGGTGGTAATGGTCGACTCGGGTCCATTCGCTGGAGTCAAAGACAGTGTATGAGGATCGCATCGTTCTTCTGCAACGTTGCACGTCGAAGTGCATGTTGTGGGTACGCCACCAACATCAATCGTTGTTGTACAATCGCCATCTTTCTGACAATAATCCAAACGGACATGAAGCTGACGCGTAGCAGATAAGCCTCCAATGACAGCTTTTATGTTTGTTGTGCCATCTTTTTGCTTGGCATCGACGCGTTGAGTATCAGCTGTTCCGCACGTGCCAGTCGTGCACTGCGCAATAGTAGCGTCGCTCGATGTCCACGCATAACTTCCTGGCACGTTCACGCTTTGGCAATTGTTTGTCACTGTATCGCCTTCGTAGAGCACCGTGTTCGGATAACTGGTCGTCGAGGTTGCATCAACATACATTGGAGCGACACCGTCAGCATCGCTCGCTAACAGAGCTAATTGATCGGCTGCGCATGGAGTAGCGTCATCACGTGTTTTAAAATACCAAACTTCGTCTTCGCCAAGTTTTACTCCTGACAAATTCTGGATATCCCCCCGAACCGTTACGCGATACCATGTATTGGCAGCAAATGATCCTCCGAAAGTCGCGAGCGCCACTGATGTTGTACCAAAAGGATCCCCAAGAACAGACCCAAATGAAAAAGGTGAATAAGCAGTTTCACAGTCCGACTTGCCGTTTGTGCATGCACGAATTTCGTAATTCCCTACTCCGCCCGGAATAATGGTTTCCGAAAACCTAAATGATATCCTATTCAAATTGATGCAGACGTTTTGACTATCCGGATACGGATTCGGGCTTGGAAACACTTGGGGTATGGCGGAAAGGTTACACTGATTTTCATATAAAAGTTTTGCTCCAGATGTACATGGCACCTGATAATCTAATGCGTTACTGACGCCGTTCGGACCGTCAACGGAAAGTTTAAATGTATCGTTCGGCAGTGTCCCAGACGACGTTACTTGTGCGCTCGTATCAGTCACGCCAGAAACAGAAGACGAATTATAAATTGTCGGCGTGTGCTCGCCCTGCGCTTGATAATAGCCCACAGTAACCCCTGAAAGATATTTTCCGGTTACCGTCACCATATTCGGAGCGTTCATATGACATATTGGATTAACCGTGCATAACCCTGGAGTCAGAGGATCGTTTGTCAGAATAAACTTCTGCAAGTTGGATCTGTCGCGTCCATCGTTTGCGGCACTCGGATCGACATCAACCTGCACGAGGATTTCGCCGCCGACAACAAAATTCGAATCCTCTGGAATTTCAATAACAATCTGCGTATCTCCCCATGCGCTCACATCGCATGTTTGCGCCTCGACTTCGTAATCTCCTTTTCGCAAATACACGGCATGCGGTGTATTAGTAAAATTTTCGCCGCTAATTGTCACAAACTGTCCGACACCGCCTAAAGTCGGATACAACCGCTTGATGTGCGGAGAATTTTCATCAACAAAATCTGTGTTCGCGTCACTTGTAATGACTCCTCCTGTTCTCACGGTTACGTTTCCGCCGGTAGCGCCACTCCCAAGAGACGCGAGCGTAATACCTCCAGCGGGAACAAGCGTCCGGATTTGAATATCAGTCCAATTTTGAATACAGGAAACGGCGCCGGCAGTATTTGGTAACGCAACACCATTGAAGCATCGGCTCGCGACACCAGTCGTATCTGTCGCGTCAACTTTAAAATTCCAAAATTTATTTGTGAAATTAACAGTGTCGGCAAGAATGCCAAGATTTTTTCCGGCAATCGTGATGCTGTCCGCACCACCGTTATATGAATAATAGCCAGTAGGAGTAATAGAAGTTATTTCTGGTTTGCAATCTGTCTCAGTCGTATCTTCTGTGGTAAATGTCCATGAAAAATTATCATCCGCAAATCCTGTTGCCGTTCCATTCGCATCACAGGAATTTGTACCATTTCCGCAATCAAGTAGGTTGCCGCATGAATCCTGAAATCCATCTGGCGCGACAGCACTCAGGGTGATTGTATATGTCGTATTTGCATCAAGCGGTTTATTTAATGTGGCGGTAAAGCTTGACGCTGAATTCATGAAAATACCGGTGATCGTAAGATCAGACGGAGAAAGCGGCGATATCGTTATATTGCTATTGGAAATTGACGGCGCATACATCGGCTCGTTGAATTGCACTTGAATTTGTGGACTCAAACACACAGCACTCCCTTGCGGAGCCCAATTCGACACAATCGGCGGATTTTCATCAGATTCGGTTCCGGTTTCAAACGTCCATGTGTACGCATCCGCTTCCACTGAACCAACCTGGCTTTGGACTTTATCGGTCGAGGTTATCGAGTTTATTTCAACTGTATACGTTTCATTCGGCAACAACTCCGTATTGTGCCTGTACCCAAACGCATTCGAATTTTCGGCTACCGCGAAACCAGAATCAAGACCTATATTTGTCCCTGACTCATCTGTAATACGGACCGAATCTGCTGTAACTGAAGATGCATTGAGCCATGGGGGTGTGATGCCGTCAAAACCAGCTTGCACTGCCTCGCACAGTTTTACGTTTGTCTGCGTATCGGTCGGACGAGTCCAGCGGACCTGATACTGCGGCGTCGGAAGCTCGGGGCATGTTGGCACAGAATAATTTACCACCCACTCGCCAACACCTGAACCGTCATCAACACATTCCTGGCAATCGACATAACTTCCGATGTTGCATCCGGTTTCCCCACTTGCCGTATCAGAAACGAATCCAACGATAAAATACACAATAACCCATGCAAACAAAATAATCACCAGACCGATCACGGCATTCATGAGAATTTTTTTTGCTTTCTTAATTTTCTCTGCATCACCACGCGCTGTCATCCAGACAAATCCGCCGTACATCATTACAATAACCGCGATAAGTCCTGTGATGGCAAGGATCCACTGCACGACGGAAATAATCGTCGACACCAAATCGGTCGCATTCATGATACCAAAAATCTCCGGCGTATTTGAATCAACGGTGAATTGAGCAAAAGCGGTTAGCGGAATAAAAAAAGCTGCGGAAAGAAAAAATCCGAGGACGCCAAATCGAAGGATGCGTGATGCTTTTTGTTTTTTAATTTCATGAACCATCGCAGGACAAGCTAAACGATGATAAAAAGGGTGGGTGTTAGGAAAAAAAAGTTCAACTCTTAACTTCACACGATTGCCATCCGCACGGACGCCAACTTCTTTCATGATTGCGCCCATAAGCTTTCCAAAATCTTTTTTGTCTGAAACCCCGAACGCTTCGGCTTTCGCTTTCACGATCGCGTCGATCTCTTCATCAGACAATTGCTTCGGCAAATACCCTTGCAGGATTTTTGATTCTTGTTGCTCTTGATCTGCAAGTTCTTTCCGCTCAGCTTTCACAAATAACTCAATCGATTCTTTCCGTTTCTTTAGTTCAGTTTGAATCACTTTCAGGACATCTGCTTCATTCAACACGGCTCGTTTTGCGATTTCAGCATTCTTAATGACGGATTTCAGGGAACGCAAAACTTGCAGACGGATTTTCTCGCCAGCGCGCAATGCATTCTTCGTATCCTCTTCTATATGTTTTAGGATATCCATTCGTTGGGGATTTATCTTCGATTCCCTCGCATCGGCTTGTCTTCCAATTTGCCGATTTTGCGAAGATAATCATTCTTTTTTCGAATGCTTGACCGTTTTACCGCGTCTTCACGACGTAAATTGCGGGATTTTACACGAACAAAATGCTGTCCTTTTTTTGTACGGATCAAGAGACCAGATGATTGGACTTTTCGGGAAAAGCGCCTCAACAGGCTTTCTGAGGATTCTCCTTCTCTTTTCTTTGCTACTATCACTGCAGTAATTCACCTCCTTATTAAGGTATTAATAGTGTTACCTCACGCTCATGCGTGTAACAAAAATATAACAACTTTTGCATACGCTGTCAATTGAAAGTCCTTTGTTAGTCCGACTTTTGGGTCGAAAGCACGTGAATATGTGCATGGGGGACTATTTGCCCAGCTTCGCGACCGTTATTTATGGCGATTTTACAGTTATTTTCAATCTTAAGTGCATGAATTACGGATATTACAGCCCGCATTAACTTAAGAAGAGTTGAATCTTGCTCATCGGAAAAATCAGAAAATGCCTCAATATGGACTTTCGGGATGACCAACACATGCGTGGAAGCCTCAGGGTGAATATCCCAAAAGGCGATACACGACTCATTCTCAAATACAACCCGAGCTTCGGCCGCGTGAGTTCCAATTTGGCAAAAAATGCAATCTGGTTTAGTGGTATTCTCCATTGGTGCCCCCAATCCGTTTGCGCAACTCTGCCACAATTTTACGAGAATCCACAACTTCTTGTATGCCGTTTTCCATATCTCGGATCAACACGGTATCATCAATCATTTCTTTTTGCCCGATAATAAGTGTAAACGTTACGTGCAAACGATTTGCTATTTCCATTTGGGATTTCAATGCCTCCTTGGAAAAAGTTTCAGCGACACGAAATCCTCCGCGCTGCAATTCATGTAATATCTTAATTGCTTTCTGCCGCGCTTTGTCACCAAGCTGCGCTAAGAACACTTCAGGTGGTTTGCGTTCTGGAACAGAAAGATTCATCTCCTTCATGAGGGTGATAATGCGCTCGATGCCAAGGGCAAAACCGCAGGCACCCGTATCTTCGCGTCCGCCAAAAAGTTCAACGAGTTTGTCGTAACGTCCGCCGCCGCCAAGCGCATTCAATTTTTTGTCTCCACCTTCCGGCATTACTTCAAACGTGGTATGCGAATAATAATCAAGACCGCGGACGATTTTTGGATTCAATTGATATGACACATCAAGCTCATCAAGATGTTCCAACACTTTTACAAAATGTTGGTTTGCTTGGGGAGTTAAGAAATCTACAATCTGTGGAGCGTTATCCAAAATGAGCTGGAGCTCTTCGTCTTTTACGTCCAATAATCGTAAAGGAGTTTTTTTGTAATGCTCAAGGAGTTCTTTGTCTAGTTTGTGCCGATGCGGTTTCAAAAAATCCATCAGCGCGCGTCCGTATGCAACGCGGGATTCTTTGTCGCCAATGCTATTCACCTGGATCGTCACTGGAAGACTAAGGCGCTTGAAAAATTCTGACGCCATGGAAATCATCTGCGCATCAATCACCGGATGGTTATCTCCGATCACCTCACATCCGAATTGGTGGAATTGGCGCTGTCTGCCTGACTGCGGCCTGTCATAACGGAAAAAAGGCCCATAATACCATAGTTTTACTGGTTGCGGTCGATTCATCATTCCATGCTCGACATACGCACGAACAACTCCTGCGGTTCCTTCAGGACGCAAGCTAACCTCGTCACCGCCTCGATCGGTAAATGAAAACATTTCTTTTTCGACGATGTCGGAATTTTCACCGACGGCGCGAGAAAAAATCGGCGTATACTCCATGATCGGCGTTTCAATGCGTTCGAAGTACGCCGTGTCCGCCAAAGATTCTGCTGTGTGATATATGTGCCGCCAATATTTTTCATCTTCTGGCATAATATCCTTCATGCCTCGTACTAAACGAACTTCTTTCAAATTCCCTTTTGGTATAATAACCTTTTCTTGATTTTTTGGTTCAGCGTCTTTCAGGATAACTTTTTTTTGCACCATCGGTTTTTTTATAAGCTTAGAAATTTTTTTCTTAGATATCATACAATTTATAATGAAATTGAATAGGATTGAGGTTCAAAGCGCGTAAAAGTGCTAAATGGCCAGACACGAAGCCATGCTTTTCCGACAATATCACCTTGAGTCAGTGCACCAAAATAGCGGGAATCAAAAGAAGCTGAACGGTTATCGCCCAGAGCAAAATACTGATCGGTGCCTAGTGTTATTGGTAATGTGCAGTCATATTGCATCAGGCAATCTGTAACGATATTCTGCGCAAGATACGGTTCATCCAACACTATCGATGATTCGGGAGTTGCTGGTGTAATCACGACACTGCCGTCTTGCACATCAATCGTCTCACCAGGGAGTCCGATAACACGTTTAATGAAATACTGACTTCTATCTTCTGGATAATGAAAAACAATAATATCTCCGCGTTGCGGTTCTGAGAATCGATAGGAAATTTCATCAATCAACAAATATTCATAATCATGAAACGTTGGCTCCATTGAAGCTCCTTTTACATAAAAAGGCTGAATCAAAAAAAATCTGATTGGCAAAATAATCGCGAGCGAGATCACGACAATTTTCAATGTTTCAAAAAAGAACCCGGCTGAACTTTTCAACCAATCAGGCCACATGCGCTCAGGAATTTGTCCTGGAATTTTTTTTGGGCTCTCAACTTTTTTCTCTTCCATGTATATTTTGTTAAATGGTGGACGATGGAGGGATCGAACCTCCGACCTCGGCAATGTGAATGCCGCGCTCTAACCAGCTGAGCTAATCGTCCAGGAGATTTCAATCACCCCATTTTACGGGCTTATTTGCTCACTTTACTCCAAAAAAACTTTACTGTCAATCGTTTTTTTCTGGTTTTCGTGCCGAAAAAATTGCCTTCTGTCTTTGATAACGAATTTTTGGGATATTCTTGTACGCTTCAATAAAAATATGCAGGCTGAATTTCGAATCCCCGCTTTTACGCTCAGTAAAAAGAATAGGAACCTCCTGGACTCGAAATCCGGCTTGCACGGTTTTATATGCAAGCTCAACCAGAACCACGTAGCCGCCGGACGCAAGATGATCAAGGTCCAACGACTGCAAAACATTAGCACGATAACAACGGAATCCGGTTGTCATGTCCCGAATCGAAACACCAAGCACGTTTCGTGCATAAAAATTCCCCAAACGGCTTATGAGACGACGTGCGAGATTCCAGTTTTTCGTACCACCACCAGCAATATATCTGGATCCGATCGCCAAATCCACATCCTGCGTCGCACGAAGAAGCGCCGGAATGATGTTTGGATCATGCGAAAAATCAGCGTCCATGGTTAAAATCCGATCCGCTCCCATCTTAAAAGCCTTTCTGAATCCCGCCACATAAGCTTTTCCAAGGCCTTCTTTTTTCTGCCGATGGAGCACAAAGACCTCTGGATGTTTAACTGTAAGCTTATCCGCAATCGCACCTGTACCATCCGGAGAATTGTCATCAACAATAATTAAAAAAAGGTCTGGAATGGACAAACCAAAAATACGCGCAACAAGCTGTTCAATATTCCCGCGCTCATTATATGTTGGAATAATTATTGCTGGTTTCATGTACTCACGTTTTTCAATATTCACAGGCGTTTCAAAGATTATTGACAAGCAACGCAGATTCATTGTATACTAAAAGTGGAAATTACTAAATGTATATGGATTCCCGGAACCTCTTGGAAAAGAAGACTCCTTCCGATACGCCTGAACTCACACAACACAACGAAGAACACCGCCAAGACAAAGCTCCTCACAAGACTCATCCCTGGCGGCGCGTGATTATCGTGTTGATTCTAGCGGTTTTTTGCATTGCTGGAATCATCGGCTACAAGGCATATTCGGTCGGGTCAACCATTCTTGTTCAAGACGAAGGTACAACGCTTTTTGATCAAATCAAAACCCTGATTAGCGCTCCCGACAAATCGTTAAAAGGCGAAGATGACGGCCGGGTGAACATTTTGCTTCTTGGGTTTGGCGGCAAAGGCCACCAAGGAGCCTATCTAACCGACACAATGATTGTCGCGAGCTTAAAGCCGGCAACAAAAGAAGTGGCCATGATTTCAGTCCCTCGGGATTTATTTGTTGATATTCCAGGATACGGCTACCGAAAAATCAATAACGCCTTTGCCTTTGGTGAAACAGAAGGAGTAGACGGAGGCGGAGAATCCTTGGCACAGGCAACCGTTCAAAGCGTACTAGGAATTCCCATCCATTACTACGCATGGGTGGATTTTACCGGTTTTGAGAAAATTCTTGACGATGTTGACGGCATAACGGTAAACGTAGATCAGTCTTTTGTCGATTACTCTTACCCGACGCTTGATTATGGATACCAGACCGTAAAATTTACCGAGGGTAATCAAACCATGGACGGAGAGACCGCATTAAAATATGTCCGTTCGCGTCATGGGACAAACGGCGAAGGATCCGACTTCGCACGATCAAAACGGCAGCAAAAAGTGATCCTGGCGGTCAAAGAAAAATTCTCCGGACTCGGTACGTTGACGAACCCATCAAAAATAAATGCAGTGTTAAATGATCTCGCAACGCACATGAAAACCAATTTGCAGTTATGGGAAATTTCAAAAATCGCAAAGTTGTACAATGATGTGTCCCAAGAACAAATCGTGACAAAAGTGCTCGACAACGGCTCGGATGGACTTCTGGTGTCTGATCACACCCAAGATGGCGCGTACATTCTGCGTCCGAAAGCCGGTTGGGAAGATTTTTCTGACATCCAATACACCGCACAAAATATTTTTGAAGTTACCGCACTCGCCCGCGAAGAAGCTACTATTGCCGTCTTCAATGGAACCGGTCAGGAAGGTTTAGCGACATCAACAGCCAACGACCTAGAATCCTTAGACTACACCATAAAAAAAGTTGGAAACACATCCGCGCAGGTATCAACAACCATTTATGATCTCTCTGGTGGCACCAAACCAAAATCAGTTGCTGCGCTTCAAGAAAAAATTGGCGGTACCGTGCAAACAACACCTCCGGCATCTATAGAAGCTCTTATAGCAACAGAACCACCAGTTGATATTGTTATTGTCCTTGGGAGTGATTTTTTGAATGAAAGAGCTCAAGGCGGACCCGTCACGTAAAAATAAAACGCCCATGTCATCACACACGAATAGAATTCCACGGGTTGTTCTCTTGGGGAGAACAAATGTTGGCAAATCCACGTTCTTCACTCGCATGAGCGGCCAGCCAGCGCTCACCTCTTCAACACCGAATACCACGCGTGACGCAAAAGAGGCGCAAGTTGAATGGCAAGGAAAAACATTTTTGCTCATTGACACCGGAGGATTTGATATTGAACGCACAGATCCCATGCACGTCGATGTGACGGCGCGCATCGGACGAGAACTCGCGCACGCGACGCACATCCTCTTCATGACAGACAACCCCGCATTTTTAACCGACGAGGAAAAACGATGGATCCACGGTTTATACTTCCGTACACCGATAACAATACTCGTGAATAAATCTGACAAGCCCTTTATGCGACGCGGAAACCCACGAATCCATTATAAAGGAATCAAGGCGTTCCCCGTATCCTCAACAAATGGCGGAGGAACCGGAGACGTTTTGGACTACCTTGTCGAATCTTTTGAAAAAAATAATCCGAAACTCCCCGAAATCGTCTTTCGCCTGGGGCTTATTGGCAGAACAAATGTCGGCAAATCCTCACTCGTCAACGCACTCGCTCACGAGGATAAAGCAATAGTCAATTCACACGATCACACCACACGCGAACCACTCGCAGTGACTGTTTTCCGGAAAGGACAAGCAATCGAAGTTATCGATACCGCGGGAGCCCAAAAACGTCCAAAGCAACAAATCCACATTGAAAGCAAAGAAGTTTCACTCCAAGCGATTGCAACATGCGACGTCATCGCGCTCGTGACTGAAGCGCGGACGTTTCCAATCCCCGCTCAAGATGTTGAACTCGCACACTCTGCACTTGCGATGGGTAAAAGTTTGATGATCATTGTCAATAAATGGGACACAAATCCCGATACAAGCCCGCGCGGTGAACATGAAGAACGAAAAAGGATTTTGCGCGCACTCCCGCAACTGTATTTTGTCCCAATTATTATGGCGAGCGCAAAAACAAAAAGTCATATCCAGCGCATTCTCGACACCGCAGCAAAAGTCTACTCTGAACGATTTATCACGTTAGAGAACAAAGACATCCGCAGCATCCAGCAACGCCTCTCAAAACACGTCTGGCTCGTGGAACAACTAGCCATTAATCCTCCGAGATTTCATGCTATCGGAACCGAAAAATCTATCCCGCGCGCCATCAACGATATTTTCCATAAAATGATCCGTGAAACATATCCGTTCTTGGGGACACCATTAAAACTTTCTATTGCAAAACGCAATGCAGTCCATGCAACTCATAATCGGCCTGGGCAATCCAGGTAAAACGTACGAAAAAACCAGACACAACATGGGATTTCTTGTTGTGGATGCGTACGCGCGCGACTTAGGCACAGAAACCTTCTCGCAACAATCAAATTGTTCAGCTAAATGCACGCACATCGGGAGCGTCAGGCTCGCAAAACCCACAACATTTATGAATGAATCAGGGATTGCTGCCCAGAAACTCATCAGCTATTTTCATATTGATACCAAAAACCTGCTTATCATTCACGATGAACTCGATCTTCCGTTTGGCGATATGCGGTTGCAGTTTGACCGCGGAAGCGCAGGACACAACGGCGTCTCATCAATTGCAACACATCTTGGCACGTCGAGCTTTTGGCGCTTACGAATTGGCATTGCTCCAGAGCAAAAAGACAACATGAATCCAGAGCATTTTGTTGTCTCACACTTTTCGAAAGAAGAAGAAAAACAGCTCCCTGATATTATCACTCGAGCCGTCGCGGCATTGCGCATGATACAGACGGACGGAACAGAAAAAACCGTGCAGTTCTTGCACACATAAAATATGCCCGCGAGACAACGTGAGCACTTTAGAGGTGGCCGGCATGTTGCTACTTACAAGTGGAACGTCCAAAAAGAAGACTCTTCAAACGTTCGCTTGATGAAACATCCAATTAGGAGGGGTTATTGCATGTTTCGAACTTGCAAATAGCAATATACTGACCACAAAAAACAAGAATAAAACACCGTATCACACAAGGCTTTCTTTGTCAAGATTCGCAAATCTCTGTATGACTCGAAACACGAAACAGACGCTCGAATACGCGCTTCAGGAGCTCGTCCAGCGGGCAAAAAAAGAAGACAATGTTCAACTCTCTCAGCTCGGGAACCGATCTGGGCAGTCCGCCGTGCTTGCAGAACTTTTTACCCAACTTCCTGGAAACACCGTCTGGATAACACGCGATGAGAAAGAAGCACGCGCCTTTGAAGCGCTGCTTAAATTTTGGTGTAAAGACAAGCCCTTGGATTTATACCGTCTTACCGACCCACCCGAACCAAGGCTTTATGCCGCAATCCAAGAAAAAAAGAAAATAGCTGTGCTCATGCCTCTAGAGCTTTTGCGTAGTGCATTCCCTGACCGCAGTTCCTACGATAAAACCGTGGAACACCTTGAGGTCGGCGAACGACGCTCGCCCATCGAACTGTCACAGCGGCTTATCCAGCACGGATACACATTTGAAGAAGCGGCTGACACGCCCGGGACAATTGCGCGACGAGGAAGTATCGTTGACGTCCATCCTGTCCACGACGGTGACATATTGCGCATCGAATTTGTCGACAACGCAATTGATTCCATCACCAAAATCTCAAACAAAAAAAAGGCAAGCTCATTACACTCACTCATTATCCCGCCAGCAAGACTCGGAAAAGGTTCTGTGTCATTTTGGAGCATCTGGCCTGAAAAGCCGACTCTCGTATATGAAGATCCGGAAGGTGACGACAATACGATGTGGAAAGATTTACAACAACGTGACGGATTCAAACGACTTATCATCTATCCATTTAAAACGACCAGCGCAGAAGCGCTCGGCGTACACGCGGCACCGTTGTACCAAAACGATTTGTCGGGAGCTGCTGTTGCGCTTCACGAAAAAAAGAAAGAGGGGTGGAATATCCATTTTCTTGATACGAGCGGGGACGAAAAACTCGCACACTTCATCTCTCAAAAACTAAAATGGGGTCTCGCACCTGAACGCGTCCCCGAACTTATGGAGGGGTTTGTCGTCGAACTGTCACATGAATTGTTTATAACCGACAAAGAGGTATTCGGCCGGCACGCATTGCGACAAGAAGAAAAAAATATTCTTGACCAAGCGTTCTTGTCAAACCTTGAAGAAGGCGACTTTGTCGTACACGCGGATCACGGTGTAGGAAAATTTGCAGGTATGAAAAATAATACCATTGACGGTGTGACACACGAATACTTTTTACTTGAATACGCAGAACAGGATAAATTGTATGTCCCTGTTGAAAACGCTGACAAGCTGACAAAATATCTTGGCACCGAACAACCAAAAATACACCGCTTGTCTGGATCGTCATGGAAAAGCGTCACGCAAAAAATAAAAGAAGAGGCTCGTATCTTGGCAAAAGATTTACTGCAACTCTATGCCGAGCGCACGGTCGCAGAAGCTCCAACAAGCGGAGCTGAAACCGATGAAGAACGACGCCTGAAGCTTTCGTTCCCTTATAACGAAACACTCGACCAACAGAAAGCAATTGATGATATTACCAGCGACCTCCAACGCCCAAAACCTATGGACCGTTTAATTTGCGGCGACGTTGGATTTGGAAAAACAGAAGTGGCCATTCGTGCCGCGTTCAAAGTCATGATGAATGGATTCCAGGTTGCCCTGCTTACTCCAACCACTATTTTAACTCAGCAACACTACGACACGTTTAAGGAACGCCTCAAAGATTTTAACGTCCGGATAGCTATTTTATCGCGATTCGAGACAAAAGCAGAGCAAGACAAAGTGATCCGCGAAATCCAAACCGGTGATGTCGATATTGTTGTCGGAACGCATCGTCTGTTATCCAACGATGTGAAATTCAAAAGATTAGGCTTAGTCGTTATTGATGAAGAACAGCGATTCGGAGTGAAACACAAAGAACAGCTCAAAAAATTGCGCAAAGAAATCCACGTCCTCACGCTGACCGCAACCCCAATCCCCCGCACCCTGAACATCGCGCTCTCGAGCATTCGCGACATCTCGCTTATCGAGACACCCCCAGAAGGCCGACTCCCGATCGAAACAATAATCGAACCATATGGCGATTTGCTGGTCCGTGAAGCAATCAAAAAAGAATTCGCACGAAAAGGACAGGTGTATTATTTATACAATAAAGTTGAAACAATAGAACTTGCAGCCAAGCGTCTGAAAAAAATTGTTCCGGAGGCACGGATCGGCATCGCACACGGCCAGCTCGATGAAGAGTCGCTCGCAAAAGTGATGTCTGAATTCGACAACGGGAAAACAAACATCCTTGTCTGCTCTACGATCATTGAAAACGGACTCGATCTGCCAAATGTCAACACTATTATCGTCGAGAACGCAACCAAATTCGGTCTTGCACAACTCTATCAACTGCGCGGACGCGTTGGACGCGGCCTTCGACAGGCGTATGCGTTTTTCCTGTACGGAAGTCACAAACTGACCGGCAACGCAAAAAAAAGGCTCCAGTCGCTTTTGGAAGCTCGAGAACTCGGCAGCGGATTCCAATTGGCGCTTCGCGATTTGGAAATCCGTGGCGTTGGAAATATTTTGGGGAAGGAACAACACGGCAAAGTGAGCGCCGTCGGACTTGCGTTGTATTCCAGGCTTCTTGCTCAAGCTGTCGATGAAATTAAAACCGGCAAAAAGCACGAAGAATTCCGCGACATTTTGATTGATCTTCCACTTTCAATCGGCATTCCACACACCTATATTCCAAAAGAAAGTTCGCGGCTGCAGCTCTACCAAAAAATTGCTGGGCTCACCAGAATTGCGCAACTCAACGAAGCGTACGGTAATATGATGGAACCATACGGCAAACCACCACAGGAAGTAAAAAATCTTTTTGCACTTTTGAAACTCCGCATCGCGGCGCAAGACACGGATATTTCCCGAATCGAAACGAAAAAGAGTCCTCAAGGAGAGCGTCTTTTTATCACATTGAGTCCATCAATCAATCCAAAAATGATTCCAGATTTGCTGAACATCAATGAAGCGTGGACATTCAGTCAGGATCAAATCCGCGTGCTGGTTTCAAAGCTCGGCGACGACTGGTTTAGCGATTTAGAAAAAATAATCGTGCTTGCCCGAAACCACAGACTCGAAGAACATGCAGCGCAAAAAAATGCCACGGTTCCCGAGACAAAATCCTGATGCTTGCACGCTGAATCTTTGTACGCTATCCTCATTAATGTCACTGCCCTATATATTTAGGGCCATGTTGTATATCAACCAACAATCTCGCCAGTACCCTGCAAGCCTTTTGCAGCTTACGGATCCGCCGGACGCGCTGTACGTTCGCGGATCGATGAAGGCACTCGAAAAAAAACCGTCAGTTGGCGTCGTCGGATCCCGGCATATGACTGAATACGGCAAACGGGTCTTAGAAACGTTTGTCCCGTTCCTTGCGGCTCAAGGATGCGTTATTGTGTCAGGTCTTGCGTTTGGCGTGGATGCCCAGGCTCACAAGTTAACGCTTGAGTCTCACGGAACCACGATTGCGGTGCTAGGCAGCGGCATCGAATGCATCACTCCTCGCGCACATGACTCCTTGGGACGCAATATCGAAAAAACTGGCGCTATTGTGTCTGAATACCCTGGGTGTATTCCTGGTGGAAAATACACGTTTCCTGCCCGTAACAGGATTATCGCGGCGCTTTCGGATATTCTTATTGTCGTGGAAGGTACACAAACCTCTGGATCGCTCATTACCGCAGATTTTATGCAGCAATTGGGCAAAGATATTTTTGCCGTACCGGGAAATATCGACGCTCCACTTTCAGCTGGACCGAACTTCTTAATCGCACACGGCGCACATCCGTTGATATCAGTCGATGACCTCTCTGCAAAGCTTGGATTTGACAAACATCCCGAGCATCGCGTATTGTCAGACGTATCAGCTGAAGAACGCGCTCTACTTGGACTACTTACACATGCGCCTACTTCTGCGGACGACCTCTGCACACAGTCTGCGCTCCCTGCGCACGTGGTTAACGCGGCACTTACAACACTTGAGCTCAAACATGCGGTACGCCGCACTTCAACTGGATTGTTTAGTAAGATATAGATCATGCCAAAACTCGTCATCGTCGAATCACCAACAAAAGCAAAGACCATTAACCGATTCCTGGGCAAGGGATATTTGGTGACGTCTTCGTTCGGCCACATTCGCGATCTGCCGGCAAAAAACATTGGCGTAGACGTTGAACATGACTTTAAACCTGAATACGTCATCCCTGAAAAAAGCAAAAAAACAGTCAGCGAGCTTAAGTCAAAGGCAAAAAAATGTGACGAAATCTATTACGCAACTGACGAAGACCGCGAAGGAGAAGCCATTGCCTGGCATTTGCAATCCATCTTGAAAACTCCGGCAGGCAAAACGAAACGGATCGTTTTCCATGAAATTACAAAAACGGCAATCGACGAAGCGATAAAAAATCCCCGCACCATCGACATTCATTTGGTTGACGCACAACAGGCGCGACGTATCGTTGACCGGCTCGTCGGCTACAAGCTTTCGCCTTTCCTGTGGGAAAAAGTCGCGCGCGGACTTTCAGCCGGACGCGTCCAGTCTGTTGCTGTGAGACTCATTGTTGAACGCGAAGAAGAAATCGAAAGATTCAAACCGCAGGAATACTGGACCATTGATTCAATCTTCACATCAGCACATAAAACGGACTTCTCTGCAAAACTTTTTTCACACAACGGGAAGAAACTCGATAAGTTTGATGTGAACTCTAAAGATCTGGCCCAAAGCATTGTTGATAACGCACAAAAATCCACCTACACGATCGGAGAAGTAAAACGCAAGCAAATCAAGCGCTCTCCGAATCCACCATTTACCACTTCAACATTGCAACAAGACGCAAACCGCAAACTTGGATATTCTGCCCGACAAACCATGCGTCTCGCACAGCAACTCTATGAAGGTATTAAACTTCCGGACGTCGGCCAAGTAGGCTTGATCACCTATATGCGTACAGACTCCGTCAATTTATCGCAAAAATTCATCACCGAATCCCGTGATTTGATTGCAAAAGATTTTGGGAAAGATTTTCTACCTGAAAAACCACGTCTGTATTCTGCAAAAAGCAAACTCGCGCAAGAAGCTCATGAAGCTATTCGCCCGACCGAAGTATCCTACACACCTGCAAGCGTACAAAGTGCGCTTGATCCACAACAATACAAAATGTATGAGTTGATCTGGAACCGCGCGGTCGCAAGCCAGATGACAGACGCGCAGTTTGATTCCACAAGCATCGATGTCCCCTCTGAAGACGGCGCTCTGGTGTTCCGTGCAAACGGATCGATCTTGAAATTCGCGGGATTCTACAAAGTGTACCCTGATGCCGTCAAAGAAACATTGCTGCCCGATGTCCACGAAAAAGAAAAAGTAAATTTGAAATTTATAGAACCAAAACAGCACTTTACCGAACCTCCGGCCAGATATTCCGAGGCCGGACTCGTCAAAGCCCTTGAAGAACGCGGCATTGGCCGGCCTTCAACCTATGCCCCGACTATTTCAACAATCGTTGACCGGGGATACGTCATCAAAGACAACCGACGTCTGCAACCAACGGACATCGCGCGCTTGGTGAATAAGGTGCTTGTCGGGCACTTCCCAAACATTGTCGACTACGATTTCACCGCCCGCATGGAAGAAAATTTGGACGAAATCGCAGAAGGCAAAAAAGAGTGGGTTCCGGTCGTAAAAGAATTTTATATGCCATTCATAAAAAATCTTGAAAAAAAAGACAAGGAGCTTGACAAAAAGGAGCTCACCGAAGAAAAATCGGATGAAGTCTGCGATAAATGTAGTAAACCAATGATTGTGAAAACCGGACGCTACGGTCGATTCTTAGCCTGCACCGGATATCCTGACTGCAAAAACACAATCAACTTGAATGGCAAAGGAGAAAAAGACGCCCAAGCACCTGCAGAACCAATCGGCGTTGATCCTGAAACAAAACTTCCAGTATTTTTGAAAACCGGACGCTTTGGAACCTATGTGCAGCTTGGCGAAAAACAAGGAAAAGAAAAACCAAAAACTGCATCACTACTCCCAGGCATGAATCCAAGCGAACTCACGCTTGAAGTTTCACTGAAACTTCTGACACTGCCACGTACAGTTGGAAAAACTGACGACGGCGAAGACATTATTGCAACCAACGGGCGGTTCGGCCCATACATCAAAGCGGGTAAAGAGACGCGGAGCCTCACCCCCGACATGCCGCCAACAACGGTGACTTTAGAACAAGCTAAAAAACTACTTGCAGAACCAAAAACAGCAAGTCGAACACGCGGGAAAGTCGCACTGAAAGATTTAGGTAAGGATCCGGACGGAAATGACATCAAAATCTTTTCTGGACGTTACGGCCCATACGTTTCTGATGGCAAAACCAACGCGTCATTACCAAAAGATCAGCCTACGGAATCACTGACTCTTGATCAAGCAATCGTGTTAATCCAAAACAAACGGTAACACTCCCGCTTGGATGGTTATGATATCCACTAGCTTACACTAAAGGCTTCTGGATGTCGTTCTTTTTGGCATGCAGATATCCTACAAGCGAAATAATGAAAACGGCTGCATACATGACCAACCCGTATACGCATGCTGGCAAATTTGCGAACGACCATGAACCACACCTAATGAAGGAATTGGTCGTGCACTCACCTTTAAATAACTCACCATACGCTAAATATCCCGAAAAAAGCATTCCGACGATGGCGATGATTAAAATAGTGAGCAACGCAGATTTTGGTTTCATAAAACAAAACGTGATGCGATTAAGTGGCTACAGTATAGCACATTTATCCGCCGATTGCTTTACTTAATTTAAATCCACCCCAAATCCCTAAAAATCCACCAATAAGGCCTCCCAACACACTTTCAAGACCAAGGGGGTTTGCACCCCATAGTGTTGGAACCCAACCGCCGACGAACGATCCGATAAACATGCCGAGATAAATGATTGATTTGGTTCCCATACAAAAAATTATTGCCTGCCGTTTCCTTCAATGAGTGACGTCAAATCATTGAGTTCCTCGGGTGAATAAAAATCAATAGTAATTTTTCCTGCTTTCTTGCCTTGAATAGCGACTTTTGTATTAAGCACTGACTGCAATCGTTGCTCAATTTCAAAAAAATGTGGGTCTTTACGTTCAGTCATCTTCTTGTTTGTCTTCCCCTTCACCGCAGCTTCTGTGTCACGTACGGACAACTTGTGCAGTAAAATCTTTTGGAGCATCTGCCGTTGTAACTCTTCAGAATCAAGCGACAATAAAACTTTTGCGTGACCTTCAGAAATGCGCCCCTCACGAATGTATGTGATGATGTCATCGGGAAGCGTTAGAAGCCGGAGCGAATTCGAAATGGTTGACCGTTTTTGACCGACCTTTTTCGCGATATCTTCTTGGCGCAGCTGAAACTCGTCAATGAGTTTTTTATACGACAGCGAGCGCTCAATCGGATTTAAATCCGATCGCTGAACGTTTTCGACAATTGCAAGCTCTAGCTTTTGCTGCTCAGATGCGCGACGAACGATTGCCGGGACTTTGTGGAGTCCCAACTTTTTTGCAGCGCGTAAACGTCGCTCACCAGCAATGAGCTGATACCCATCTTTTTCTTGAGTAACAATAAGCGGCTGGACAATGCCGTGTTCCCGAATTGACTCAACGAGATCATCAATGGCATTTATATTAAAATCCGTGCGGGGCTGATGTGGATTCGGTGAAATGTCGACAATAGGCAAATCAACAACGCGTTCTCCGGGCATGCCTGGTATTTGATGCTTAGAAGGGATAAGCGATGAAAGTCCTCTACCTAATCTAAATTCTTTTTCTTGTGCGCTCATGTCTGTATGGGTACGTTAATTGTTGAATCATTTAATTGTGTAGTTTCCATTTTCTTTTCTTCTCGAAGCGATTCAAGTTTCGGTTCCCACATAATTTCTTCTGCAAGCCTTCGATATGCAGCGGCTCCAATCGCACTCGGATCATAATCGAAAATGGACTGGCCATAACTTGGCGCTTCAGCAAGTGCAACGTTACGAGGGATAACGGTACGAAAAATCTTGTTTGGAAAATATTTATAGAGCTCTTGGAACACGCTTCGCGATAATCGATTCCGCTCATCGTACATAGTCATAACGGCTCCTAAAATCGTGATGTCCGGCTGCAATCGTTCTTTCACGAGATTGATGGTGTCCAAAAGTTGCCCTAAGCCCTCAAGCGCATAATATTCAGTCTGCACGGGAATCAAAATTTCGTGTCCTGCGACGATGCCATTAAGTGTAAGCAAGCCAAGACTTGGAGGACAGTCGATCAGCACATAATCATAATCATGCCGACCTTCAACGAGCGCGTCCCGCAACCGGTACTCTCGTCGGTCTATGTGCACCAAATCAACGTTCGCGCCTGCAAGATCAATGGTTGATGGAGCAACATGAAGGCCCTCGGTGCTTGTCTTGGTGATAATGTCACGAATTTTATGATCGGTAACCAGCGTATGATAAATCCCTTTTTCAAGCTTACGATGATCAACGCCGATTCCTGATGTCGCATTTGCTTGTGGATCCAGATCAACAACAAGCACAAATTTTCCTTTTCGAGCAAGCGCCGCAGCAAGATTAATGGTGGTGGTAGTCTTTCCGACACCGCCTTTCTGATTCGCAATAGCAATAACACGCGCCATACATACAGTATACCAGAGAAATCGTTGACAATCGAATTGAAAAATGGTTACAATCAAAACGTTCTTACGCCGGGATGGCGGAACTGGCAGACGCACAGGACTCAAAATCCTGCGATGGCAACATCATGTGGGTTCGATTCCCTCTCCCGGCAAGAAGAATGAAAACCCCAAGCGTCGGGTTTTCATTAACTTTCCTGATAAGCGGTTACACTTTTCTGAACAAAAATTAAAGCGTCACGAAACGGAAGTCGAGCCTCCGGTGTTTTTTGGCGAGCCAGAACCACCTGGCAAAAAAACACATTTCATGACGCTTATATTAAAGCTCCCACCAGGATTTGAACCTGGGACCGCCGATTCCAAGATCGGTGCTCTACCAACTGAGCTATGGGGGCTTTTTGACGAACGAACGAACGAACGAACGTACACTTTACAAAAGCTTAATATATTTGTCAAACCAAATCAAACGCTTAACACAAAAACTTGCAAAAAAATTCCGTTTCAGATAAACTAAAAACTCGTAAGGAATGCGGTAGAACGATCCGCATCTTTCCTTGCCATACGGGGGATGGAGCAGTGGCAGCTCGCCGGGCTCATAATCCGGAGGTCGCGGGTTCGAGTCCCGCTCCCCCAAGAAAGCCAAATCATGTTTCACCCTACTCATGCGAAATCTTTCGCCCGCTTCGGGTTTCACATGTTTGTCTTCTTTCCAAAAAAATGTGTGCTCGGATTTCCCTGCGCACCCCATTTTTTTGGCTCTTGTAAATGGGAATCATGTACTGTAGATTGTAAAAGTAACTATTAAGCCGGGGTAGCTCAGTTGGTTAGAGCGGAGGACTCATAAGCCTCAGGTCGTCGGTTCGATCCCGACCCCCGGTATGAAAGTAATAAAGGCAGTTGCATTTTTCTCGGGACCTTATAACCCGTAGAAAAATGTGCTAACGGATCGAAGGGCAGCGGTGAGCAAGGAAATTATTGACGCAGCGAACGCCGAAAAATTGCCGGTGGCAATTTGTCGCTGCCCAGGACTCGATCCCGACCCCCGGTACCAAAAATTTTGATCAATAAATACTAACCCTCTCAAGACGGGACATTTTTGGATTGGAACTGTGATACAATTACTTTATGATTTTAGGGTTAGACAGCAAGTTAGCACTGGCCATTCTCTCAACCATTGTTGGAGTGGTTGGTGGCTTCCTGCCATATTTCAGAGATATTTTTCGAAAGAAAACAAAGCCTCACGCCTACACGTGGCTTATTTGGACAATCACGCAAGGAACGGCCGTCGCCGGTTTATGGTACGGAAAAGCCGGTTGGGGCGTTCTGCCACTCACCATCGGAACTATCTTGGTGTTTGCAATTTTTTTGCTCTCGCTGAAACTCGGGACAAAAAACATTACAAAAAACGATACGGCGATTCTTGTTGCCGCACTTCTGGCAATTTTTGTTTGGTGGCAACTACACAATCCACTCCTTGCTGTTATTATGGTTTCAGTGATTGATGTTATTGGTTATGTCCCGAGTTTCAGAAAAACTTTTCAAGAGCCATGGACAGAAACTCCTATATCTTGGGTTATGTTTGCCCTAACAAACCTGATATCAATGCTTGCTCTTGCTGAGTATAACTTTCTAACATTAACTTATTTGATTTCAATCACTGCAGCGAATATCAGTCTACTGGCAATCTGCCTATTAAGAAGAAGAATTGTCCCTGACCAAACCTTAATCAAAAATCAATAGCCACAATCAAACCATGTATACGAAAGTAAAACGAAAAAGCCCCAAGAAGGTTCCCGGGGCTCAAGCTCTCTGCCTATAGGTGCGTAGACTAACGCCGAGAAAAGAGCTTTGTGACAAGCCGCAACAATTCCTGAATAGGATACACGATACAGGAAAAAACAACGGCTACGAACTGCAAGCTCTTACCGGCAAAGAACTGAATATTGTACTGGATATCATTATACCGGGTCATGCACGTCTCCTTGTGTATGCACAACATACTTGACCAAAATATTTTTGTCAAACTTTTCTGTGCCGAAAACGTTGATAATAGAGAAGGACGCCACCTATGAAGATCAAACAGAGGCTTACCCACTGGGCAAGGGTGAACGGTCCAAATCCGAATTGGTCGATTCGTAAAAAGTCGAGCGAAAATCGAATGGCGCCGTACCCAATAAAGTATGCCGCGGTGAGTATCCCTCGCTTTTTTGTGGAGATTAACATGTTGTACAAGACGAGAAACAACAACGCGTTCAATGCTATTTCGTACAAAAACAATGGGTGAAATGTTTGAGATGCAAAATATTCCTGCGGACGCGCTGCAGCGCTGATGTGTAAAGCCCAGGGAAGGTTTGTCGGCTTGCCAAACAATTCCTCATTAAAATAATTCCCAAATCTCCCGATTATTTGGCCGATCAAAAACGCAGGCGCCGCAATGTCGGTTAGGGCGAGCAATGGTATTTTTTTGATCCGAGAAAAAACGACGAGTGTGAGAAACCCAAAAAGGATTCCTCCATGCAAGGCAAGTCCGCCGTCCCAAATCTTCACGATGTCGCTTAGGTGGTTCTGGTACCACCACCATTCGTTCCACACATGATACAGACGCGCGCCGATAAAACCAGAAATAATTGACCAAAGCGCGATATCCAGAACGGATTCGCTAAATTTTTTATCATGTTTTGTCTTTTGTGCAAGCACAAATAAACCTGCTGCAGCAGCAATGACGATACACAGGCCATACCACGTTATAGTAAAGTCTCCAATTGAAATAAATATGTAACCAGGACTTTGTGGTATCAAAGTTTTTATTTTTTTGCTTGAGCTTTTTGGACACTCTTTGCTAAGGCCTCACGCTCCATTTGATGAATATGGACATCTGATTCCTTTACTTCACGCCCAACAAAATAACTCAAAAGCGTTCTGATGACAACTAAGAGTCCGAGACGGTATAATTCATTTAATTCTGGTTCTTTCAACGTAAGCAAAATATCACCGGCGACAAGAAATTCCAACCCAAAAACAATTTTTTGACCAAGCTCGATACGCAATAATTCCCCAAGTGAAGTCTTCGTATTTTTTACAGTCGGATACACGCTTGGCATGAGAAAATAATAGACTGTCCGTGCTCCTCCCCACACAATGATGCAAAAACCTGCAAGGCGAAACAGTACTATGGCTAAATTTACAAATGGTTCAAATACTTGCATATGTTTTTTGCGTTATGCGAATTCTTTTTTTAAATGCGTAAAGATGTTGTGGCGATATAAGTCCGTGTTTCGCGCCGACTTTCTGAACTACCGACATTGCGTTTGCGCTTCCCGTAAACAGAGCGGCATCGAACCGCCCCGGAGCTTTCATGAGCCCAGTGATGAATCCGGATCCAAACGCATCACCAGCGCCCGTGGTATCGCGCGCAACGACTGGTTTGATGTGCGCGCTATAGACCGTATTATCAACAAACGCATACGACCCATGACGGTCATTCGTTATCACAACAACATTTTCGGTACATGAACGTATTTTTTTTAACAATGCTTTTTCGGAATATGTTTTTCCAAAAAGTCCTTGGGCTTCCTCGGCATTCACAAACGTCACAGATGCACTGACCAAAAATGGACGCAAGGATTTGACTCCTCGTGCAAGTTCTGACTTGCCAGGATTCCATGCGATATTCGTTCCTCGCCCTGACACAGCCCACACATCCTGTAACGTTCGCAGATCGCCGCCAACAGAGGTGATATAAAGCCATTTTGGATCTATACGTGCAATAACGGATGTGTTGAGTTTGAGCCCTGCGCTTGCACCACGATACACAAAAACGGTTCGCTCACCGTTTGGAGCGAGAAAAAAAACTGAATACGCCGTTCGGCCGCCCTTTTCAATACGCACATGACACGTATCGATGTGTAATTTACATAGCTCGGACAGTACATACTCACCCGTCGGATCGTCCCCGCACTCAACAAAAACAGCGGTGGAAAACCCAAACTGCGTGAATGTCGCAGCGGCGTTTGTTGCTCCTCCACCGACTTCAATATGGATATCCTTAAGTTCTATTTTGGTTCCTAGAGGGAAAGAAAAAGACGAACCCGACTTACTAGATTTCTTGTGAGGAATGGGCTTTGGACTCATCAGATACGTATCTTGAGTAACTGATCCAATAGTGATAACGTCAAATTTTTTTTTCATGCTTTTCCGCTTGATCCAAATAAAATAATTTTCTCTTTCACTTTTGCTTTCACCGCGTCTTTTGCCGGTCCAAGAATCCCACGGGGGTCGTAGAGCGTTTTATGATCACTCAAGTTAATCCGTAAACTTTCAGCAAATGCGAAGCGCAAGTCAGTGTCTACTGTTATTTTTACCACGCCGGAGCGGATACTGGCAACTATGTCTTTATGGGACAATCCAGAGGATTCATGAAATACCAACGGGACTCCGTCAGCAGCGCGCCTAATTTGTTGCAACAATTCGATATTAACGCGGGCGCCTTCGATATATCCATGCACGCTTCCTATAGCGGGAGCAAGCACATCAACTCCTGTGTTTTCAACGAACTTCAGCGCTTCGTCTGGAGTTGAAAATTCTTGCGAACCTTTACTATCTTCTACTCCTTCCGCAACACCTAACACACCTTCTACGCCTATATGATGTGCATGTCCCAATTCAGTTGCCCGTCTAGTTTCTACACAATTTCTTTCGAATGAAAATAATGATGCATCCCTCATGAGCGCGGTGTATCCTTCTGCTGCGCATTGTTCAGCGATATCGTACGAGCGTCCATGATCTAGATTGAGAATCACTGGTATACGTGCATGCGAAGCAAGCGACTTAACAATCGAGGCGATTTCACACAACCCCGCATAATCAATTGCTTTCTCAGACGTTTGGACGATAACTGGTGACTGCAATTCTTCAGCGGCCTCAATGATTGCTTGAGTTGTTTCCAAATTTGATGTATTAAACGCGCCAATTGCCCAGTGCTCCCGATATGCTCGGCTGATAAGATCCAGATATGTAGTCAGCATGTTACTGTTCTTCAAATGAAATGAGTGTGTACTGCCCGGTTGTGGGAAATGCTGGCGGTGGAGCGTAAATGAGTGAGGAATCGAAATTCAAATTCCTTGTGCAATACCCAGACTGATTATACTGTCCGTCCCCGCAGCTAAAAGAACTTCCTACCCAGGCGAATCCGTACCGCTGATTCGTCCCTAGCGCTCCATATGTCGTAATCGTCGAACGCTTGCGGTATTCTGCGCAGGTGGTGCCGCCATCAGGATTTGTGACAATTGAACATGTGTCACCAGATGCGCATGAATCTCCAAGGACACAAGGACCATATGATCCGCAGTTTGCATTGGTCGTACAGCTTCGTGATGTTCTGCGCAAACAATAATTATTGCAGTTTGCATTGGTCGTACAGCTTCGTGTTGGATACGCCATACAATAATTATTGCAGTTTGCAGATGATGTGCACGCTTGACTCGGATTATTGGTGCAAGTTCCGCCTGTCGGATACAAACGCCACGTTGAGTATGTAAGACCGTAATATGGACGGCTCACACGCCCATTTTGTGCAATCAACGCCGCATCGATGCGCAAATCATCTTCACTGAAATAGCCAACAAGAATGTTCGTTTGAGCAACGAGCCCTATAACGTCTGTCCCGTCATAATTTGTATACAGCAAATCATTATTTACATAAATATCCGCATCGCCTGAAGCCAGCGGTTCACGCGCCGCAACAAGCGTCACGCGCGCACCATCAACCTGGCCGTCAACCCAGACATCATCCTCAAAAAAAATGATGCCGTTAGCTGGCAACGGGACATTCAACGACGAGCCACCATTATATTCAAAATCCGCTTCGTCACCATCACGTGTGCCGATGGAATGTGTAGATTTCACGCACGTCACACCAGTGGTGACGCATGTGCCGGCGCCTTGTGAGGAACAAGTAAAATCACTGGAACAAGAAATGGACGAGTTGCCGGAACAATATTTGCACTGGCTGTCTTGCGTACAAATAGAATTATAATTACTCGAACAATATCCTAAATCGTACCAACTGCCGCCGGAACTATACTGACAGCGTAATTCATTATACACGATCTGAATATCGATGGTGTCGTTAGTGTTAAATGTCACGTGATATCCTTCACCGCCAGACGCGCCGAGATACACGCCACCGGTCGAAGCAAGAGTTT
>Ga0265297_10001594_pt1 | contig 52004 bp, 57 predicted proteins | sample Munlanlwell13791_FD_192502 | JGI IMG/M metagenome (GOLD analysis project Ga0265297, IMG submission 192502) | Leachate microbial communities from a municipal landfill in Southern Ontario, Canada - Leachate well 137-91 | ecosystem: Engineered > Solid waste > Landfill > Unclassified | place...
AGTATCTTTTGATAAGCTCAGAACCAAAACATCTTGGCCGACCTTTAAATCGGATTTTTTAATTTTATTTAATTTAAGGTTTATAAAAGTGGCATCATCACTAATAGTAAATTCGTAAATTTTGGTTTTAGCATCAATTTTCAAAGTAGTATCGCTGATTTCAGTGATGCTACCCATGTAAGCCTTCTTGGGATTGGCGACTTGGGTTTGTCCAAGTTCCTGAAGCTTTTCTTTAACTTTTTGTTGGATTACTTCACGTAATTTTTGAATGTCATCACTAGTATTATTGGTGGGAGTTTGGGCATAGGAAACAGAAGTAAGAGAAAAGAAACTAGAGATAAAAACTAATAAGAATAATATATTTTTTGTCATTCGAGTTTGGTGGTGGAATAGGTAATAAATAGTTCAGTGTGGTTTTCTGCATCGTTTTGATCAATAACGGTCAAATTAATGGCATTTAATCCTGGTTCAAGATTGATGTTGACAGAAAAATCACCTTGAGAGTTAGTATCTAAATTGTAATTTTTTAAAGGGGTAGTAATAATAACCAGACTATTAGGACTAGTATGACCCTTAATTACTGTTTTACTAGTACTTATAATGTCATTATTTTGAGGAGAAGTAATTTCAATGTTCGGACTGGTAGAAGTATTTAAAGTTGGTGTTGTTTTAGGATCATTTTGATTGTCAGGAGCCGGGGTAGGCACAGTAATATTGGGAATATTTGGGGCTAGTTTCTGACTTTGTTTGACAAAAAAGAAAGTCCCGGTAAGACCAAAACCAATTAGAAGGCCGAAGATTACGGCTAAAGATAATTCCTTAATCATAGGATGGTTTAATGTTATCATAAGGCTATGGAAATTAAATACTTTAACGGTGACAAAATTTATTTAAAGGGTAAGAAAGAAAATGTGTGGATAAATCCGGGAAAAGAAGAATTCAATGGCAAAAATGGTGAGGCCAGGGTGATAATTTTCACCGATAAAGAGAAAAATTTTGTAAATATTGGAGAAGAGGATAATAAAGTGGTTATCTGTGGTCCGGGAGAATATGAAATTGGAGGGGTAGAAATTAATGGAATAAATGCCATGTATGCTTTGAACTTGGATGGAATAAAAATTGTCCTGGTAGGAAAAGTTGAAGGTGAAATTACGGATAAAAAGAAAGAAAAATTGGAAGAAGCTGACGTTTTATTGATTAGTATGGCTGCGAATGCCACTGAAATTGCCAAGAAATCGGCAGCAAACTATATTGTGCCGATTGCTTATAAGGATGAAGAAAAAGAACTAAAAATCTTTTTAGATGCTTTCGATAGTGAAAATTTACAAGCAATTGATTTTCTGAAGGTAGACAAAGATAATCTACCTGAGGGAGTGGAGGTGGTCTTATTAAAGACGAATTAATTAAATTACCACCCAGTTTTGAAGAAGCCGAGATTTGTGTTCTAGGATCAGTATTAATTGATAATGATGCAATTCTGATGGTATCGGAGTTTTTAAGACCAGAACATTTTTATAATCACAATTATGGGCTAGTTTTCGAATCGATGATGAAACTCTATGAAGAGAGGAGTCCGATTGATATTGTGACAGTGGCCGGTAAGTTAAAGGAAAATAATGTTTTAAAAAATATTGGTGGTAAAGCATTTTTGTCAAAATTAGCCTCTGAAGTACCAACATCAGCTAATGTGGAAAGTTACGGACGGATGATTAAGGCTTTGTCAGCTAAAAGAGAATTAATTTCGGCGGCTGGAAGGATTTCTGAAAAGGCTTTTGATGAGTCGATTCCGGCGGAACAATTGTTAGACATGGCAGAACAAGAAGTTTATGCCTTGTCTCAACGACACATGAAATCAGTGCCATCATCAATTAAGGAGGTCCTAACAGCCTCATTTGACCGTTTGGATGAGCTACAAAAGAGAGGAAGTGGCTTACGAGGATTGGCAACCGGATTTAAACAAATGGATTCAATGCTTGCTGGGATGCAGGATAGCAATTTGTTAATTTTGGCAGCCAGACCAGGTGTGGGTAAAACCGCCTTTGCTTTGAACATTGCGAGACATGTGGCAGTGGAAGAGAAAATGCCAACTTGTATTTTTTCTCTGGAAATGAGTAAAGAGGAATTAGTGGATCGTTTGTTGGTCCGACAAGGTTTGATAGATGCCTGGAAATTGAAGACAGGACAATTATCCGATGATGATTTTACATCTTTGTCCGAAGCTATGGGAGTTTTAGCCGAGGCCCCACTTTATATTGATGATACCCCCGGCTTGACAGTAACTGAGTTAAGAACCAAAGCCAGACGGTTACAGTCTGATAAGGGGATTAAATTCATAATTGTTGACTATTTACAATTGATGCATGGCTATTCAAGAGAAAATAGAGTTCAGGAAGTTTCAGAAATTTCACAGGGTTTGAAAAATTTAGCTAGAGAATTAAGAATTCCAATTTTGGCAGCAGCTCAGTTGAACCGTCAGATGGAGGCCAGGGGAGGAAAGCCGAGATTGTCAGATTTACGGGAATCAGGAAGTATCGAGCAAGATGCAGATGTGGTGATGTTTTTATCAAGAGAGGATGAAGAGGTCAAAGAAATCGTTAATGTATCAATCGAAAAACATCGTAACGGACCGACCGGAATATTTAACTTATATTTCAACGGTAAACAGGTTAGTTTTTTTGATGTGGAGAAAAAAGGTTAAAATAGGTTTCTTTTTGTGAGATAATACAAAAGATTTGCCGACGTGGCGGAATTGGTAGACGCGCACGACTCAAAATCGTGTGGTGGAAACATCGTGTGGGTTCGATTCCCACCCTCGGCACAGTACAGTAAGTTCTTAGGTTTTAACAATAAAAATAAATGTTGAATATAATCTTTGGAATTGTTGGAATAATAGGGTATTTATACTTAAGTTGGCGGACTTTGAGGGAAAATTATCGTGAAGAAGATGTGATTGCTTTTAGTTGGGTAGCTTTATTGTTATTTCTAGTTGGTGGCAGGCTGAGTTTTGGATTATTTCATTGGGGTATATGGAGTGAGAATCCGGGAGCTTGGTTGGAATTTTGGAAAATGGGAGAAATGAATATTTGGGGAGCAGGATTTTTATGGGCAATTTTTGCTTTGTTGATTATTAAAGACAAGGAATGGAAAATTTGGCCATTTTTTGAGGATGTTTTGAGTAGTTTTTGGTTTTTACTAATGGTATTGGCATTAACGATTAAAGATTGGTACATGGCTTTGGCATTGCTTACAGCCATTTTATTAACGATACCGATGAAAAAAAAATATCGTTCATTGCAATGGTTTAAAAGTGGGAGGAAGGGTTTCTTGTTCTTCTGGTTTTTTATTTGGTTTTGTTTGATTTTTGCGATAATTTCCAAACTTTGGTGGGTAAGTGGGATTAGCTTGCTTTTTGTGGGGGGATTGTTTATGCTTGCTTATGATAAGTTTTCCAAGTAGATTAACCAAAAATATTGAGACTTTCTTAGAAAAAAAGTTGTTGAAATTGAAGAGAAGTGAAAAGTCTCTGAAGGCTAATGATCCCTTTTCTGACGATCAAAGAACTGGTAATAACTCTGTTGAAGAAGATCTTGATGAACAAATTGGCCATTTCGAGACTGAGGTCAAGGTTAGTTTTATTAAAAAACAGATTGTTCAAATAAGAAAGGCTTTAACCAGATTAAAAATTGGTAAATACGGTGTCTGTGAGAAGTGCGGCAAAATGATTGATACTGACCGTTTAGCAGTAAAACCTGAAGCGACTATTTGTCTGTATTGTGAAAAAGAACGAGAAGAATAATGATCATAAATAGGGGAGCAAGTTTTGGTTTAGATTTTCCATATTTGGAATTAATTTCAGGATGTTTTTTGATAATAATTGGAATAATTTGGTGGCGAGAAAAGAAAGCTTGGGGTTGGTTGTTAATGATTTCAGGTGGGGGATTAAACTTATTCGAAAGATTGGTATATGGGGGTGTAAAAGATTATTGGAAACTTCCATTTACTTCAATTTATAATAATTTAAATGATTACCTTATTGGGGTGGGAGTGATACAATTAATTTGGTATTTCTTATGGAAGAAAAGGCAAAAATAGTGTATCAGGATAGAGATATTTTGGTCCTAGATAAGGCGGCGGGGGTTGTTTGTACCAAAGAGGGACGAAAAGTTTCAGACACACTTGAAGATTGGCTGATAGATAAATTTAAAAAAAATGAATTACCCCGACAGGGGATTGTTCACCGTTTAGACAAGGGAACGTCCGGCTTGATGATAGTGGCGAGAACGGAAAAAATGAGAAGTGAGTTAGTAAAAAAGTTTAAAAGTAGAACAATTAAGAAAATATATACAGCTTTAATTGGAGGGGATTTGCCGCGGGATGGTGAAATCAAAGTGCCGATAGGCAGGTCAAAGTATTCATTTGGGAAATTTGCAGTAAGCGAAGAAGGAAAAGAGGCAGAAACCCATTTTAAGTTGATAAAAAAATATCAATACTTAGATAAATTTTATTCATTGGTTGAAATAAATTTAAAGACAGGCAGAACTCATCAAATTAGAGTACATTTTAGTTATTTGGGTTGGCCGTTAGTCGGAGACTTTACCTATGGAGGTAAAGAATTATTTGGATTAAAAAGACCCTTTTTACAGGCAAAAAAATTGGAATTTATGCACCCAATAACAGAAAAAGTTTTGGTTTTTGAAAGTAACTTGGCAGGGGATTTGCAGGAGGTACTTAATAAACTATGAAAAAGATATTGTTTGCTTTAGGAATAATATTGGTTTTATTTTTTTGGGTGAAAAGATCGTGGAGAAGTAACGACTTTAAATTAGGAATTATCACTCCTGATCGGGTGGCTTTATTGTCAATTTCACCACTTCGGGGAATGATTAATTTGTTAGTGGTTAATCCGAATGTTGAGCTATGGATACCTGAGGGAATGGGATGGTATTCAAGTGATAAAATAAAAAAAATTTACGATAATGAAAAAAATACTGAATTAATGGAAAAAACTTTTTATTATAATTTTGGATTTTTACCCGAGAAAATTGCTTTTTTTCCAAATGTTGATGAATGGCGAAGTTGGAGTTTAGTTAAATATTTGGGCGTGATCGATTGGTTTAGATATCTGGTTTCGCAAGATAATTGGCTCTATAAAAAAGAAGTAATCGATAGAAGCATGGAACTTGAAAAGGAAACTTTAGATGAAACTTTACCTCGGGATTTTGCTGATAGTGAATTACAGAGTGGAGAAATAAAGATATCGGTGATGAATGCGACAAATGAAAACGGTTTGGGATCTTTTGTGGCTGACAGACTAAACTGGATGGGTTTCAATGTGGTGACGGTTGAAAGTGAGGGAAGTAAACCAGGGTGCGAAATTATGATAAAAACAACTGCCAATGATTTGACAAAAAAATATAGTGATTTGTTAGCCAAAATTTATAGATGCTCACAAATTAGCAATACAACTTTGTTGCCAGATGAAGCTGTTTTATATTTAGGTCAAAATTACGCCTCAATGATAAAATATAGTAGTTATAAGAAATAAATTTAACCTTATGTCAGGACATTCTAAATGGGCAAATATTAAAAATCGAAAAGGGGCACAAGACAAAAAAAGAAGTGAGGTATTTACCAGAGCTTCAAAAAATATTATGACGGCAATTCGTGAGGGTGGGGGAAATTCGAATCCGGAATCAAATGTTGGTTTACGTGAAGCAATTGAAAAATCCAGGGCAGTTAACATGCCAAAAGAAAACATCGACAGATTGCTGAAACGTTTTGAAGAGAGGAAAAATAATATTAGTGCGGGTGTTTTTGAAGGTTTTGGACCCTTTGGAGTGCCAATGATGATTGAAGTTGAAACTGATAATAAAAATAGAGTTTTGGGAGAGATAAAATTAATTTTTAGAAATTATGGTGGTAATTTAGGTGAAAGCGGTAGTGTGGCGTTCATGTTTGATAAAGTGGGGGAGATTGAAATGGAGTCAGAAATTAACGAAGATATTGAATTGGAACTGATTGATGCCGGGGTAAAAGATATTGACAGTAAAATAGTGATAACCGAAGTGGCAGATTTTGGAAGAGTGAGAAATAAGGTAAAAGAATTAGGGTTGGTGATTGAAAGTTCGGCATTAATCTATAAGTGTCGAAGTGCAACCATGTTGACGACTGAAGAAGAAGTTGGAAAAATACTGGATATGGTTGACGAATTGGAGGAAAATGATGATGTGATTAATGTTTTTGCTGGCTTTGATTATGCCCAAAAGACTTAAATATTTTATTTCATCAATAATTGGAGCAGTAGCCTTTTACCTTTATTTGGGTTTACCAGTGGAATCAAGATATTATGGATTGATGCTACTGTTGGCAATGGTAGCTTTTTGTTTTTGGTTTGGTTTGGGAATAATTTTTGAAGGGACAATTGATACAAAAATAATGTCAGTATTAATGCCGATGTTGTGGACATTGGGTTTTGGAATGTTTGCGGCGTTATTACCGACAAATTGGCTAAATTTATTGTTATTAACTTTGTTTTTTGGAGCTGTGTTGTATGTTATGTTTTTGGCTGAAAATGTTTTTTTAGTAGCTATAGGTTATAGAACTGTGCCATTATATCGGGCTGCTTATACTGTTAGTTTAATTCTAATTTTATTGGTATCCTTCTTTGTTTTTAACAGCATGTTTTCTTTTATGTTGCCTTTTTGGGGTAACATGATAATTACAGCACTTTTGAGTTGGCTGATTTTTACATATCAATATTGGGCGATTGCAATTGAGTTGCCGGATGATGGAAAAGAAAAGGGTAAATGGCCATATATATTAATACCGACAATACTTTTAATGGAGATTGCCGGTATTCTTTCTTTCTGGCCTGTAGGAATTTTCAAGGGATCTATTTATTTGGTTGCAGTAATATATTTAATTTCTGGTCTATTACAGGCTGAAATTCGTAACAGATTGTTTAGGGGGATAGTTCTGACCTACAGTTATATAGGTGTGGCAGTGGTATTGGCAATAATTTTGGCAACTAATTGGGGATAAATGTGGGTAGAGATAAGTAGGAAAACATAATAATTATCGGTATTTACCACAAATATTGTTTATAGGAGGGGAGTGGGGTGATTGTAACTTGAATCAAAGTGCCTAGGGCCTGAATGGGTATATATCCTTGATGAATATTGGCATGGACGTAAGAAGATTATATATTAATTAAAGATGGTAATTACCGAAAAATTTATACTAGGGGTCGGGGAGTGGGGAAGTGGGATAAACCATTTTCACGATATATCCTATAATTTTCACAATAATTATAGGATATTATAGGACATAATGATGATATACATTGATATAGTCTGTGTGGAAAACTCTTTGGCAGTCGACTATATCACTTCTCAGGATGAGAGTAGTAGTAGAAGAGGGGTAGAGGTAGTGGGTAGATGAAGAGATTAATAGTTGAATTGTTTTATAGTTATACCGGCTGATGATAGGTGGAGTAATACATCTACTCCCCATCAACGGGGTAGTCATTTTTACTATGTCGCACAATGTATCTTTTACGACTATAGATAATCGGGAAGTGGAGGGGAGGGGTAAAAATAATAATTTTTAATTTTATAATTTTTAATTTCTAATAATGATGATAATTATTTTAGTACCTGTTAATAAAGTACTTAATTACTCTTCCGTCGTCTGTGTCACCCAAATTTTGTCTTTAGGCTGAAAATGCCTCTTGACTACTTCCCTAACCTATTTTAGGAGGGGAATTTAATAAAATACCTAAAATACCATTAAAAATATATGTGACCTCACCAGAGCCTCGTAAACGAACGTTTTTGATTTTTGTATGTTAGGATTAAGTATGGATTTAGATTTGGCCATAGCCATCAGAAGATTTCTCGAACATTTAGAGGTAGAGAAGAATTGTTCAAAGTTGACAGTGAGAAATTATCAACATTATTTGGAGACCTTACAAAAGTATTTTGAGGCAAGTGGTAATCCAACTCCGAAAGTCTCTGAGATTAATCAGGACATTGTTAGAAGTTTCCGCTTACACTTATCAAGACAAGCGGGTGTAAATGGAGAGATGAAAATTGTGACTCAGGGATATTACGTGATTGCCCTACGATCTTTCTTAAAATATTTAATTAGAAATGACTATCAGGTTATGCAACCTGAGAAAATTGAAGTTCCAAAAAATAAAGACCACTCTTTAAAATTTTTAAACGGAGAACAGGTAGAAAGATTATTAAATCAGCCTTTGTTATCGACAAAAGTTGGTATCCGGGATAGAGCTATTTTAGAATTATTATTTTCTACTGGTCTACGGGTATCTGAATTAACCAGACTTAATCGTGATCAAATAAATTTAAAAACTCGTGAGTTTGGAGTAATAGGAAAAGGCGGAAAAGCCCGGGTAGTTTTTATTAGTACCAGAGCGGCGATATTTCTAGATAAATATTTAAAAATCAGAAGTGATAAAGATAGGCCGCTATTTATTCGATATGGTGGGAAAAAGGACATTATTACCGAAGAAGAAAAAATGCGATTGACTCCCCGCTCAATAGAAAGATTGGTAAAGCATTATGTAAGGTTGGCTAGATTACCGGTGGATGCTACTCCTCACACATTAAGACACTCGATGGCAACTGACTTGTTAAGAGCTGGTGCTGATCTTCGTTCAGTCCAAGAGATATTGGGACATAAAAATATTGCTACGACTCAAATATATACCCATGTGACGGATGCCCGTTTGCGCGAGGTACATGAAAAATTTCATTCAGGAAATAAAAAAGAATAATCCCCTGGCTGACAGGTATGTAACAGGTGTGTCCTATAGTTTCATTGATTTCAGGGAAGAATGGGATAAATGTGTTTGGATGACTCCCCTACTAGATTAAAATTCTTCTTTTCCCCTATTTTAGGCTGTTAATAGTTTTTCTAACCTGAATAGCAAGAGGTTCACATGAGTGCTAAATTGAAATAATACTATATATCTATCCTATAAGTTTGATATAGTTATATCCTATATTTTTTTAGGTGACTCCCCTGCTTCGATTGGAGTGGCCAATACTGTCATGGCACTGACCTTATCGTCATTTTTTAATCTCATTAAAATGACACCACGAGTATTTCGGGATAGGGTGGGAATATCTTTTAGAGGTAGCTTAATGGTGACGGCTTTTTTGGAAACAAAAATAACCTGTTGATCATTTTCATTAACCACTACTGCGGCAGCAAGATTGCCAGTTTTACTGGTAAGATTGGCTACTTTAACGCCAAGTCCACCTCGTTTTTGGAGAGGATATAGGTAGACATCAGAGCGTTTTCCAACACCATTTTCAGTGATAACCAGGAGGTGACGGAAGAACTTTGTACCCTTCTTTTCTTCTTTAGCAGCAGTAATGCTTTGAGGTAAAACATCAATCCCAACGAGAAAATCATTTTCTTTTAAAGTAATGCCGCGGACACCGCGGGTATGTCGACCCATGGGTCGACAATCAACTTCATTGAAACGGATACATTTACCGACGTGAGTGGCCATAAAAATTTGGTCATTACCGGAAGTGAGGCGAGCCCAAATTAATTCATCATGGGGATCGAGCTTAATAGCGGCAAGTCCGGATTGACGGATATTTTTGAATTTATCGATAGCAGTTTTTTTGATTGTGCCGTGTTTTGTGGCTAAAAGGATGTATTTTGCCGGGTTATTTTTGCAGATAGGAAGAACGGTTTGAACTGTTTCTCCCTGGATAATATTGATAAGGTTAACGGCAGCCTGGCCTTTTGACTGACGGCTGCTTTCGTTGATGTCCCAGACTTTGATTTTAAAACACCGGCCTTTGTTGGTGAAAATAAGTAAATCATCGTGAGTGTCGACAAAAAGCATGTTTTCAACTTCATCTTCGGTTTTGGTGGTCATACCCATGATTCCAACTCCACCTCGCTGTTGAGTGCGATAAGTTTCCATAGGAACACGTTTGATGTAACCACCGCGGGTTAGAGTGACTAGGGTAGCTTCATTGGGAATGAGATCTTCATCACTGAAATCTTCCAGACCTTTTATATAAATTTTGGTCAAGCGAGGGTCAGAATATTTTTCAGAAATTTCTTTATTTTCGGCTTTTAAAACTTCAACCATTTTTTCTGCAACAGTAATAATAGAGGTTAAATAGGCAATATTTTTAGATACGTCATCGTATTCATCATCAATTTTTTGACGTTCTAATGCGGCTAAACGACGAAGTTGCATTTCTAAAATGGCATTAGCTTGAAGATCGGTAAAGCCAAATTTAGCCATTAAATTGTCACGAGCGTCATCGGTGGATTTGGAAGCACGAATGGTTTTGATAACTTCATCAATAACATCTAGAGCTTTTTTGAGACCCTCTAAAATGTGAGCCCGCATATAAGCTGACTTTAATTCAAAAATACAGCGACGACGGATAACTGTTTCCCGGTGTCTTAAAAATAAAAGAAGAATTTGACGAAGATTTAATGTCTGAGGAATATTGTTAACTAAGGCCAAAAGATTGGCAGAATATGAAGATTGTAGAGCAGTATATTTAAAAAGTTTATTGAGGATGGCTTTGGGCTTACCATTCTTTTTTATTTCGACGACTACCCTGATACCATGACGATCTGATTCATCACGAAGATCGGAAATACCAATAATTTTTTTATCGGAGACTAACTGAGCGATTTTTTGAATCATCTCAGATTTGTTTACTTGGTATGGAAGCTCGGTAATGATGATTCTAATTTTTCCGGATTTAGTTTCTTCGATGTTGGTTTTCCCACGAAGGATAAATTTACCGCGACCGGTGGTGTACATTTCTAAAATGCCTGTTTTTCCATATATTTCACCGGCAGTTGGAAAATCAGGTCCGGTAACAAATTTGGTTAAATCTTCAATGGTAGCAGTCGTTTCAAAATTGAAAGATAATTTTTCTAATTCACGAACGGGTTTTAGAACAATTTCCTGAGTAGTAAGACCTTTATTAAGAATAGGATTGATTTCGATGGCACTTTCCTGTTTTTCTAAAGTAGCGGTATCTAAAATGTGATCAATACCGGCACAAAGTTCTTTTAAATTGTGGGGAGGAATTTTAGTAGCCATACCAACTGCGATACCATCAGCACCATTGAGAAGAAGTCCGGGGATACGGGTGGGTAAAACTTCCGGTTCTTTTAAAGTAGCATCAAAATTATCAACCATTGGAATAGTATCTTTGTCAATGTCAACAATCATTTCTGGAGCAATTTTACTGAGCTTGGCTTCGGTGTAACGCATGGCAGCCGGAGGATCACCATCGATGGAACCAAAGTTTCCTTGACCATTAACTAAGGGATAACGTAATGAAAAACTTTGAGCCATACGGACCATTGAACCGTAAACGGCCATATCACCGTGGGGATGATATTTACCCAAAACTTCACCGACAACTTTAGCTGATTTGGTAAAACGACCACCTGGAGTTAAGCCCATTTGGTCCATGGCGAAGAGAATACGACGGTGGACTGGTTTTAAGCCGTCACGGACATCGGGAAGAGCCCGAGCGACAATAACTGACATGGCATAATCCAGATATGATTTCTCCATCTCGGGAACAATATCAATTTCGAGGATTTTGCCAATGTTGTTAACAAAGGCTGGAGTATCATTAACCATGGTATTTTTTGTTGTATCTATAGCCATATTTTTAGATGTCTAAATTCGCCAAATGGGCGTGAGTAACAATAAATTTTTTACGGGGTGGAACTTCTTCACCCATGAGAATTCTAAAAATTTCATCAGCCTTGGCAGCGTCGGAAATAGAGACTCTTTTAAGTTGTCTGGTTTCCGGATTCATAGTGGTTTCCCAAAGTTGTTGCGGATTCATTTCTCCCAAACCTTTGTAACGTTGCATATCATAATTTTTGGTTGTGTCGATAGTTTTTAGGTGGGCTTCTTTTTCTTCGTCAGTGTATACATATTTAACTTCCTTACCTTGTTTGATTTTATAAAGAGGTGGCATGGCAATATAAACATAACCATTTTCAATTAAACCGGGAAGGTGGCGAAAAATAAAAGTTAGTAAAAGAGTGGCAATATGAGCACCATCGACATCAGCATCAGACATTAGAATAATTCGATGATAACGGAGTTTTTCCAGATTGAATGTATCTCCAATTCCCATACCTAAGGCAATAATAAAGTCTTTCAATTTGTCGGATCCGACAACTTTATCCAAACGCATACCTTCAGTGTTAAGAGCTTTTCCCCAAAGAGGTAAGATGGCTTGAAACTTACGATCACGACCTTGTTTGGCAGAACCACCTGCAGAATCTCCTTCGACAATATAGATTTCACATTCCTCAGGTTTTTTACTTTGACAGTCAGCTAATTTACCCGGAAGTCCCATGGAATCAAAGGCACCTTTACGCATAATGGCATCTTTAGCTGCCTTGGCGGCTTTACGAATTTGAATAGTCAGTAGGGCTTTACCGATGATGGATTTGGCAGTGTCGGGATGTTCTTCAAAGTAGGTATCGAGTTGTTCCCGAACAATTTTAGCGACAATAGGCTGAACTTCAGAATTACCTAATTTACCTTTGGTCTGACCTTCAAATTGAAGATCCTTGCTACCCATTTTAATGGAAAGAGCGGCCGTAAGACCTTCGCGGACGTCATCACCAGTGATGGAGTCATCCTTGTTCTTGATCATTTCTTTTCTTTCGGCGTAATCTTTTATTGATTTGGTTAGAGCAATTTTAAAACCGGTTAAATGGGTACCACCTTCATGAGTATTGATAATATTGACAAAAGATGGAGTGTTTTCTTGGAAGGTATCGTTGTATTGGATGGCGACTTCGACGTCAACTCCATCACTGGTACCATGGATATAAATGGGTTCGTGAACAACTGTTTTTCCTTTGTTCAATTCGCGAAGTAAGGATAGAATTCCTCCTTCAAAATAGTAGTGATGTTCAGAATGGTTTCTCTCATCATAAAAATGAAAATAGATTTTACTGGTTAAATAGGCCCGGTCTTTTAAGGACTTGATGATGACCTTGTTGTCAAATTCCAAAGTTTCTTTAAAGATTTCCGGATCTGGATAAAAAGTAGTGGTGGTACCGGTAATTTTTTCGGGAATAATTTCTTTTAATTTTTCAACTTTAGTGGAATCAATGGTACTTAGTTTATTTTTAACTTTTCCTTTGGAAAAATCCATGAAATATATTTTATTATCGCGACGAATTTCAACTTGATAGAGATTAGAAAGAGCATTAACACAGGCAGCGCCCACACCATGTAAACCGCCGGAAACTTTGTAAGCAGTACCTTCAAATTTACCACCAGAGTGGAGAGTGGTCATAATAACTTCGAGGGCGGGTTTTTTATACTTTGGCATGATGTCGATAGGAATACCACGACCATCATCAGCAACTGTCGCTGAATTATCCGGATGAATGATTATCCAGATATTTTTGGCAAAACCAGCCAAAGCTTCGTCAATAGAATTGTCGATGATTTCGGTTAAACAGTGATGTAAACCGTGGGTATCAGTAGAGCCGATATACATGGCGGGACGTTTTCGAACTGGTTCAAGTCCCTCAAGGACAATTATTTGTTCAGATGTGTATTTTTGATTATCGGCCATAAATTAGAATTTTGTTCAATTATTTCGGATAATTTCATTGTAGCAGATATAAATAGCTTAACAAGAAGCAAATTATATGGAAAGATAGGATAAAATTATTGGTAAAAATGTATCAAAATGAGTCAAATTTAAGTAATATTTATGGCCTTAAGTAGGGCATTTTTTTTGTGTTAAAATGGTCTTGTGGCAGGAAAAAATGAAAAAATCTTAAGAAGAGTTTGTGTTCCTATAGTTGAAGGTCAAGAGCTAGTTGATTATTTAAAAAATGACAAGTTTACCGGGGCGGTATTAATTGAAGGTCCTTTGAGTGAGTGTAGTTGTTTTGCGGAAGGATTTTGTTCCGTCGGAGAGGGTAGATGTAGTGCAAAGAGACAATTGTTGAATGTTCCGGCAACATTTATAATTCCGCGAAAATTATAGCTTTTTAAACTAAACCTTAATTTTACTGACAGCGTCGAAAGCAATGATGGATGTGGCTACCAAAACATTTAGAGAAACATTGATGCCATACATGGGGATTTCGATAATTTGATCACACATTTTTAAACTCTCCGGAGTAATTCCATTTATTTCACTACCAGCGATAATAGCCAATGGAAATTTATATTTAGCTTTTTGATAATTGACGGTGTTTTTTCCCTGTTCGCAGGCCACAATTTGATAACCATCCTTTTTTAATTGTTTAAGGCAATCCCCTGTTTCGTTGAAATGTTCCCAGGGAACCCATTTCCAGGTACCTATTGAGGCGCGATGAATTTTAAGGTTGGGAGGGGTAACCACGGAACCACAGAGACAAATTTTGGTGACTCCTAAAGCATCGGCCAAACGAAAGAAAGAACCTATGTTGTAGGTGTCCAAAACGTTATCTAAGACCAAAATCAAAGGATTACGTTTAATGTTTTGCTGTTTTTTAAGAGAATCCCCTACTCCGGATTTTCTTAATTGATGAGAATTTAATTTCATAGAATAATTTTATTATATCAAAAAATCCCCCATTGCAGGGGGATTTTTAAGTTTAAATATTTTTTGTTAGCAACCACCAGCGGCAGGAGCGACTCCCTGAAGATCATCGAGAATGGTTTTACATTCACCGGGTTCTTTTTGAAAAGAGGTACAAACGGCTTCTTTAACCACATTTGGGGTTCGATAACGGTCCTGTGTAGCAACTTTTTTACCTATTTTTAGGGTACCTTTGCCATCTTGGGTATAAGCAGATTCCGGAGGGAAGGCAACGTCATTTACTAAAACAGTTGGAGAGCCGGACACATTAAATTGAGTTGTTAATAGAATTTCTTTTTCAACTAGATCAATCCCCTCTTTGTTGAAACATTCAGTAATTTTGGTAGTATCTAAACCAGCAGATTTGGCCTGATTTTCCCAACAGGAATCAGCATTTTGAGCGGTACAGTTTTTATTGACAGCTCCAATAAAATTCCACCATTGAGTTTTGTCGGTGGTTTGGTTCCAAGCACAAATTTCACGAATATCCTGATTGGCTTCCTGACGGCCATGAAGTGAAGAATACATGGTGCCATTGTTGGCTTTGATGTAATTATTAGTATCTAGACAACTTTTGGCGCTGGCAGCAATAGCCTTTTGACATTCGGCTTCACTGGTAAAATATTTGTTTTGAACATAAGCGGAACATTGACTAGGATCGCCGGAAGCGGTTTTACAGTAAGTAGCTAAGTCGTCAATTTTATTAAAGATATAGTGTGGAGTAATATCGGCTTTATCTTTTAATAAATCGAAGACTGGACGAAGAACATCTTCTATTTGGTTACCATAGGGACAAAAACTCATGATAAAGAATTTTAATTCTGGTTTTTGACTTTTTTGAGCTGCAAAAACGTTTGCACTGGTGGTGGGAGTAGTAGTATTGCCAGTGGGGTTGGTGTTTCTTAATTTATTCCAAGCATAGCCGGAATAAAACGAAGTTCCCAAAAGAATTAAACCGAGAATAATAGCGAATTGTGAGGGAATATTAATGAATTTAGGGATTTTGATGCTGTATTGATTGTCTTCGACTTTTTGTTTTTTTTTCATATGGAAATAAATATATTAATTATCTTCTTCAATAATGGAAATAGCTCCAACTGGACAGGAGGAAACTGCCGTTTTAACGGTGTCAGTAATGGTCTCCGGTTGTTTTTTTACTTTAGCTTTGAAGATAGTGTTATCCATTTCAAAGGTCTCAGGGTCAATGAGGGGACAAGTATTACAACCAATACATTTGTTTTGATCAAGTACAACTTTGAATTTTGACATATGAGAGATTATAGCAAAGTATCTTCAAGATATTTTTTGTAAAATTGTCCCGAAATAACAATAGCTTCGAGAAGCATGGCAATACGTTCTTCCGCTTCATTACGGGATAGGTTTTTCAAATTATTCGGAAAATAGTGGAAAATTTCATTGCGTCCATATTTCCAGGCATTCCAGAGTTTTTCGGCCAAGGACTCACCTTCTTGGCTAAGATTAGCTAATTTTTGATATATTGAAAAACGTTTGTATCGGAGAGATGGATTGAGGGTTTTACCAACTCTAAAACGGTCACTTTCGTAATCATAACGATCAATGATTCTGGTTTTTAAGAAAAAATCTTTAAGGTAACCCTCATAGGCCTTGGCAATCGGAGACACTAAAAAGGAATAATCATTAATATGATCGTGTTCGAGACTTTTTAAAACTATTTCAACATCGTTAATGAGAGAATCCTGAGACGGTGAAAGATATCTCTTGGCTTCATTTAGTAATTCGGGAGAAATCTGAGTCATCTAGAGCTAAAAAGAAACAGTGTAAATAGTAGATTAATTACTATAAAAGTTAGCAGATAATATTTCACTGATTCAGTGGGAAGTTGTTTCTTTTCCCGGGCAAATAGCCAAAGTTTTAAATGTTCTGGATTGCTTTTGAAACCGACGACTTCGTCAACGAGAAGATGAATATTGATGGCTAGTAAAAAAGATTTTGGGAAAACTCCTGAACTGGAAGTGAAAACAAAAAATGAAATTAGAGTAATAACAATTTGAAAAAAATAGTGATGAAAAATTAAGTTGGTATGATGAGTATGAGTTGCTTCAAGAAGTTTTAAAAGTGAACGGTAGTCCCCCTTTTTCCAAGCAATTTGGGCTAAACGACTTTCTTCTAAATTAGGTTCCAAATAAAACCAATAGACCAGGTGATCTATATCGAGAAAAAAGGAACCAAAAAGAAACCCGGAAAAGAGAAAAATGAAGTTGTACCAAACAACTTTTTGAAAAATCCAAAGCAGGGTGATGATTAAAAAAATGACAATTAGTGGAATAAAGTGATTTTTTAATTTCTGTTTCACTAAATAATATTAGCAGAAAAATCTATTCATATCTCAGAGCTTCGATGGGAGATAATTGACTGGCTTTACGGGCAGGAGCAACTCCAAAAATGATACCAACCATAAAAGAAACTCCAAAGGCTAATGAAATAGAACCAATGGTGACCTTGGCGGGAAAGAAATTATTTATGGCGGCAGTTCCCAGTGCTCCAAAAACTATGCCGATAAAACCTCCAATACCAGAGAGAATCATGGCTTCAAAAAGAAATTGAATTAAAATAGCATTGGGAAAAGCACCAATAGCTTTACGAAGACCGATTTCACGGGTTCTCTCAGAAACGGTAACCAACATAATATTCATAATACCTATACCGCCAACAACAAGGGAAATGGCAGCGATACCGGTCAGAGCAATGGTTAGGGTAGAAATAATTGAATTGATAGAACTTAATAATTGAGAGGAATCAAAAACGGTGAAAGCATCTTTGTCATATTTTTTTAACAATAATTTATTGAGGTCAGATTTTGTTGGTTCAACTAAATCTTTACTTGAAGTTTTTACCATTATTTGGGCAAGATCTTCATTCCCGTTTATATTAAATACCACATCTAGAGGCGCGTAAATCTGACTATCTTGATCAGGGCCACCAAATGAAGAGCCTTTTTTATCGACAATACCAACTATTTTATAATTTTTACCCTTGATAATAACAGTGCGATTGAGAGGATTTCCACTAGGAAAAAGATCGTTGGCAATAGTATAACCCATAACCAAAACCGAACTTCCTTTGTTGTACTCTTCGAGAGTAAACCAACGACCGTTTCCGGCAGAGGGTAAACGGTTTAGTAATTCACCAAGCTGATTGGTTGAACCAGCTAAGGTAATATTATCTTTGGTAATTTTATTGGATTTTATTTCAATGATAGTTGCCGCCATTGGAAGGACGGTAATTCCTCTGATGTTGCGTTTAATGTTGTTGACATCGGCTATAGAAAATTTGGTGGTAACAAAACGAGAGCTTTCACCTCCACTAAATCCACCCTTATCATTAAAAATTTTTCCTGGAGAAATAAAGATTGAATTAGAACCAAGACTTTCAAATTGTTGATTAATATAGATAGTTAAACCATTGCCAATTGAAGTTAATAGGATAACTGAGGTAACGCCGATGATAATACCCAAAGATGTTAGTAGAGTTCGGCTTTTGTTTTTTAAAACGGCGCGAATACTACTTTGAAACAGATCACTAAGAGAGGGTTTTAGCATGGGTTACTGGTGACCTTTCCGTCTTTTATAATAATTATGCGTTCTGCCTGTCTGGCCAATTCCATATCATGAGTAACGAGGATAATAGTATGACCCTCATCATGGAGTTGGTGGAAAAGGGCAATGATTTCTTTACCGGATTTGGAATCAAGATTACCGGTAGGTTCGTCAGCCATAATAATTTTAGGATTGTTGATAAGAGCCCGGGCAATGGCAACTCGTTGTTGTTGACCACCGGAAAGTTGTGCTGGGGTATTTTTAAGTTTATCCCCTAGTCCGACTTTGGTTAACATTTCGATTGATTTAGGTAAACGCTGGGATTTGGGAACATCAGAATATAGGAGAGGTAGAGAAACATTTTCAGTGGCAGAAGTTTTAGCTAAAAGATTGAACTGCTGAAAAACAAAACCAAGGGTAACATTTCGGGTTTTGGCAAGTTGTTCTTCATTTAGATGTGAAATATCCTGTCCTTCGAGTAAAACTTGACCAGTAGTGGGATTATCCAGAAGTCCGACAATGTGCATAAGGGTTGATTTACCAGAGCCACTGGGACCGGTAATGGAAACAAATTCTCCCTGGTGAATACAAATAGAAACACCATCAAGAGCATTAAAAACAGTATTGCCAGAGGTGTAGGTTTTGACAATATTTTTTAGCTCAAGAACTGGTTGATTAGATTTTTTTGATAACGACTGAGTCATTGGGATTTAGGCCTTCTAATATTTGAATTTCGGTATCATTTTCAATCCCGGTACTGACATATGTCTTTATCAGAGTATTTTCACCCTTGACCCAGACGTAACTTTTACCATTGTCATCGTTTAGAGCATCGAGAGGAATAACCAAAGCCTCATCTTGTTGTTCTAAGGTAATAAGAGCATCACCATCCATGCCGAGACGATAATTCAAATTTTTGTTGTCTACGGGTAATTTAAAACGAATTTCGTAAACAGTGGAAGTTTGTCCGGCAACGGGGATGAAAGAAATATAAGTAATTTCCGTTTCAAAAACAGCATCGGGGAAAGCATCAATCTTAATGGTGGCTTTTTGGCCGACATTAATTTTAGTAACCTCTTCCTGGTCGATTTCTGATTTAAAATAAACTGATTCCGGATTAATAATAGTAAAGGTGGCGGTGGCAGGAGTGATATTGGTTCCGGTCAAAGGCTGTTCAACGTTGGTGACTACTCCGGCGATAGGAGTATAAAGAGTGGCCTCTTTTATCGCCATATCACTAATCTCATAACTGATAACAGTGTTGTCGAGAGAATATTGAGTTCTATCCAAAATTCTTTGGATGGTATCGGAGATAACAGTGTCTTTGTATTTGTCTTGAGTATCCCAAAATTGACTTAAATTGGTACGATAGTTGTTAAATTGAGTTTGAAGAGATTTACGTAATTGGACTTTGTCGAGTGAAGCAATGGCTTGATATTTTTTAACCCGGTCCCCTACTTTGGCACCAACCCAAACTAATTTGCCGGAATTTTGAAAACGAAGATTGGCGATTTCACTGGCATTAACAGAACCGGCCAAAGTAAGATCTGATTTAATGGATTTTTTTTCGGCAGCGATGACCACATCTTTTTCTACATTGAGAATAGCTGGGTTTTTGGCTTTTTGAGCTTGAACACGATTAATGCCGATGAATAGGGCTATTAATACAATGGCACCAATAATTAATTTATTTTTGTATTTTAAAAAAAAGTTCATGATTATTTTATTATAGTATCACTTTGACACTCTTCACAGAGTCCAAAAAATAACAAAGAAAAATGATTAATTTTAAAATTATATTTATTTTTAATTGTGGGCATTTTAAATTCCTCTTTTAAGGGAATTACATTTTGACACTTAGTACAGAATAGAATTCCCCAAGGGTGCTGATGTGACAGCTGGTAATGCTTAGAACCGGCGATTTCTATCCCGGTTATTACTTGTTTGTCTAATAAAAATTTTAGTTGACGGTAGACAGTAGTTTTATTGATTGAGGAAAAATGTCGATCTTTCAGAAACAACATAATGTCAGGAACTGAAATAGGCTTTTTGTTTTCGATAAAAATAGCCATGATGGCTTGCCTGATTTTACTGGCGCGACAATGAAAAGAGGCCAAACATTTTTCGGGATCAAATTTGAGCACGTAGTATTATCTGCAACTTAGTTGCATTTGTCAAGAGTTGATTTCTTTTTCCTTTCTTAATTCTTTTAGTTTCCACATAAAAAGACGAAACGGACTTTTGACCTGACCGGGAGAGTGGTCTTTGACGAAATAACGGGCTTTTTCAAGTAATTTTCTATCCTCAGTTTTGGCTAAACGGATGTAAAGTGATTTGTTTTTCCAATCATCTAACTCAGTGGCTAATTCAAGACCATAAGCTTGGAATTCATTTTTAACAAATTTTTTTCTAAGAGCAATATTATCTTTAAATAGAGATAGCGTTTCGGCTATTGAAGTGGGTTTGTCGGTACGCATGACTATACTATTATAGTACTTGGTACTTAATATCTTTGACCTTTGTTTTTGTTGACAAAGGGGTGGATAGATTCAAGGCCAGCAGGGTCATGTTGATAGAGATAAAGAATTTTATCTATGTAATTACCCAAATCTTTGTAAAAATAAACATTTTTTAGAACAATATCATCATTGCTGAGTAGAACTTGATCGGGACTATTAATACTGGTAGAAGTGGTTTTGGAGTGGATAATGACGGTGCCGACGTTTTTAAGTCGCCAAATGAAATTGGAGGAAAAAGTCTTTATTTTAAGAACATTGTCCCAAGTAAGAGAACGATTATTAATGATAAAAGCATTGGATGGTTCAAAACGGACAATGCGGCGATTGGTAATATAAGTAAAACGTTTGGAGTGAAGAGAGCGATAAAGAAAAAAGCCAACAACTAAGGTAAACAATGAAAAAATGATACCTACCGGGACAAAAAATGGACTAATTTTTTGGAGAGAAATAAAGCCAGTTAAAAGAAAAAGAGAAACAAACACAAGTTTGGCGTATTCAAGAGCAAAAACTGATTGGTGTGGGGTGATGACAGAAATAATTTTTTCACCTTCCTGTTGACCTAAAAAAGTGCTGTTTTCAAGATTTTCCATGATTAAATAGTGTATCATAGGGTACATTTATGAGATACCGTTATTTTGTAGCCATACCAATTGCTTCGGAAGCAGTTTTAAAACTGAAAGATTTTTATGAGAATATTTTTTTATCAAAATTGCCGGTTAAAAATATACATCTAACCCTGGTGGCACCCTTTTTTATCAAAGAAGGAAAAACTGAAGCTGAGATGATAGAAAAAATAAATGAAATAAAAGTTTATTCCTTTATGGCAAAATTTGTGGGATTGGATGTATTTGAACAAAAAAGTAGAAAAATATTATTTGCCAAGGTAGAACCGGAAATTGAATTTAAAGAATTGTCAGAAAAGAGTAATCGAATATTAAAGGATTTAATTGAGATGGATACTTCTCCGTATTCCACCGGTACAATCCCCTCTTTTAAACCCCATGTAACTATTGATTATGATTTTAGAGAAATTGTGCCGGAAAATTTTCAGGAAATAACTTTTAATGTAGAAAAAATGCTTGTGTTTAAGGGTGAAAATGGATTATGGAAGAGTTTAGAGTAAGATTTTAAATAAAGTTTTTTGAAATTTGAAGTCCGATAAAAAGTAGATATACACAAAGTAACCAAAACCCCTCTTTTTTACTAAAAGAGTATTTTTTTCCGGTGATGGCAAAGATAAAGGTAATCAGGATGGCCCCACTTAAAAAGACTAAATCGTATTTAAATCCATCTAATTCAATTGGAGTTATAAATGTAGAAACTCCGAAGATAAACAATAAATTAAAAAGATTTGAGCCGAGAATATTTCCGACTCCCAGTTCTCCTTCATTTTTCTTGACAGCAATCCAGGTAGTAACTAATTCAGGTAAGGAGGTACCAATGGCCAATAAAAAGTAGCCTAGAATAGACTCGGAAATTTTTAATAGTGAGGCTAAATCAATTATTCGGTCGATACATATTTTTCCGGAAATAATTAATAACGCCAGTGAAAAAATTAGATATAAGGGTTTGTAGGTGACGTATTCTTTTTGCTCCCCGGAAAGGTGATTATAATTTTTTGACAATATAATTAGAGCAAAAAATGTCAAAATCAATGAGATTCCTGAAGCCCAGTTTAATGTAAAACCCATGTAGGCAGATAAGATCCAAAAGAACAATAACGCTGCCATGTTTATAGGGATATTGATATTGGCATCCCGTTTTTTAAGTCGGTAATTGTTAAAAAGAGCAACGATACCAAAGACCAAGCAAAGATTGGCAATATTACTTCCGATAATGTTGGATACAACCAGTTGATTATGACCGGCAAAGGCCGAAAACAAGGTTGACATAAGCTCGGGTAAGGAAGTGCCAAAGGCAACGATGGTAAAACCGATTAAAAAATCACCAACATGTAATTTTTTTGCTAATGACGAAGCTTGATCAACAAAAATCTCGGCCGATTTAACCAAAACAAAAAGACTAAACACAATTGTCAAGAATACAATCATATAAATATCTTAGCGTATTGGCAGTTTTGGTGCAGATTATATGAAAATGTGAATGCAGACTATAGCAAACAGATTTTAGAATTTATTTCAAACTTCTTGTTTGATAAGATTTAGTCATGGATGGTGAACCAACAAAAAAAGAAGTGGTCAATAGACCAGTTAAATCTTTTGAAACAGCGAAGGGTTCTACCTATACATATGACGCAAATGGAAATACATTGAGATACAAAACTGTTGATCAGGAATGGCAGGAAAAGATGGACATTACGGTCTTTGTTCCTACTGATGATGAGAATAAAGCTAAAATTTTTGATGCATATACCAGACCAAATAAATTTAATTTTTATCTGGTAGAGGTACAGGGTGATAAACAAGTTCCAATTTATGGACTTGAAGATGTGACAAATCCAGAAAATTTAAGATTTGGGGTATTCAATATTCCCAAAAACAAATGGGCTTTTTTTAGGAAGGCTTCATTGACGCCAACGATTGGAACAATTGTATATGAACGAGGAAAATCAGCAAAGAGTAATGAAAGATTTCAACATCACTTGGGACATGAAGTGACAAAGATTAATTATTAGTATAAATACACATTATTGGTGGACTCGGGGGGAATTGAACCCCCAATGCGTCAATGCGAATGACGTGTTATACCGTTTAACTACGAGCCCAGATTGTCAATCTGCTCGATTATAAAGGAAAAGGGAGATAATTGCCAAAATTAAGGTTGAAAACAGATTAAATAATTTGCCCGATAAATAGACATACTATATATTGGGATGGTGTTTTGTATTATCATTAATTAATGCCTGTTATGAAAAGAGTTTTGGTAATGTTTTTAGTGCTGTTTTTTTTGAGTGCTGAGGGGGCAATGGCCATGTGTGAAGTTAGTACTGCTTCGCTTAATTTACCACCGGAAAGTGAAGTGTCCTTTGAAGTTAGTTATAAAAATACAACCGGAGTAAATATTTCGTGGATAAAAATCCAGACATATTTTGTGTCAATGATAACTAATGTTCAAACTCAAATACAGGCTAGTGGTTGGACACCGGAAAATGTAGGAGAATACAATATTGTTTCCGGAGGAATTTTGCCGGCAGGTGAAACGGTAATGTTAAGTATTAGTGGTATAACCGGAAGTACAAGAAGTAGTTTTACTTGGAACTTTGAAGGTGCTTTGAGTGCGGATGGAGAGGGAGCTGAATCGTGCAATAGTCTTAGCTTTACAATCAGAGATATAGGTCCGACTGCCACACCTGTTCCAACTTTAACCGTAACTCCAACTCCGACACGCAGTCCAACATCAGTGCCGCCAACCTCAGTGCCAACCTCAGCAACGCCAACCTCAGTAACGCCAACCTCAGTGCCAAATGCCACCTCAACACCCAATCCGACAGCTACTTCAGTTCCGACACCGACACCAACTTTGATTCCAACTATAACTCCAACTCCAAGCTTAGTTCCGACACCGACCCCAAAACCATTGGTTGATACGGTAGCACCGGTAGTAAATATTAATACTGATTTTTCAAAACCTTTTTTAGAAACACCACTAATTGGAGGAATAGCCATTGATGCCGGGGATACAAAGGTGGGGGTGGTGGGTGTTGACTATTCACTTGATGGTGGAAAAAATTGGTTACCGGTAGAAAATATTTATAATTTAGGGAAACAAAATGTAAGTTTTGAAGTAAGACCGGCAAAGCTTGATGATGGTAATTATAATGTAAAATTTAGAGCGAAAGACTCAAGTGGCAATACCGGATTTAGTTCTTTAATGATAATGGTAATTGATCGTTTACCCCCACAGGTTGGAGGAAGTTTGTTCTCTTTGGGTCCAATGATATTAAGACCTGACGCCCGGGGAAATATTTATACTATTGCTGGAATGGGAATGAAAGTAATTATGTCGGCTGTTGGTGGTCCGATAAATATAGATTTATTTTGTAATTCTAAAAAGTTTTCAATGATTAGAAATGAAGAAAGTGGTTTATGGAAAGGGATAATAGGAATTGATGAGGTGGACAGTTCTGACTTGTTGGTTAAGTTGGTAGATGGTGCTGAAAATAAGACCGAAAGAAATATTGGAACACTAGTATCATTGTCTCCGGGTAGAATCACTGATGAAAATAATGGGGTAATTCCAAAAGCTAAAATAAAACTATACATTTTTGAAAAAAGTTTAAATGATTTTGTTTTATGGGAATCGTTGCCATATTTGCAAGTGAATCCTCAGGAAACTAACGAAAATGGTGAATACCGGTTAATAATTCCGGCCGGAAAATATTTTATGGAAATTGAAGCTTCGGGTAAAAGAAAGTTAAGAAGTGAGATCTTTGAAGTTAAATTACCGACACCTATTGATCAAAGTTTTAAAATGGAAAAAGCATTTTTTGGAAATTGGTGGTCAAAAGTGGTACCAATTAATTTAGTAAATAGTGAGGTAGAAAATAATATAGAAAATGATTTGATAGGTAGGCTTGTGCCTAATTTTGATCTATCTATCGGTGGAAACATATTTAGAAGTTCTTCCATATTAGGCAGACAAACAATAATTTCTTTTATTTCTAGTTGGGAGCCACAAAGTTTTGATCAATTGTTGGTTTTGGATAAATTTATGGAAGAAAATACAGAAGTTAACGTAGCGGCTATTTTAATTCAGGAGTCGACGGCAAAAGTAGATATTTTTAAAAAGATAGGAGGATACAAGTTGAATCTGGTGGCTGATCCTGATGGAATTTTAGTAGTACCTTTTAATTTAAGGTCTTTGCCGACCCACATTTTTTTGGATAGAAAAGGTATGATTAATGATGTACAGGTGGGTTTTTTAAATAAAAACAGCTTGTTAAAAAGGATAATAAAATAAATGTGGTATCAATTTTTATGGGAAAATTTTCACTTTGCAGTCAATCTGTTTGCGGCATTGGCTTTTTTCTCTATTTTTTGGCTATATTTCGATGCCTGGACCGATAGAAAAACTTTAAAAGAAGGCCTAAAAATATTGGGTTTTTTGTTGTTATCTTTGTCGTTTTTGGCACATGCAATACTAATTGAATCACCCGGATTGACGATATCCATTTTAGGAGGCGGTCTTAATGAAAAAATGGCCATGATTTTTAGAAATTTGGGTTATTTATTATTAATAGTTGGACTGATAACCGATCCATTGATTGCCAAACCAAAACTAAATATAATGGCAATTACAAATGGGGCGGTCCCCTATTTGTTATCACCCATTTTAGCGGTAACAGCTGCTTGGCTTTATTTGAGACGGGCGACGATAGGATTAGAAAATCATACCAAACAAGTGTCTTTGGCCTTTTTTATGTTTGCTTGGTACGAGTTGTTGACTATCCCCTTTTTGTTTGTAAATAGTCCGAATGTAGACATATTCCGATTGGTAGCTCCTTTTGGCCCAATTTGGATTGTGGCTCATGTAATTTTATTATTGGGGTCAGCCATTTTGATTAAATGGGCGTTTTCATATTTGTTAAAACGGATTAATACTCAACTATTTATTATTTTTACGACTACCACCTTATCGATATTTTTATTAACGGCCATATCTTTTACTTTTTTATTGTTGAAAAATCTTTCAGATGAAACTTTGATTAGATTGGGCACTGATGTTTCGGTGTTGTCCTTTGCTTTGGATTCAAAAAAGTCTGAAACCTTAGCTTCAGCGTCGATTTTAGCCCAGAATTCACAAATTATTGAAGCTATAAAAAATCGGGATAGAAAAATACTAATTCCGGCGGCTGAAGGACTATTATTGTCAAGAAAAGTGAATAGCGTGATGATTATTGATGATGTCGGACGGGTACTGGCCAGAGGTGAAGATAGAGATAGAATTGGCGATTCACTGTCAGATGACTCTTTAGTTAAAAGAGCTTTGGGTGGAGAAAGTGTATCATCTTTTGTAATTCAGGAAGGGGCACTGGCCCCAATTGTTTTGGTTAGAGCGGCTGTACCAATAAAAACTGAGAATAAAGTAATGGGAATAACTGTGGTGACCTCATCTTTGGACAACAATTTTTTGGACGGAATTAAAAAAGTAACCGGATTAGAGATGGGAATTTATGGTAGTGAGACATTATCAGCAACAACAATATCAGATTTAAGAGGAGAGACCAGGCCTATTGGAATTAATGAAACAAATGATACTGTAATAGACAAGGTATTACTAAAGGGTGAAAATTATTCCGGACAAGTTTCGTTTTTAAACACTTCTTACTTTGCGGTCTATCATCCTTTAAAAGATTTGGATAATGAGGTGGTAGGTATGCTTTTGGCCGGGAGACCAGCAACCAGTATTTTTGAAACCGCAGGAAAATCGATAGAACTAACCTTTTTGATAACTGTATTACTAATGGTATTGTCAACCTTTCCTTCCTATTTTGTGTCTAAATATATTTTTAATCAGTTGAAATAAAATTATGACTTTAAAACATAAATCGATAATAGTTTTGATAGCGATGGCAATGTTTTTTGTTTCCGCCCTCTCTTTGACAATTTATCAAATAATGACGGTTTCTTTTCAGAAAGTGGAAAATCAACGGGTTGAGAGAAATATTAGAAGAGTTGAAGCGGTAATTGATGACCGTTTTAGTCAACTAAGTTCTAAATTATCAGATTGGTCAAGTTGGGATGATACTTATAAATACATTGAGGACAATAATGAGGAATATGTTACCTCGAATTTAATTGAAGAGTCCTTTGCTTCGATTGGAGTTGACGAAGTACTATTTATTAATAAAAATGGAATTTTGGTAAATCAAATTGGAGTCGGAAAAACCTATGTTAGTGGAATAGTTAATGAGGTCAGTCAAAATTTTGCGAGTGGAAGCGCTCTACTTGAGGTTGACCTAGAAACAGGAATAAATAAAGGAATTATTGCAGTTGATAAATTGTTGTTGCTTTATGTGACCCGCGAGATTTTAAAAACAGACGGTAGTGGAGATCCAAATGGTTATCTGGTGTTTGGTAGATACTTTGATCAAAGTCTAATGAATTCAATGAAAAATTTGACACAATTTGAAGCTAAGTTATCGCTTTGGAATGATATTAACCTGTCTGCTGATTACCAGGAAATGAAAAATATTTATATAAATAACGGTAAAAAAAGTTTAGTTAAAATTCTTGATAATAAAACTATTTCTGGTTATGTGGTAATTGAAGATGTCTTTAGTAAGCCGGTGGCAATTGTTAGATCGGACATTGGGAGAGATATTGCTCTTCAGGGAAAAGAGGGAATGAGACTTTTGGTGGGAATTTTAATGCTTTCTGGATTAATCATTGTAATTATTGATTATATTTTGTTGATAAATGTAGTCTTGAAAAAAATATTGTTAATGGCTGCCGATGTTGATAATCTGAGAAAGTCTCCGAGCACTAAACGTCTAAAAGTCGGAAAAAGGATTGATGAGGTTGATGTACTTCGCGAGGAAATAAATGAAATGTTGATTTCCATTGAAACTGAAAAACACAAAGGAGAGTCGTTGATTGATTTGGTAAATTCAATTGTAGTTATGTTGGATATTTCCGGAGAGATCAAGATGATGAATAAAAAGGGTTTGGAAATATTGGGATATAAGAATGAAGAAGTAATAGGTAAGAATTGGTTTCAGACATTTATCCCCCCGGAAAATAGAGGGGAGGTGTTTAATTTTTTTACAAATTTAACCGAAGTAAATTTAGCTCCTAATTCAGAAACTGAAAATGAAGTTTTAACAAAAGATAATAGAAAGTTATTGATTTTCTGGCACAATGCCGTAATTAAAGATGAAGATGGAAGAATTGTGTCAATTCTAGCTTTGGGTGAGGATATTACTCTCAAGAAAGAAGAGGAAAAGAGAAAGGAGGAATATGGAAAAGAACTGGAGAGGCTTAACGCAGCCATGGTTGGTCGGGAGTTAAAAATGATTGAACTAAAAAACGAGATTGAACGATTAAAAATTTTTGACAAAAGTGAATCTACTAAGGTGGAAAGCACGGTTGAATTAACAAAAAATAATGAAAAATAAAAATGTTTTTCTAAGTTTTATGGTTATTGTTTTTTTATTATTTTTAGGCGGAGGAGTTTGGTATTTTTTTAAAGGTGGTGTCAAGCAAAAAGACTTGGTGGCAATCAATGTCAGATTGAAATGGCTTCATCAATCCCAATTTGCGGGAAACTATGTAGCTGACCAAAAAGGATATTACGAAAAGGAGGGCCTGAAAGTAAGTTTAAAATCTTATGATTATAAAAATGATCCCATTGAGGATGTGGTTTCGGGTAAGGCTGATTTTGGGGTAACAGGGGCTGAGAATATAATTGTGGCTAGAAATAAAGGAATGAAAGTAAAGGCCTTGGCCGTAATTTATCAGGACAGTCCGGCGGCGGCATTTTCTTTGAAATCTTCAGGAATTTTTGAAGCGAAAGATTTTATAGGTAAAAAAATTGGGGTTTCTAAAGATTTGGAAACGATTATTTTTACGATGCTAAAAGCTCAAGGGGTCGATTATAAAAAGGATATGAAAGTAATTACTACCGATTATGGAATTGATCCAGTTTTGAACGGCAAGGTGGATATTGGAACGGGGTATGTAACCAATGAGACGATTCAATTAGAGGAAGCGGGTAAAGAAGTAAACGTTTTTTCACCATATAAATATGGCGTAAAAATGTATGCCGATGTTTTATTTACAAGTGAAGAAATGATTAAAAACAAACCTGAAATAGTAATCGCTTTTGTGAAAGCAACATTAAAGGGTTGGGAATATGCATTATTGCATGTTGATGAGGCCATAAACCTTACCTTACTATATAAGGATGAAAATAATAAATCACTTAATTTTGAACATCAAAAAATTTTGTTAGAAAAATCTGTACCGTTTATCAAACCTAACAACAATAGAAATATCGGTGAAATGAATTATGTTAATTGGAAGAGGACCAATCAGTTATTAATAGATAGTGGAATAATTTCCGGAAAATTGGATGTTTCGGAAATGTTTACTACTGATTTTATAAGATGAAACTTTCCCGAAAAATTTCGATAATTTTTTTTATCAGTTTGATCTTGACATTAACGACCAGTTTTTTGGTAACCTACTTTTTTGGAAATAATAAGATACGGGAACAAATAAAAAATCAACGTTTGGATCAAACGGTTCAATTAATGGATATGGTTGATCGGACGATGTATGAAAGATTTCAGGACATTGAAACAATTTCTAACCTGATAATTTTTCAGGATATATTAGCGACTAAAAATGATAAAGTTACTCAAAAAAATGCCGAATACCTGTTGAATAAATTATTGTCAACCAGTGGTCCTTGGGAAAATTTGATGATATTTGATAATAAAGAGAAAATAATTGTAAACAGTAATCAGGAGGTGAATGAAGTTGTTTTTGATAATAATATTAAAACGGCTTATGATTCGGCACTTAGTGGAGTGACATATTATTCTGACGTGATAAAAATTTCTGAAAAATTGGTGGTAATATTTGCTTCCCCTATCGTGGATAGAAATATTTTTGGAAAACCAATAACTGGTGTAGCTATGGGTTTTTATTCGTGGCCAGCGATGGAGGAAACACTAAATAAAAAAGAAGATAACGGGGTTTATTTGTTAAATAGTAAAGGTTTGCACCTTGATTCAAATAGCGAGTTGGCGTCTCCTACTGATGTGGAACACCTTGAACATCCGATAATTAGAAAAGCGATAAAAGAGAAGGTTGGAATAGCTCAATTTCAGGGATTACATAGTAATGAAGAATCATTGTTTATTTTTTCCTTACAAAAAGGATATATGCAATATGCGGGTAATAACTGGATAATGTTGATGGAGGTGCCAGTGAAACAAATTGATCGGTTGGTATTTGATATAATATTGCCTATTTTACTGACTTATCTGATTATTTGCTTTTTGTTATTGATGACATTGTTTTATTTTATTAGGATTTCAATAGTGACACCAATCTCTATGTTAACAGACATAGCCAAAACAATTGAGTCTGGAGATTTAACTGCCAGGGTATCGATAAAATCAAGAGACGAATTGGGTGATTTGGGAGTTGCTTTTAACAATATGACAAATAAAGTTAAGAACTTATATGACAGTATGGAACAGAAGGTAAAAGAAAGGACGGAAAGTCTTGATGGAAATTTGAGATTGTTAAAAGAAAAAAATGAAGTATTAGATAAGAATAAGAGTGCCATGCTTAATGTTTTAGAAGATGACAAAATGTTGGAACAAGCCTTAAAAGATGAAAAAGAAAATGTGGAAAAAAAGATTATTGAAAGAACAATGGAATTGTCAAATACAAAAGCCAGGTTGGATTCATCTATTGAAAACTTACCATTAGGATTTTTGATGGTTGATATAGAAGAAAAGCTAGTAGTGACAAATTCTTTGGCAAAAGATATCTTGGAAAAAAAAGATGGGGTGTCTTGCTTTATTCAATTGAAAAGTCTGTTAAAAGACAAGATTGATTTGAGTAAATATATTAAAAATTGTGGTTTAGATAAAAAAAGATTGGATTTTACTGATATTGAAATTAAGGGAAAATACTATCATTTTTTATTATCCCCTATTTTAACTAAAGAAATTAATGAATCTTGTATCGGAGTAGTGGTTTTAATTCAGGATATTACTGAGGCAAAGATTTTGGAACGGTCAAAAGATGAATTTTTCTCGATTGCCAGTCACGAACTTCGAACACCATTGACGGCTATTAGGGGAAATACTTCGATGATATTGGAATATTATGGAGAGGCCATAAAAGATCCGGAGCTAAAAGCTATGGTGGATGATATTCATGAATCGAGTATTCGATTGATTAATATTGTCAATGACTTTTTAAATGTGTCACGTTTGGAACAAAGTCGAATGGAATTTAATATTAAAGAATTTGATATAAGTGAAATAATTAATGAAACTCTGAAAGAATACAATGTCACTGGATCACAGAATAAAATTAGTATGGATTATGAGAAAGAGACTAATCCCCCACCAAAGGTAGTGGGTGATGCAGATAAAGTCAGACAAGTATTGATAAATTTAGTTGGTAATTCAATAAAATTCACTGAACAGGGCGGAGTTAAAATTTCTACAGAAGTAATGAATAAATTTGTTAAAGTCTTGGTTTCAGATACTGGTCGGGGTATACCTTTAAAGCAGCAGAGTTTGCTTTTCCACAAATTTCAACAAGCTGGGGCGAGTTTATTTACCCGAGATACGGCTGGTGGCAGTGGTTTGGGTTTGTACATTTCTAGAATGATGCTTGAGGGTATGGGTGGAGAAATCAAATTGGAAAAATCAGAAGAAGGAAAAGGATCGACATTTTCTTTTACCATACCAATATCATTAAAATAAAAACAAATAATTAAGTATTACTTTCAAGCTTGGTAATCTTTTCTTTGAGTTCAATCATTTTTAATTCTCGATTGGTCATAAATGAATTTAACTTCTCAAGCTGGGAATTACTAATTTCCAAAGCATCTCTGGAAGCTTGAATGGCGTCTTTGGAGGCTGTTAGTTCTTGGTTAGAAGTATTTAGTTCAGATATTTTGGCATTAATAGTATCTACCATAATGGCAAAAGATTTGGCCAAAACTCCAATTTCATTTTTTTGGTTGATTAGATCCTCACCAATAGATTTATTCATATTGCCGGCGGTAATTTCTTGGGTTACTTGGATTAAATTTTGAACAGGAGCGACAAGTTGTTTTGAAAAAGAACTGGCATAAATGACCATAATAAGAATAATAAAAACAAAAAATGCCATGGAAATTAGAGTACTGACAGTATAGACTTGTTTTGATTTTTCCTGAGTGAGGGACAGATACTCCAATTCTTTTTGAATGAGAGTTTGAGTGTTGGTATAGACGAAATCGTTATTGATATTGGCTTGAGAATAATGGTTGGAAATATTTGAAAAATCATTGTTTTGAACTTCTTTTATGCCGGTATCACATTCTTGGATGACTTTACTAATAGTATTTTCAACCCCTATTAAGGTAGCTCTACTTTCAGAAGAAACAACTTCTGTTTTAAGTACTTGAATAGTGTTTAAAAGTTCGGTTCGAGTTGTTTGATAAGTGGTGGTTAGTTGAGAATCATTGGCACTTTTGATGGCATTGTTGTAAGCCTGAACCAGACTATTGGTTTGACTAATAAGACTGTGTTCCTTAGTCATGGTGTTAATTACTTTTTGGGTTTGAGAGATAATTATTTGGTTTATGTAGAGAATGACAATAGCGCAACCACTGATAACGACAATGCTTATAATGAGAGCATTTTGAATTTTATTTCGAATACTGTTCATCTAATTTTAAATGTTATTTGATAATACTAGTGTTTTGATAGACCTCCGACTTAGTGTGAAAACCGTCCTTAATGATTGTTTCATCAATGTTTGATTTGGTAACGAGGATTGGTTCAATAAAAAATGATGGTATCTCTGATTGACCATCATTTGTTTCGTTGTTGGCAATGGGGGTTTTACCGGTAGCCATTTCAACAGCAATCGAGGCAGCTTTGTTGGCAAGGGCCGTAATGGGTTTGTATACGGTCATGGTTTGAGTTCCCTGAATAATGCGTTGGCAGGCCGATAATTCTGCGTCCTGACCAGAAACGGGAACTTTGCCATCTAATTGAAATTCCTTTAGAGCGTTGATAGCACCATAAGCTGTACCATCATTGGCTGCAATAATGGCATCTAATTTTCCACCTCCGGCTAAATAATTTTTAATAGTTATGTAGGCTTCTTCCGGCTTCCAATCAATCATAAATTTGTCGACAACTAACTTTACGGATCCGTCTTTGATTAAGGGGTCAAGAATATCCATTGAACCTTTCTTTAGAAGAGTGGAATTGTTATCGGTGGGAGCACCTCCGATATAAGCAAAATTACCACTATTTTTGACATCGACAATTCCTTGAGCTTCAAAATTACCGACTTTAATGTTATCGAAGGAAACGTAGAAATCAACTTTGGCATTTTTAATTAGTCTGTCGTAAGAAATAACTTTAATATTTGATTTGTGAGCCAAGATGACAACTCCAGCTATTTTTTCACTATCGTAGGGAGAGATAACAATTACGTCGAATTTCTGACTGATCATATTTTCTACTTGGGTGTTTTGCAGAGTGGCGTCAGAATTGGCAGAAGTTACCTGAACATAAGCACCAAGTTTTTTGGCGGCGGCAACAAAGAAATCCCTATCTTTTTGCCATCTTTCTTCACGCAAATCTCCCAGGGAAAATCCGATTCTAATTTCGGGAGTATTGTCTGATGACACGGTTGGAGATTTTGTCAAAAAATAATTGGCTAAATAAGCCAGGAGACCAACAAAAATAATCGATCCCAGAAGAATAATCAGGTTAGCTCTTTTCATATATTTAATGTCTGATATTAACTAACTTTAATAATAGACTGTTTTACCAATCATTGTAATGAGATGCAGACATTATATTTTTAAGGTACACTATACATAAGTATGACTAAAATTCTTATTGTCGAAGATGACCCTTTGATGAGTCGAATGTATCAAAAAATTTTTAAATTTGAGGGATTTGAAGTTGATTTTGCCGGAAATGGTGAAGAAGGTTTAGAAAAAATTCGGGCAACAAAACCAACATTAGTGTTGTTGGACATTATGATGCCCAAGATGAACGGTTTAGAGGTTCTTGAAAAAGTTAAGTTGGACCCTGAAACTAAAAATATTCCAATTATAATGTTGACGAATTTAGCTGGAACTCAAGATGCGGAAGCAGCTTTGGCAAAAGGAGCAGTCAAATATATTATTAAATCAGAAAACGAGCCCAAAACAGTCGTTAATATGGTGAAAGAAATTTTGGCTGGTTACACCAGGGACGCAGTTCCTGAAATTACATAGATATGGACAACAATTTGGATCCCGCAGTTGATTTGAAAAGTGAACAAACTTTTTTGCAAGAAGAGAAGATAGATCAGCTCCCCGAAATAGTTGAAGAAGAAATTCCTCCTGAAGAAAAACGGGGAATATTGTTATATGTTTTGGGAACCGGAGTAGGAATATTGATAATTGTTGGTGTAATTGTATTGTCAGTCTTGTATTTTTTAGGCTTGGGAAAATAGAGAAGAGATTTTGTTATTAAAATCCTGGTTACTTAGAAGTGAGATGATTACTTTTTTTTCTTCAGAAGAAAAATTTTTGAGAACATAATCTTCAACTGGAATATCTGAATGAGGATGTCCTATACCAATTCTAATGCGCCAAAATGCCTGGGTTCCTAAATTTTCGATAACTGATTTAACTCCATTGTGACCGGCTGGACCACGATCAAATTGAAGACGCCACTCCCCCACCGATAGGTCTAAATCATCATGAATAATGTATATATTGTCAGGGGTAATTTTATAAAATGCGGCAACTTTTTGAACAGATATTCCGGAAAGATTCATATATTCGGTACTAATAGCCAAAATATTATGACTGATTTCACAAAGTTGAGATTGTAATTTTGATTTATTTAATAGTGATGTCGCTGGCAAGGTGTCTACATACTTCTTAATTATTTTTTGACCCAAATTGTGTCGAGTATTCTCGTATTCTTTTCCGGGATTGCCTAAACCAAAAAAAAGTTTCATATTGATATTGTTTATTATAGAATGATATATAAATATAGTCTAAAGATAGGTTTTATTTAATTTGATATATTACTTAGCAATAAATGTGGCCTTTTGCTAAAAAGAGGGTTCTTCATAAAATTGATCTAAGGAGAAAAAATACGGATCAGAATGAAGATACAACAGGGTATCACAATTTTCTAAAAGAATTTCTTTTTCTGATTCTGGAATAATAGGAATGGCCAAAATTATTCTAGTGGTAGGGTGATTTTTTCTGATTTCATTGATAAATTCACTGTACTCTACGGCAACGGTTGAACCATCATCGATGATGACTAAATTTTGAGGCTGAATAGATTCTATTAAATTGGTACCAAGATTTTCAGCTACTTTTTTGGCAAAATTTTCAGATTCAAAATTAATAAATGTTAGGCTGTATTTTGATAAGGTGACTTGACTTGGTATTTTGGTATCCCCCATGAGTTCCGCTATTTTTTGGGCTAGAAGTGAGGCAGATTCAGAGTAGTTTTTGAAAATCATTTTCGTCAATAATTTTAATGTTTAATTTTTTGGCTGTCACGAATTTTGAAGAATGAGAATCTGCTTCGTTTGTTAATAAATAATTAGTATTTGAGGAAACGGCGGAAACGAATTTGCCTCCATTTGATTCAATCAACTCAATAAATTGAAGACGGGATTTGGACAAATTACCAGTGATACAAAAAGTTAAGCCGGAAAGCTTACTGTTATTTGATAAACCCTCGTGGTCGAGTATGTTTACATTTACTAAAATTGATTCAATCCAATTACGTCGCAAATTTAAACCATCAACAATTTTTTCAGCTAAAGTTTTTTGAAAACCTTTTAAAGAAACAAGCTTTTCGACAGAAAGATTTAATAATTTTTGAGGAGTGTCAAAACCGGCAGTAATTAATTGTTGGACTCGGGCAGCACTAAAATTGGGAATTATAGCGGCATCAAAGATCTGTTTTAGAGTCAGAGTTTTTTTGGCTTGGATTTGAGTAATGATGTTTTTTCCTGATTTTTCACCCAGATTATCAAGATTACTAATATCAGCAACTGTTAATTTATAAAAATCTCCGGGAACTCTGATTTTATTGGCCTGATAAAGCTTTTTAATAGTTTTGTCGGAAAGTCCTAAAATTCCCAGAGTATCACAAAAAAGCCGAAGTGATCCAAGAATTTGAGAAAGGCAATTTGAAGAATTGGGACAACGAAGATTCTTATCTTCCTTAATTAATTTTGTTTGGCAGTCAGGACAGAGAGTGGGTATGGTAGTGTGTCCGGGAGTAACTTTGGTAATAACCTTTTCAATATGAGGGATAACATCGCCTCGCCGGGATATTTCAATTATGTCACCAATATTGAGATCTTTTTTGATGATTAAATCATGATTTCCCAGTGAAGCGAAAGTAATTATTGCCCCGGAAAGTTCGATTGGTTCAACTTCAGCAACTGGGGTAATGCTTCCCATGGGACCAATTTGCCAAACAATGTTTTTAATTTGACTTTGATTGGAATCGGCGGGAAATTTGTAGGCAACTTGAAATTTGGGTCGATTATTTTTTACACCTAATTCTCGAGCGGTATCTAAGTCGTCAATTTTAATGACCAAGCCATCAATTTCATAAGGATAATTCGACCTATCTTCGCGTAAAAATTTTTGATAGATGGTTTCTATTTCTTCAAAAGAATGACAGATAAAGGAATCTACGGGGATGAAATCAAGTGATTTTAAAAAAGATATTTTTTGTTGTTCTGTTGAAAAACCTTTGTCAGAATGAAGAATGTCTACGGCCATTAAAGAACAAAATTCAGAGTATTTACCGTCAAGACGTTGAGATAGACCGGAGGCAGCATTACGAGGATTAGAATAAATCTCCCCACTATTTTTAACAAGTTCATTTAGCTTTTTAAAATCTTCTTTGTTGACAACAATTTCACAGCGGATGGAACCGGTGAAAGATTTTGGCAAATTTAAGACAAAGTTTTTCATTTTAATTACATTTTGAGTGATAAGATCGCCAATAAAACCATCACCTCGGGTGATGGCGTTGATAAGCTTACCATTTTTATATTCTATTTCCAGAGAAATACCATCACATTTGGGCTGGACAACAAATTCCAGAGAAGATATTTTTTTTAATTCAAAATAGTGGACGAGATCATTAAAATTGCTGACCTTGTTTTGAGAACCCATAGGGATAGTGTGTTTCCTTTTATCAAATCCGGTATCAAAATTAGGACTACCAATTTTGGAAAAAAGACGATGATGGGGGGATTTCTGCCTGAGTATTTCTTCTAAAACATCATAAGTATGATCGTCCATCAAAAATTTTGATGAAGTGTAATAGGCTTTTTTGGCTTCAATCAGCATCTCTCCTAACTTTTCCGGAGTGATATTTTTCAAATCGATTTGATCAAGGGTGATCATGACTTATTTTACACGTTGGCGAGGCAATAATAGGCACCTTTGGTACTTCCCCGTTTTTCACAGACTTTGTCGTCAATTAATTTTTTGAGATCACGCCAAATGGTGTCATCTGAAACCATGGGTAAAAGAGATTTTGCGTCCGGCATGCGAAGACCACCAAATTGCTGCATATATTCAACCAATTTTATCTGTCTTTCGGTAAGATGAACTTGTTTACCGCCAAGTTTTTGTTTGAATTTTAGGTCCCTAGAAAGGCTTTGGACCTTATCTTTGACGCGGGATAATTCTATAGCTAAAGCTTCGGTATAGTAGGTTGTCCAGGCAGTAATATTACGTTGAAAAATATCACTATTACTTTCGTGAGTTGATTGAAGAGTGCCGTAGTAGGTTTCAGCATTACGGTCAAAATATTCTTCCAGAGAAAATAAACGACGAATGTCATAACCTTCGACATAAAGAGGGAGCATGGCAAAAGCACGGGAAACCCGACCATTACCTTCAATGAAAGGATGAATAGCGACTAAAATATATTGAGTGATGGCAGCGCGTATAGCCGGATGAATTTCCCGGGATTTAGGATCGTTTAGCCAGGCAATTAAATCAGACATTAAATAAGGAACTTCGATGGCTGGAGGAGGTCGATGGGCAATTTCACCGGTACGGGTATTTTTCAGAACAACCTGTTGACGACGATATTTTCCTACCTCAGATTCGGCAATTACCTTGATGGTGGTTAACTCATGAATTTTTTTGACAACAGTTTCACTATAGAAAAAAGGCCGATTTTTCGGATCAATATTTTGATTGAATTTTTCCTCAGGTAGGGCTAAACCTGCATCATAAGTTGCCCAAATTTCTTCGAGATAGGAAACAACATTACGATAATTAATTACTTCCTGAATGTCTCTTTCAGTGGCAGTAATTTGACGGCCTTCGACTAATTTGGCAACTTCCTGATATGTCAGGTCATTACCTTCAATACGGGTGCCGTAGTGGACGGTGCGGACAATGGCTTCTTGTTGAAATTGTTTTTCGTATGCCGGGATAAGTGGAGCTTCGTCAATAATCGCCTTGGCAGCTTCGATGATACCGATATTCTTTAGAATCTGGTTATTGATGGTAAATAACGGAGAAAACATTCTATGAGTATTATAACAGATTTTAAAAAATCAATGAGGGAAAAATGCGGAAAAAGAAAATTTATTTTATAAAGAAATAATCCAAAGCACTTTTTGGATCGACATTACTATCAATGAGATTAATGGCGTCAATCAACTTTTTAATAATTTTGGCGGTGGATTCTGTGGGTGAGGATATCAATAGTTGTTGATAGGAGTCCAACTGATTATTAAGCAGAGATTTTATTTCATTTTTATCAGTAGTGATATTGGTAGCAAAATTAAGGTCCTCTTTAATGTTGCCGGTAATAGGCCAAAGTTTTATTTTGTCTTTATGATCATTTGAATTTAATTTTATTTTTTGACACCGGGAAACAATAGTGGGTAATAGTTTAGTGGTATTGATTGTAGTTAAGAGAATATAATTGTCGGTTCCAGGTTCTTCTAAGGTTTTTAAAAGGGCATTTTGAGATTCTGGGTTGAGATTATCAGCTTGGGGAATTAGGACAACTTTTGAATTGTGATTAAAGGGTTTTTGAGAAAGGAATTTTTTTAGGGTGCGGACGGTGGAAATGGTGTAATCATCTAAAATAAAAAGATCGGGATTATTGAGATCCTGATGATGTAATTCTGTCAGTATTTCCCGAGCTTTTTGATAAGCTTTATCAGGAGAAGAAGCAATAATAAGGGTTGAAGGGAAGATGGACATAGTTTACTATGATTATAGAGTATGAATGGAGATGTAAGGATTTATAAAAAATTTGTTGATGTTTTATTAGATAAGGGATTGATTGATGCTGCCAAGGCCGAGGAAATTAATTTAAGACAGGTTAAAACCGGAGAAAACGAAGAAGAAATTATTAGATCTTTACGGATATTATCAGATTTTGATTTTGTTAAATATAAAGCAGAATTATTAAGAGTACCTTTTGTCGATTTAGAAGAAATAGGCTTTTCACCGGAGGCTTTAGCTCTTGTGCCTCAAAGTGTGGCAGAAAAATATCATCTTGTCCCCTATCGGATGGAGCCCAAAGAAAAAACGATTTATGTAGCAATGGCTAATCCGCTTGATTTGGAAACGGTGGAATTCTTGGAGAAAAAAACTAGTCTTAAAATAAAAACGGCAATGTCGGAGATGGGTCAGATTGATTCTTTTATTCGAGAAAAGTACGAAAGGGAAAAAGGAATTACCTCTGAAGTCAGCAAGGCTTTAGACGAAAGAAAAGTTGACGAGAAGAAGGTCGAATCTGACAACATGAAGACTGTCTCGGCTGAAGCTCCAATTGCTAAAATTGTAACCACTATTTTGGATTATGCTGTCCGATCCCGGGCTTCCGATGTTCATATTGAACCTCTGGAAGATAATGTTCGGGTGAGGTATCGTATTGACGGTATTTTACAAGAAAAATATATTTTACCGAGGAATGTGTTGGATGCTGTTATCAGCCGTATCAAAATTTTATCCAATTTAAAAATTGATGAAAAAAGAATTCCTCAGGACGGACGTTTTAATTTTACGACTGAAAATGGAGAGGTGGACCTTCGTATTTCAACTTTACCTGTGTCTTATGGTGAAAAAGTGGTTATGCGGTTACTTAGAAAAGCCTCAAAAGTACCATCACTACCGGATTTGGGTTTGAGAGGTTTGGCTTTGAAGAATTTAGTAGAAGCAATTGAAAGACCTCATGGAATTATTATCGTTTGTGGACCTACCGGTTCAGGTAAAACTACTACTTTATATTCAGTTTTGGACAGGGTGGCAACATCAAAAGTAAATGTAGTAACTATTGAAGACCCGGTGGAATATCAAATGAAGGGAGTTAATCAGGTCCAAGTTAATGTTCAGGCAGGTCTGACTTTTGCGACGGCACTACGTTCATTTTTGCGGCAAGATCCTAATGTTATGATGGTGGGAGAAATTCGTGATACCGAGACGGCGGAGCTAGCTATCAACGCTTCACTAACCGGACACTTGGTTTTTTCTACTCTGCACACCAACGATGCTTCAGGTACTCCTCCACGTTTATTGGATATGGGAGTGGAACCATTCTTATTGACTTCAGCTCTAACCTGTGTGGTGGGTCAACGGGTCCTGAGAACTATTTGTCCAAATTGTAAGCAGGAAATGGAAATACCTACTGAGAAAGATGCTGAGTTAAGAAAGACTTTGGGACCGATTTATAACATGATTGAAGACAGATGGAAAAAAGAAAATAAAAAGATGGCTATGCCAAAAGTTGTTGGCTGTGACAAATGTAATAATACTGGATATTTAGGAAGAATCGCTATCTATGAAGTCATGCCGATAACAGAGAAATTGAGCAAACTAATTGTTGAAAAAGGGTCTGCCTCCCAAATCCAACGTGAGGCTGTTGATGAGGGAATGTTGACCATGAAACAGGATGGTTATGTAAAAGTTTTAGAGGGAGTGACCACCATGGACGAGGTTCTAAGAGTGGCTCAATACTAAATATTTATAAAATTAATAGTTTATTAGTTGAATAGTAAGAAATAAAAAGGGTCTACAATTAAATAAAAAGGATTACTTTATTAAAAACTATACATAACAAAACACATAATGCATTCCAAAATTGAAGAGGTACTAAAGTTGGCAGTAGCGAACAGGGCATCTGATGTTCATTTAAATTTAGGATTTTTACCGAGGATGAGAATTGATGGCGAGTTGTCAGATATCACCAATATTGGAGTGTTGGATGATCAGGATTTAATTTTGTCGTTATTGTCGGCAGAACAAAAGGAAAGATTTGCCAGAGAAAAAGAATTAGACTTTTCTATAAATTTAGAAAATGCCAGATTTAGGGCAAACATTTACATTCAAAAAGGTACCCCATCCTGTGCTTTAAGAGTAATTTCTGATGAAATACCTGAATTGGGATCGTTAAATTTACCAGAAACCTTGAAAAGTTTTACCAGATTAAGACAGGGTTTTATTTTAGTAACTGGGCCGACGGGACAGGGGAAATCAACCACAGTGGCGGCGATGATTAATGAAATTAACAAGAATTATGGGGTAAATATTGTGACTATCGAAGATCCGGTGGAATACATTATTAAACCAATTAAATCGATAATTTCTCAGCGAGAATTAGGGAGTGATACTTTAAGTTTTGACCGAGCTCTGAAATCTTCTTTAAGACAAGATCCAAATGTGGTTTATGTGGGAGAAATGAGAGATTTAGAAACCATCCAATTAGCCTTAACAGTGGCTGAAACCGGACATTTGGTCTTTTCAACTTTACATACAAATTCTGCAGCCCAATCCATAGATAGAATCGTGGATGTTTTTCCTGAAGGGACAAAACCACAAATAAGAATTCAGTTGGCTTCGGTATTATCGGCAGTAATTTCTCAGCGTTTAATTCCGACTATTAACGGAGGCAGAGTTCCGGCTTTGGAAATATTAACAGCTTGTACTGCTACCGCAAACACGATTCGTGAGGCAAAAACTTTTATGATTGACAATATTATTCAAACTGGAGCAGATTTGGGTATGGTGAGCTTGGAAATGTCATTGGCGAGATTAGTTAAAAAAGGAATAGTAGCTGAAGATGTGGCCATGAGCTATGCACTTCGACCCTCAGATTTACAAAATAATTTAAGAAATGTTCATTTAAGATAATGCCAAAATTTGTATATCGCGCTAAAGATTGGAATGGTAAGCAAGTGAAGGGAGAATTGCAGATGAACTCAAAAAAAGAAGTTATTGATTCGATTAAAGATAATGGATTAATTCCCCTATCAGTGGAATTACAGGGAAATAATATAATAACGGAAATAAATAAAAGAATTAAAGGACGGGTAAGTTTAAAACAGGTCAGTACTTTTACCCGACAACTTTCAACTATGATGACTGCCGGTTTACCTTTAACCGATGCTTTGGCCCTATTGAAAGGTCAACAAGAAGAAAACAGTGGCATGTCTCAAATTATGGAAACAACTTTGGAAGAAGTCCGGGGAGGGATGGCTTTGGGAAAATCTTTTGAAAAATACCGGGGTATTTTCGGTGATGCTTTTGTGGCGTCTATTTCAGCCGGTGAAGAAGCCGGAGTGTTGGATGAAATTTTGGGAAAATTGGCAATTAATTTGGAAAATCAAAGTGAGTTTCAAGGTAAGGTAAAAGGAGCGATGATTTATCCGGCAATTGTTGTTAGCGCCATGATAATTGTGGCCTTTGTGATGATGATTTTTGTAATTCCAAAAATGACGAGTATGTATGCCGATTTTGGAACTGCCAAAATGCCGGCTTTGACACAAGCTTTAATGAATGCCTCGGCTTTTACAACTAAGATTTGGTTTGTATTTCCAATATTAGTGGTGGGATTAATTTTTGGCTATTCAATTGGAATAAAAAATGATGATTTTAGATTTAAAAAGGATCGATTCATGTTAAAAATTCCGATAATGGGAATTTTGAGTGAGAAATCGATTATGGCCAATACTTGTCGAACTTTATCAATGTTGCTGACTGCCGGTATTACTTTGGTAGAGGCGTTAAAAATTGTGGCTACGGTTTCGGGTAATGAAGTTTATCGAAGGGCTTATATGGAAATTGCAGAAAAGGTTCAAAAGGGTTTTTCGGTAGCAACATCTTTTGATAATACCTCAGTGTTTCCAATTATTGTGAATCAAATGATTTCAACCGGTGAGGCAACCGGAAAATTGGATGATGTTTTAATGAGAGTTTCTGATTATTTTACGAAAGAGGCGGAAGAATCAGTCAAAGCCTTGACTGCAGCTATCGAACCAATAATCATGGTGGTATTGGGTATCGGAGTCGGTTTTTTGGTAGTTGCCGTGGTAATGCCGATTTATACCTTGACATCGTCATTTTAGTAGTAGAGAATGATATTAACAATTAAATATTATTAATTTTAAACAAAATGAAAAAAGCTTTTACCTTGGTGGAACTTTTGATAGTCATCACCTTGATTTCTATTCTGTCTGTAGCTGTTTTGGCAACTATTAACCCTATTGAACAAACGAACAAGGCTCGTGATGCTCAATTTAAGAACGATGCCGCTGAACTTGTAAGTGCTTATGAAAGATTTTTTGCTTCTCAAAATAAATATCCATGGAATGTAGCTGCTGGTGGAGTTGGAGAGACAGTGGTGGAAGGTACTGATATTGGGGTAAGTTCTCCGGACGTATTATTTTCAGTAGTTGGATCAGCTGTCGGTACGACAGATTCTCCGTTGTTTTCGACCTCAGAGTTAAAAAGTTCCTTTATGGGTAAAGCTCCGTTCCTAGCTACTGTTTCACCTCAGGATACGATGTGGTTATACACTAATGGTAGTGATTTAAATTATGTTTGTTACGTACCAAAAGCGAAGGTTAATCGAACTGGTGCAAATGCGACTAAATTGAAGTGTTTATTGCCAGGTAGAGCTGCAGGCGATACTCCAACGTTGGAGGATGTAGGACCTGTGGGTGATCCTAACTGTGAACCAATTGTTGCTGATGCAGATTGGGTAACTTATGTAGTTCCTGATGGAGCACATGCAAACTTGATGTGTGTACCAGAGTAAGTAACAGAATAGTAGAATCTCAAACCTCCTCAGAAATGGGGAGGTTTTTGGTGGTTAAATAAATACGAATAAAATAGGTTAAAATTATTTATGAATTTGTTTTTGGAAATAATGGTTTTTGTATTAGGGTTGATAGTGGGTAGTTTTATAAATATGGCGGTATGGCGGGTGGGACATAAAAAATCTTTTTTTAAGGAACAAAGGAGTTATTGTGATTTTTGTAGAAAAAAGTTGAAGTGGTTTGACAATATTCCAATTATTTCTTGGTTGATTTATGGTGGTAAAAGCCGTTGTTGTCAAAAAAAAATGCCACTTTCCTACCCCATTGTTGAGCTGATAACTGGGATTTTGTTTTGGTTAAATTTTATATATTTGAGATCAAATATTTGGCTAATAATAATTGATTTTCTAATTTTGGGATTGTTGGTATTTGAAGCCGATTTTGATTTTAAATATATGATGTTGCCCGATTCTACAGCTTATTCCCTGATAATTTTATCTGTTTTTAGCTGGATAATAATGGGAGCACCAAAATCATATTTAGTTTCGGCCTTGATATCGGGTATATTTATATTTATTTTACATAAAATTAAAATTAAAGGACATGAGGCGATGGGTGATGGAGATATTTTTTTGGCTATTTTTATGGGAATGTTTTTAGGTTTTCCTAATGTGGTGGTAGCTTTTTATGTGGCATTTATTATGGGAGCGATAGTGGGAGTAATTTTAATTTGGGGCAAGAAAATTGGTCGTTTGACCCCGATTCCTTTTGGTCCTTTTTTAATATTGGGAACTTTGGTGGCTTCCTGGTGGGGTGAAAAAATTGTTAGTTTATTTTTCTAAAATAAAGTAATATTAAAGATATGAAGAACAAAAAAGGGTTGACCTTGGTGGAAATATTAATTGTACTAACAATATTGTCGGTATTGATTATCGCAGCGGTTTCGGGAATGGATCCAATTGGAACGATGGCTAAGGCCCGAGATACTCAGAGAAAAAAAGATTTAAATAGAATTAAGATAGCGTTTGAGGATTATTTTAATGATAGAAATTGTTATCCTTCGCAAGGTTTGGTTGACATGTTAACTGATGTTTCACGATGTAAAAGCGATGTGTTTTCACCATGGTTAGGCAATTGGCCGTGTAATCCAGGAGATACTCCCTACTCTATTGTTATAGGTGATGATGAAAATTGTCCCAAATGGTATAAAGTAATGACATTCTTGGAAAATAAGAGTGATCCACAAATTTCAGATCAAGGTGGAATTGGAGACGGAGTGGGAATACCTCTAAATTATGGAGTGGCAAGTGAAAATATTTCCTTAACTCAATAAACCCCCTGTCCTTCGGACATCCCCCTTGAAGAATGGGGACTTTTTAGCCTCCCTTATCAAGGGAGGTGTCACTTAGTGACGGTGGGTTTTATTTGTGATAAATTTATATAGATGAAGAAAGCTTTTACTTTGATTGAATTGTTGATTGTAATGGCCATTATGGGTATTTTGACTTCGATAACGGCAGCTCAATTTCAAACGGCTAAACGAAAAGCCAATGATGTAGCGAGAAAGGGAGATTTAAATGCAGTGTCAAAAGCGTTACAAATGTATTTTGCTGATTATGGAAGAATGCCGGCAGCAAATGCTGTTGGTCAAATAATGGTGGCTGGAGTGGGAATTTCCTGGGGTGGCGAATTTAAAGATAGTTCCGGATATATATATATGAAACAATTACCTGTAGAAAGCAAATTAGTAGGTTCCCCTTATTGTTATAAGGTGGGTGCGGATGGTAAATCGTATGCTTTGTTCGCGATGTTGGAAAATGAGACCGATAGTCAGTGTGACCGTGATAAGGATGGAGATGCAGATAAAACTTATGATTGTGGTGGCAATACCGATGCTTATTGCTTTGCTTATATTAGTCCCAATATTAGTTTAAATGAACATGGCACCATTCAATAAAAAAGTGTCGTTATGGCTGGCAGGTTTTTCTTTGGTTGAATTGTTAGTGGTTATTAGCATTATTGCTACGTTGACGGCAATTTTGTTGCCAAATTTAATGGGAGCACGGGATAGAGCCAGTGATTCTAAGAAAAAACAGGAAATGGTAGCTATAAAAAATGCTTTGAGACTTTTTTATAACGATACTCAAAATTATCCTGACGTGTCAACGACGGCAGATTTGGGAACCACTCTGGCATCATATATGCCAAGTACTCAAAGTATTGGTTATACCTATGAATATGCCAGAACAAGTAATGGTGATGGATTTACATTAAAAGTGACTACCGAAGCGACAAATGCCACGGAAAATTACGAAAGTCAGAGTCGTTGTGGTCTGGGAGTCAGTGAGGCGACTAATTATTATGTTTGTGCAAATTAATTTAAAAATTAAACCCACCCTACCCTCCCTTGAGGAAGGGAGGCAAAAAAATATATGAAAACAATGAATAATAATAACTTTTCTAAGTCCCCTTTCATCAAGGGGGATGTCCGAAGGACAGGGGGTTTTGCTTTTACCCTATTTGAACTTTTAGTCAGTATTTCTATTATTGGAATTTTGGTAGCAGTGGCTTCGACTGCTTATGGGGTTACTCAAAAAAAAGCTCGTGATTCTAGGAGGATTGAAGATATGAATGCTGTTTCAAAGGCGGCTGAGGTTTATTATAGTCAGAACAATTCTAGCTATCCGACTGCAACCGGTGATTTTACTACCAGTGGAACATTACAGTTGTGGCCAGTTGATCCAAAGGCTGGTGCAAGTGGGACTGGTTGGACAGGATACGAATATACTCCAGATGGAACTTTTTCGGCTTTTTGTGCCTGTGCAGCAACAGAAAATCCGACTGGTGGTAATTCAAGTACTAATGCTTGTGCTTTTACAGCAGCTGGCGGGCCCTTTTATTGTGTTAAAAATCAACAATAGATTTACATAGATAATTAGTTTAATAGTTGAATAGTAAATTAAAAAAAGTGAACAGTAAAAATAAAAAAGGATTTTCTTTTATTGAATTAATTGTAGTAGTAACGATAATTGCGGTGATGAGTGTGGTTGGGGTGGTCAGTTACGCTTCGGTAAACAAAAAATCACGTGATTCACGAAGAATTTCTGATTTGGAAAAAATGAGAATGGCATTGGAAATGGTAAGACAAATCGGAACTACTTATCCGGCAAATAGTACTGCTCTGGCACCGAACTATATGCAGTCTTTGCCTAAAGATCCTAAAACACATTTGGATTATTCATATGCACAATCAAGTGGCGGTTACCGATATACAATTGGGGCGACTCTTGAAGATGCTGGTTCTTCGGAACAGGGAGTAGTTGATTACACGGTAACAAACCCTTAGTTTGTGATAAAGTTTTATTAATGAAACGAGGTTTTACTTTAATCGAAGTTTTAATTTCAATAGCAATTGTGGCTTTTATTTCCGGAGGAGTTTTGGTCAATTTGAATCAATATAATTCCCGTCAAAAGCTAAATAAAAGTATTGACGATGTGGTTTCATCTTTTAAATTGGTCCAAAGTTATGCCAAAACAAGACAATTACCAGTAGATTCAGCTGAGACTGAATTAAAATATATTCAAGTCCAAATTGTTGACGGTAAATATTTGGTAGCTGATGCCAATGGGGTTGGTTCGACATATTTTCATACTTTGGTTAATACGGACGAGGTGACAGTAAGTAGTATTCCGGCCGTGATTTATTTTTGGCCGGGTAGTGGAAAATTGGTAAAAGATATTGGAGGAACAGCCTATGGTAGTGGAGAAACAGTAACAATTACAATCCAAGCAAATAGTGATATTTCTGATCATGGAGTATTAGAAATAAATTCTTTAGGTCAAATCAATGTGATTAGTATTTCTGAATAAAATGATATACAAAAAAAGAAAAGCTCAAGGAGTGGTGGAATCAGTTTTTGCAATTGGATTGTTAGGTTTGTTGATGGGAGGAGCAGTCATTTTGGTAGTTATGTCAATTGGAAACCGACAGGTGGGTTTTGATAGAAGAAAAGCTTCGGAATTGATGGATACCTTGACTGAGGAATTAATTGCCAAAAGTCAGAATGATCCACAACTATTTTGGATGTATGAGAATAATGGAATTGGCGGAAGCCGAGTGGAATATCCGGGATATGTTTATACCATTGGTTACACAAATATTTTGGAAGGAAATCTAACTTATCCCAATTGCGGTGTTGGGGGAAAAATTAACTGTGCCGAAGTAACTATTCGAGTTGATTGGCCGGGCAAGGATCCGCAAACAATGACTATTAGCCGTTTTTTTAGCAAAAAATGAGAAATAAAGGTTTTACTTTAATTGAAATATTGATATCAATTGGAGTATTGGGATTATTAATGTCAATGGTGGTTAGTATTATGACGATGTCTTTTAAGGCTAAAAATATTACGGAGAGTAACGGATTATTGTCATCAAAAGCAGTTTTTATTTTAGGAGAAATAAAAAATAATATATTGGATGCCCAGAAACATACAATTATTTGTCCTGCGAGTTCTGGGGCTGGCGATTCAATTAGTTTTGAGACAAAAAATGGAGGGATGACTACTCTTCTTTGTGATGAGGTAAGTGGACAAATTGCTTCCGTATCAGCGCAAGGTACTTATAATTTTTTGGAAAGTGATATCAAACCTATAAATTGTACTAATTTTGTGTGGTGTAACATGACGGGAGAATCAGAAGTTTCATCAATTGGAATCAGTTTAATTTTAGTATCGAATGATAGTGGTAGGACTGGAGTTTATTGGGAAACGGTAGCACCAAGGGAATAGTATCATTACTCACAGAATAAGGCCTCTCTTCCCATTGAATTTAAAGTCGGCAGTGCTATAATTCTCATTAATATTATAGGTTCTGAAATAATAAAAAATGAGTAAAAGAGGAATTGAAAATAGTATAAGAATGTTTGTGGCAGGAGCCATAGTAGCCGGAACAGTGGGTTGTGCCAATGCCACTCCCAATCCAGATAAAGAAACTTATACTCCAACTCCGATTACATCTCCTTCAAATACAATTATTCCCCCCTTTGACGAAACACCAACTGTAGAGACACAAAACTGGACAGAGACGGTGATAGCAACAGCTATTCCTACGGAAACGGCAACTCCAGAAGCTGGAATTGATATGGAAATGTTTCATAATTTACCCCAAAGTTATGAGTATCTTTTGGCTCATCCCGATGAATTTATTCAAGCTCCTGATCCATTAACCGATAGAGCTGCTTTTGATAAATGGTGGAATGAAGAATTTATTCCTGCTTTAGGGCCAGTTTCTGAGAGACCTTTGACTGCAAATACTCTAAATATGATAGACTCGAGATTTTCTTATTCAGCTGATGCAGACGTGAGACCAATTCCTTTAATAGGGCAACCAAGTTTTTTTTGGTTTGAAAGTATTGTAGATGGTTCTCGTGTGGTATATCCTGTGCCTTGTGTTAATATCACAAATAGTAGTTTTCCTGGGATAACGAAACAAACTTTGTGTGCAGCTTTAAGCGATCTTATACCCTCTTCGAGGGCTGGAACAAATTCACTTGAAATGTTTGGAACAGGTGCAGAATTCGTATCTACCGAGGTATATCAAGATTTAAGTTATAGATCAGATGTTGATTGGGGTGGTTTAGACAATCTCATAAATAGCCTTGGCGGTTTTTATAATGATCCTGATAATAGCGTCATATTTGGCTTCGGAAGAATCATTTTTGATAAAAATTATTAGGACTTATTGTAATTAAAAAAAAGACATATATCATTAGTATAATGAGGTGGTGGTATGTCATTGTATTAGTCTTGGGAATTTTTGTTGGTATATGGATATGGATTCAATTTGGAAAAAGAACATCAACCAGAGTAAGTATAGTTGAAGGAAATAGAATTCAGCTGGAAACTTTAAATGAAGTATCTTCATTTATGACAAATAAAAATGGAAAAAATGTAAAGGTTGTTCAGGTGTTAGGTCGGGTTAGATCTTGGAATCCTGAGAATGCAGTTTTAGAATTTTCTCAAGGAAGTAAAATATGGCGGGTGGTAATTGACTTAACCAAGGCCGTAATGTTGGTAAACAGTTTAAAAGTGGCGGGTAATTCTTTTTCTGTAAATGATCAATCTGACCCAAATTGGAAAGGTGGATTTTGTCCAGGTGATGAAGTTGTTCTAAAACTTAACAGTGATGAAGTTATGTCTATAATAAATAATGGTTACAGATATTGCGGATTTAAAGATAAATGAATATAAATAATAGTCTGACAAAATTTGTATTTATTATACTGTTCGGATTTTTGCTTTTAAGCTACTTTAGTTTGAAACAAAATAAGATCAAAGATGTGAGGATGGATGTTCAGGCGGCTTATTGTGCACCTGTAGGTATTTACGGTGGTTGTTCTGGCACTTGCCCCGCCTCATATAGATGTGTTGGTTTTGATTTTTCTTGCGAGTGTGTTCTAATTCCTAATCCTTCAAACACTCCGACACCAACACCAATGAATCCTTGTGATGGTACTGCAAATAATTCTTGCGATGGTGCAAATCCTATTTCTTGTGTTAAAACAAGCTGTGAATACAGTAAATGTACTGTTGGAGGTGCTACAGTAACTAAGTGTATTGAATGTACACAGATTGGTTGTTCAAATGTTTGCCATCGTGAATGTAATGTTCCGGATTCAATACAGTGTGGATATTGCCCAATTGGTACAAGTCCGACACCGACTCAACCAAATCCAACTTGTCAACCTTTCAGTTGTCATAATACTTGTGGAATACCAGGCTGTCCGGCTCCAGGATGTGGAAGTCAAGATGGATGTGGTGGAACTAGTTGTACTCCATGTGGTGGTGGAGCAACTTTGAATCCAACACAAGTGGCGGCAACACCAACCGTTGATCCGGGATGTTCTCCCTCTTGTGAAAATGATCCTTGTCGAACTAATTTATGTTCGGACCAGATTTGTGTTGGTACTTGTAAAGATAATTGTGTGGGTGCTTTGACTTGTAATGTGCCGGTGGTGACTGATTTTACTATTAAGAATGCTGATACGGTAATTGTAGGAGAAGATGTAAATCACCGGAATCATATTTGTGAAAATGTGTTTGTTGGCAGTTCAAATTCAAGAAGAATAATTCTTGAGGCCAATGTACACGATGAAGATGGATATACCAATATTAGTAGCGTTGAAATTACCTGGGCGGGAATTGGTTATACAATGACTTTTGACAACGGTAGTGGTAATGATGCCCTTTACACAAAAACGGTTGATTTTGGTGAAAGTGATAATAATGTCAATACTTGGCCAATTGAGATTAGGATAATTGATGCTAACGATAAAACTACTGGTTGGATTACCACTGGAAGAGAATTTAAAGTCTGGGATTGTCAGGTTCAGGTTAGCGGTTCTCTCTATGATGGGAGTAGTGGTCAGGTATGTAACAATACTGGTTTTACGAATTTGGTTGATATTGATTTAAACTTTAGAAATTTACTGTTTA